>ERZ1292633.2095-Hain-H41-02um-R1-2095-length-20733-cov-6_pt1 | contig 20170 bp, 14 predicted proteins | sample MGYA00564406_ERZ1292633 | MGnify/ENA primary metagenome ERZ1292633 (study PRJEB36523, sample SAMEA6512639) | groundwater metagenome | collected 2019-01-08 | study: AquaDiva: Metagenomics assemblies of 32 groundwater samples
CAAGGTTAAGCGAAGAAACGAACGAGTCATCCGACGCGTTGGACTACGCTATCGGCGCCTACCGGATTTAACGACGCCTCTTGTTTCGCTTCCCTTTGGTCTTCGTCCGATTCGACTGTTGCGGCCGGAAATTGTATTCAATCAGGCCGTAGATGAGCCTCACCTGATCCTCCGAAACATCGGCTCGACCAACGAGATCGTGCAACCCTCGAAGCGCCTCCTGCTCGGTGGGCCGATTAATCAAATCGGCGACAGCTTGGCCGAGAACAGTAAGGCGCTCCAGCTGCTCTGACTCGACCGGCACCAGATTGCTTTCATCTTCCATGATCTATTTCTCCAGTTGAGGTTAACTGCTGGGCAATTTTTACCATGAAAATTTAGTTTTGTCAATGACAGAGAAACAAAAAAGCAGTCCAACGTGAACTGCCTTCTGTGGTAATAACCTATAATTTTATCTGACTTTTATAATTACTCCTCTTGGAATCGTATCTCCGACCGCAAAACAATTTTTCATATCTACACAGGCGACCCCGTTTATAGAAGCTCTTTTTTTATATGTCTTGGCTGTCCAAGTATCGCCTTTATTCAAGCTTGTAAGAATGTCTATTTTTTTGGCGGGTATATTTTGCGCGACAATAACACAAGCTTGTTTATAGCAAGTCAGTTGTCCGCCACCATTTCTGGAAGATTGCGCTAAGGGGACGTTTATACTTTGCCAAGTAATACCATTGTCCATTGATTTATAAATATAATGATTGCCGTCTCCCATATCTTCGACTATGACTCCACCATCTCCAGAAAACCCAATACCCGTAAAGTTGTATCGTGATACTTTTTGAGGAACGCTTACTATATTCTGTTCCACTGCATATCCAAAGCTGCTGGGATCGTCAGGACCATTGGTATAAACTTTCACCGGATTATCAATTTTAAATTGTTGCAAAGTGACAGTTTGCCAGCCATCATTCGTGCGCAAGATGGATCTTTGCGCTCCGATGCCGTAACATTCCATTTCATTTTTGCAGGCTATCTTTTTCATCGTGACCAGCGCCGGCTCCTCGCTAGCGGTGTATAATTTCTCGTACATATCAGGATTGGAAGTTGGCAAAAGATTTGAATAATTATAAGCCAAACTCGCGGTTTCTTTTTGCCTTCTTGCGACATTCCAAGTTAACCCACCGTCCGTTGTTTTCAGGATGACCGATCCGTATGCCAGTTCAAATTTTGTAATGTCACCGCCGTGATGAAAATTTCGTCCGACCGCATAGCAGATATTTTTATTTAGGCAGTCCACGCCGGAGAGATCGCTGGTAAAGGAGTCTGCATTTAACGCGACCAAAAAATTATTAATAATTTTCCAGGTCTTACCGCTGTCAGTGCTCCTTACCATCAGAGCCCCAGAACCCACGGCAACACAAATATTGTCAGCGCAATCGACATCTTTCAGATTTGATCCGTCATTGGGAGTGGAAAGTTTTTTTGCTAAAACGACTTTCCAGGTTACTCCCTTATTGGTAGAGCGCAGTATTACATTATTACCAACCGCGACACAGATACTACCGTTGCATGTAATGTCTTCTAGCGACGATTTGTAGGTATAGATTACTGAGGGCACGGTCGCTGCTTTTGCAATATCGGCGACGCCAAGCGTAAGGCCAGCTAAGATTAAAAATAAACCAAAAATGAATGATTTTTTCATAGGCCACGCAAGTAAGTTATTGAATATATTTTTCATATTGTTAATTATACTCTTTTTAAGGAATCGCCACAATTTAACGTAGTTCGTTAAAAACAAAAAAAGCAGTCTACCTTGGGCTGCTCTAGAGCAATAAAAACTCAATCGTCTGCCGGAAATTTAATTAAGCTCTTGGCGGGTGCGACTACACATCAAACTCCTGATATTGCTTTTGCTCAATATCTATGAGGACACGGTCTAAATTACTATTCAACTGCCTAACAAGCGCCGGGTTATTCATAGCCATATTGGCGCCGAACAGTTTATCTTTTTTAAGGCGAATAATAAGTGGTACCACCTTTTCATTTCCCAACAATACAAACACTATCATCCGGGCGCTCTGTAGAGCGCCGATGCGTACCTTATAAAAACGAAAACCGCTGAGTGACCGCGGCGGTTTGGTAGCTACCGCCAGGCCTTTAAGAACTTTCTCCGCTCCCGCTAGCACGTCATCAAGTGTCAGATACTGCTGAAGCGGCCCCAACTCATGGCGCGCTACATACTGTGTCAGAAGTAGCATATCTTACTTAAGGAGTCTGGCCAATTTAATAGCCCTGTCGTTAAGTTTATAATCATTAAACTCTACAACTTCCACGTCCGACTCGACTACCGGCGCATTGAGTCCAAAAGTAATCGTGCCACTGACAAAACCCTTGAGAGCGTATACGAGCACGGCTTTAAGCGACAAGCCTTCATGTTTGGCTTTGGTGAGCGCTTGTTTTTTAAGCTCATCTTGGGTGGTAAAAGTAACCTGGGTAAGCATATATTTATAAAGTATATTTAAACTACTTTTAGTATAACTATATAGTCGAACGATGTCAAGGGCTCTTTCCACATTATCGTGTGTGAGATGAAGTTGGAAAGTAGATTTTGACTAACATACCTCCATTTACCTAAAATTTCTCCTAAATCCCCTGCCAGAATGACCGACTTCTGCCAGATTGGCGGAAGTTTTTTTAAACAAAAAAGCACGCATCTTGCGACTTGTGCTCTTTATGCGAAATCCCCTGGCGGATCGAACGGGACTCGAACCCGCAACCTCTGCCGTGACAGGGCAGCGCTCTAACCAGTTGAGCTACCGATCCAAATTATTTCCGACTAATTATATAAGAAATAACTCTTTTTGTCAATTTACTGCAATAAATACTAATATATGGTATAATGTACTTGTATATATTTAATTTTTTTATGCACAAAAAACTTCTCGGGGTCGTCGCAATAATCATGGTGGTTTTGACTGGAATTAATTTAGCGTCAGAGGCGCAAGCGCAGACACAGTCCTGCGTACTCACGGTCTCCATCGCCCCGTCAACTCAAGCGGCGCAATATATCAGCCCCGGCCAGAGCGGGGTCAATCTGGTGAAATTCAATGCAGTTTCAAATTGCGACGGTACTTTAGTAAGTTTCGCTGTTTCGTTGTTGCCGATGCCGAACGCCTACCAGAATCTTTCCATGTTACGTCTTTACGACGATACCAGCGGTGTGCAACTTGGCGCTACTCAAATTGTTACCACAGCCGGCATGAACTTTCCTTCTATCTATAAATCGCTTACAGCCAACCAAACGCTGGTTCTGAGAGTTATGGCTGATGTCAGTCCTACAGCTATTAATGGCTCGACAGTCTACGGTACTTTCGGCGGATCCTGGGGTCAGACCAGTTCGGGCGGAGCGATTGGGAACAACGCCTCAGGCAATATTATTATGGGAAATACTATGACGGTCGCCTCATCCGGAGGTAGCGTAACCACCGTCACCACTCCGCCAAGCACTCCCACCAATCTCTACAACACCGTCCCGACTCCAACGAGCATCACTATTGCCTGGACCAACACCGCCTCCAGCCCAGTTTTCTTTAATATTTCACGAATTGCCGGCAATGGCACTTGGACATTCATCACCTCCACTGCCTTAACCACACTTCAGTCGTTAGGCTTCGTCGATACAGGGCTTTTCCCCAACACTTCCTACTCATACCATGTTCAAGCCTGCTATGCCGGAGGAGCCAACTGCTCGGCTTTTTCAGACACCGTTACTGCAGTAACTCCATCTAATGTCCCCAATACACCCACCAATCTCTACAACACCGTCCCAACTCCAACCAGCATCACTATTGCCTGGACCAACACTGCCTCCAGTCCGGTATTTTTTAATATTTCACGAATTGCCGGCAATGGCACTTGGACATTTCTCACCTCCACTGCCTTAACCACACTTCAGTCATTGGGTTATGCCGATTTATCAGTTTCCCCAAGCACTAATTACTCATACCATATTCAAGCCTGCTACGCTGGAGGAGCCAACTGCTCTGTGTATACAAATAGTATTAATGTATCCACCCCAGCAGCCATCACCATTCCAAACCCACCAAGCTACCTCACCAACTCCATCGCGTCCACCCAAACAACTACTTATCTTTACTGGAATGATAATTCTTACGATGAAACTCATTTCAATCTGCAACGGCGCGTTTCCGGTGGCGCCTGGACATTCCTAGCTTCGGTGCCGTCTAGCAGTTATACATCGAAATATTATAATGATACTACAGTCCAAGCCGGCACTTCATACGAATATCAAGTTCAGGCTTGCAAATCTGGCGCCGGATGTTCAACTTATTCAAATACTTTCGCCGTCTCAACGCCGGCGCCCGCTATAGTCACCCTCATTGAACAACCAACGGCAACAATTACACCCACCACTGCCGACACGATCCCACCTTCCACCCCCACCAATCTGGCCGGTTACGCTTCGACTTACACCTACATCAACCTCACCTGGACGGCCTCCACGGACAACGTTGCTGTCGCCGGATACAAAATTTTCCGCAACGGCGTATCAATATTCAATGGTCCTTCGGTTGCCGGAAAAACCGACTACTTCTACTTTGACGATGAAGTTTTACCTGACACCGAGTACTCATACTCTGTTGTCGCTTACGACACCAGCGGGCTTCTTTCCGCACACTCTCCTCAAGTTTCAATAAAGACTTTCTCTGATTCAAACACCACCGGGTCCACCACCACGACAACTACCACCACCACGACCACTACTATTATTACCACCATTACCACCACTACCACTACTACGTCTACATCCTCCCCAACGACAGCTATCTCATACCAGACCCAGCCGACGACGAGTAGCCCAGCGGTTTTTTATTATGGCTACCTCCGAGGATTAGTCACAGACTCCTCCGGATCAGCTATCCCCTATGCTACCGCCTATATATGGAATGATTCCGGCTTGCACCGATCGGCAAGCGCCGATAGTAATGGTAATTTTTATCTCAACGTCCCGGCCGGAACATTCACCGTAGAAATCCTTCTGCCTACTTCCCGTAATGACCTTATCAAGCCACCACCGTCGAAAATTTCCGTTTCAGCTGGAGAATCCAGAGAGCTGAGAATAAATATACAAAAAATGACCGCCGTCGAAAAAATTCTGAAAGGCCAAGTAGTCCTGAACAACGCTGTCGGGACGGCAGTGACCGACGCACAAGTGAGCGCCTATAATGAGCTCACCAAACAATGGACCAGTGTGAACACTGACTCTAGCGGCTCCTACATTTTTCATCTCAGCCCCGGAAAGTGGGGCATAGACGTTCACCCGATCGATAAGTCCAACAGTTCCTGGTACCGAAGCGCGCCCCTCACCTATGTCGATTTTAACGGCGCAGATTCCGAAACAAAGGAGATGACCTTTGCTGTTAGCGCCACTGCTTCAAGGCTAACTGTAAGCCTCGTAGATGAGGCCGGTCTGCCGATCAGCGGCGCCGGCGTCAACCTCGCGCTACAAAATCAAACTGCTTCTCCGATTATTGCTCCCCAGTATAATAAATCCGACGCAGACGGCCTGGCAACTTTCTGGCTAAGGAAAGGTTCTTACTCGGTAAACGCCTTCCTGCCCGACGGAAACTACCTAAACCCTGCAACAAAAATTATCGAAGGCGCCGGAACTGAACAAAAAATTCAGCTGGTTTTCAGAAGTAATGTAACAGCCAAATCGATTATCAAAGGCACGGTCCGCCTGGAAGACGGCACGTCGGTAGAAGAAGCTTACGTATCAGCCTGGTCGAAGAGCAATGGCTTCACCGACCTCAGGAGCGACCAATTTGGCAATTTCAGCTTCCAGTCGCTGCCTGGCGATGTCTGGCATATCAGCGCCGGGAAACAAATCGACAACGCTTTTTTCAAAGCGCCGGAGACAATCATCACCGTAAAATCAGCCTCCACCTTCCTCGGCCTGACTTTGGTCAAGGTAAGCGGTTCCGCCGAAACGACGCCAGTGGTCGTCTCAACCGAAACCAGTAAACCAGCTCTGGCTGTAACCGAAAGCGGCGCCTCGATCTATGTGCCGGAGCAGTCCGTCACCACGGTTAATAACAACCCCGTAACCATCTCCGTCGCGGCTACAGCCGACGCTCCCTCTCGCTCTGATGCGCGAGTTGTCGGCAACGCCTACGATGTGAAAATCAAAGACGATACCGGAAAGGAAATTACGGAATTCAAAAACGATCTTGAAATTAATCTCCCCTATACCGATGAAATACTGAAGAATCTCGGCACCACCGCCAGCGCCATGCGGCCTAGCTACTTCGATGAAACTACCGGCGCCTGGGTGAAGATCGATAACTTTACAATCGACAAAATTAAGCATGTGGTAATCATCAGAGTCCGCCATCTGACCCGCTTCGCTCTGGTCGCTCCGGCCGACACCACCCCGCCACCGGCGCCAACTAAACTTGCGTTCTTCATAATGGCAGCCGGAGCTCCGACCCTGAGATGGACCAATCCTACGGCCGATTTCCACCATGTGAAAATTTACCGATCTGAAAGCAGTAAATCGATCGGCAAGGTTATCAATGATCTCGTGACCAAAAATAACTTCAGCGACGCTAAGCTAAAAAAGAAAACCTATTACTATACACTACGATCGGTCGACGCGGCCGGCAACGAATCCAAGAGCGCGAAGACATTGAAGATCAATGCCGCCAAGGCCACCAAGATGCCGATCCCGACCGGACTAAAAAGTGGCCAACGAGCTACCTCAGTGAAATCTCTGCAGAAGGCTCTGGTATTGGCCAGCTTCCTATCGCCGAACTTCCCCTACAATAACCTTTTCGACGATCAGACTTTCCTTGCAGTTAGAGCCTTCCAAAAACAAAATGGACTATCTAACAGCGGCAAAGTTGACGCCAAAACTGCCGCCCTATTGAATAAAATTTTGCTTCTTAACCAATAACCATGAACGGTAAAAAGATTCTGCTGGCATTCCTCGTTACCTATCTCGTTGCGACGGCGGCGGTTATTGTTTATGTTCTAAAATTCACCAATAACAATGAGTCACTTACAGCCGCTCTCTCACTGTCCTCCTCTTCCTCAAGAGGAGGTTCCCACCTCGCCGGTAACCGGGCGATTCCGTTAAATAAGGTTTTGGCGAAAGTGGTTTATTTCATACCAAACGATCTGGTCGAGGAAAAGGAGGCCGACTGGCTGGCGACAATCGACAAGACGATGAATGAGGAGCAGCGGTTCTACCGATTTCAGCTGAACGGCGCTATTGACTTCCAATATGATATTTATGAAAGCGCTGTGATTGGCAACAAGGATCATCAATTCTACGATAGCACCAGCACCGATCGGGGCAACCCGCACGCGCTGATCTCGGTCCGAGAGGAAATCATGCGAAGGATTTTCGCCGCTGATGGCGACCTATATCGGGCTGACTTCGCGAACCGATCGAACGATTATGAATTTATTATCATCATTTATGGCAGTACCGGAGCATCAGCTTTGATCTACAAGCAAAATGACGGCAGTGGAGAAGACGTGGTAAGGATCGAAGATGACGGCCCGCCGGCTATTATTCTTTCCTCCGGATTTCTGACTAGTCCGCTCTACCGCGAATTCGGCGCGACCGTCCTAGCGCACGAGATCGGACACGCTTTCGGGCTGACCGATTCCTATGATGCAGATACCGGCTCCAACCTCGAAACTGACATCATGGGCGAAGGTCGCCGACGAATTCTGACCGGCACCTATATTTCCGATAAAAATAAGAAATTATTAGGCCTATAAATTATACCCGCATGAAATTCCACGGTCTTGGCGCCAAACTTACCTCTGCCTTCGGACTCATTAGTCTGCTACCGCTTCTGCTGATGGGGATTGTTTCTATTTATGTTTTTCAGACCACCCATGAGCAGGACGTGGCCACTATGGAACGCAGCCTGCTCCGGCAAAAGATTAACGAAACACAAAAATTTATTAATGAGACGGCCGGACTATTCGAAATAAGGGTCGGCTATGAGAGTACCTCGATAATCGCCGAGAAAGATCAGCAATTTCTGCTCGAAAAACTTTTGCAGGAAAATAAATTCATCCGTGAAGCGGCCTTCATCGATATGGACGGCCTGGAAACTGTTAAGCTGTCTAGCGTACAAAACGCTACGCTGATGGGCCTCAACAACGTACAGAATTTGAAAAAGTTTACCATTGCAAAAAGTGGCAAATTATACTTGGGCGATGTGTATCAGACACAAGACGCGCCGATGATGACGATCTCAGCGCCGGTAAGAAATAGTCTGGGGCAAGTAATTATGGTACTGTCCGGAGAGGTTTCGCTAAGGCCGCTTCGAAATATTTATAGCGCTACCACGCTTGGTAATACCGGTTACCTATATGTTATCGACAAAAAAAACGTGATCGTCGGCAGCTCGGATCAGACTCTCTACGGATACAATCTGGAGAATAACGCTCAGCTTCTCTCCCTAATAAGCGTGGGAAATGAAAACCTCGTTACCAGAGCCGGGCTGAGACCAGTAAGGGTCCTCGCGCTGAACATGCCCATATCGAACCTCGGCTGGATGGCGGTGATCGAATGGCCTGTGGACGATGCCTACGCTGCCATCGGAAATTTGCGTTATGAATACGCGATCTTCTTCACGACCGTGCTCGCGCTAGTGCTGCTGATCGGCTGGCTGCTTGGCCGCCGAATCCTGAAGCCGCTCGAAACTCTCAGCCGAGGCGCGGAGGAATTTGGAAATGAAAAATTTGACTATAGAATTAAAATTGATACCGGAGACGAAATCCAGGACCTCGGCGAGATCATGAATAATATGGCCGTTGATCTGAAGCTGCACCGTCAAGCGCTCGAAAAATCACATGAAAAAATCGAAGAAGGCCTGCGCGAGATAACCAAGCTGAAAGACGACTTCATCTTCGTCGCCGCGCATGAGCTACGCTCGCCGGTCACGGTGCTTCAGGGCTATGTGGCGGAAATTTTGGAGGACGACAAAACTGTAAAACTTTTACAAAAGAAAAATCCGTTTTTCCTCGATATGATCAAGGGTATCGAAGTGTCCAAAGATCGCCTCTCTACTCTCGTCGACGACCTCCTCAACATCGCGCGTATGGAAGCCGGGAAATTCAAGATTACCCTGGAAGATAATGTTGACATAAACGAAACGGTGAAGCCGCTCGTGAATAGTATGAATCAGTTCGGCAAACCGCGTGGCATTAAACTAGAATTCAAAACGAAAGGAAAGGTTCCACCGCTAAGGGTTGACCCGAGCCGCATCAATGAACTGCTTACCAACCTCGCCTCGAATGCGATAAAATATAACAAGGATAATGGGAAAGTGACGATCACGGCCTCATTTGAAAAGAAGCGTATCTATTTGGATGTAGCCGATAACGGTATCGGCATGAGCGACGAAGATCAGAAGCATTTGTTTGAAAAGTTCTGGAGATCGGACGATGTTCATGCCCTGCAGGGCACCGGCCTAGGACTATTCATCGTGAAGCATATGATCGAGCAGATGGGCGGGAATATTTCGTTTACGTCCGTGAAGGACAAAGGCACTACCTTCCGATTTGATCTACCGGCGGTGTAACATCGTTTACGCAGTCGGCTTCTCGCCCCCTCCCCTTTCCAAGGGGAGGCGAGGAGGGGTTTGCCTTCCTTTGCGACTCGAACCATTCGAACCCGTCACGCGTGCTCACAGGACGGCAAACCCCCTCTAACTCCCCCTTGGAAAGGGGGAGGAGCGAAAAAAATCCCGCACTTTTACGGTGCGGGATTTAAAATACTTTACTCTCTTAAAACGAGAAATTGCTCATCATCCCCTCCGCCTCTTTGAAACTCGCGGTCGGACCTTCAAGGCGAATCAGATACGTGCTCTTTTTATAGCTCGCCGGATAGACGTCCACTATCATATAGGCCGTGGAGCTCACTGTAATCTCAAATGATTTGGAGGTAAGACCTCTCCAGGTCGAGGTAGAGGTAAGAGACGCGCCTTTCGGATCCAATACTTTCAGCTTGCTGACACTCAGAAACATCTTATTGTTATCACGGTTGGTGAGTAGGACGCTATCCACACCATGCGTCAGATGCCAGCTCAGCGGATAGTCAAATTTAAATTTCGCAAAACTATTTTCCTCATAACTTTGTCGCACTGATTGCAATCTGCCCGCCAGATCATTTTCAAATTTCGTCCGCAAATCCCGCGTAACCTGGAGTACCTGATCAGAGACGATACCCTGAATCTGCTGTTCGATCTGGGCGTTATTGACAGTCTGGCATGTAAATCCGACCAGGGTCAACGCCATACTGGTGAATACCAGCATCATGGCCGCCTTGATTGGCAATGCAGACGACGGGACTTTGGATTTTGCGCCAACCTTCCGCTCCATCGCGGCGATGCGCTCGCGTGTCCGAAGCACCGTATCCGGGTTGAGTGAGATGCTATCGATCCCCTCCTGCACCAGGAATTCCGCGAATTCCAGATGATCGCTCGGCGCTTGCCCGCAAATACCCACCTTACGCCCACACTCATGAGCAGTCTTGATAACCTCCCGAATTAATTTCTTCACTGCCGCGTTGCTCTCATCATAAACGTGAGCGACCAACGCCGAGTCGCGATCCACCCCGAGAGTTAGCTGGGTTAAATCATTCGAACCGATGCTGAAGCCGTCGAAAATTTCCGAAAATTCTTTCGCCAAGATAACGTTCGCTGGTATTTCGCACATCACGATCACCTGCAGGCCATCCTTGCCGCGCTCTAAGCCGAATTCCTTCATAACGGCGAGAACCTTCTTGCCTTCCTCGACCGTGCGGCAGAACGGCACCTCTACAGTCAAATTTTTCAACCCCCATTTTTCACGAACTTTCTTGATCGCCTCGCATTCGATCTTGAAAGCCGGCTTGAATTTGGGATCATAATAACGCGAAGCGCCTCGCCAGCCGATCATCGGATTCTCCTCCTTCGGCTCATACTCAGCCCCGCCGATCAGAGTGGAATATTCGTTAGTCTTGAAATCAGAGAGCCTGACGATCACTTCATTGGGATAGAACGGCACCGTGATAAATCCGATCCCTTCCGCCAACCGATCGATAGCGTATTGCACTTTGTCGGAATAGCCAACCGTCAGATCATCAATCTGCTTCTTCACTTTCTTATCTTTAATTTTTTTGTAATTAATCAGCGCCAACGGATGAATTTTTATGAAATCAGTATAAATAAATTCCTCGCGCGCCAGGCCGACGCCATCATTCGGGATCATCGCGAACGAGAACGCCTTCCTCGGATCGCCGACGTTCATCATCACCTTGGTACGCATTTTGCCGACATCCTTGATCTCGGTCTTCTCAACTTCAAACGGCAGAATACCTTCATAAACATGGCCGACTTCTCCTTCAGAACAAGCGACTGTGACCGGATGACTTTGCTTTAGCAGTTGGCGGGCTTTGTTGGCGCCCACGATACACGGCACACCAAGCTCGCGGCTGACGATGGCCGCGTGCGAAGTCTTCCCGCCCTGCTCGGTCACGATCGCGCCGGCAATCCTCATGATCGGCTCCCAATCCGGGTCAGTAATCCTCGTGACCAGTACCTCGCCTTTCTTAAACTTCTTCATTTCACTCGGCGAATTTATAATATTAACCTTGCCCTGGCCGATACGCTGACCGACGGCCGTGCCGGTGAGGAGAACCTTGCTGTGACGCCCAAGTTTATATGTTTCCATCGCGGTCACCGATTGTTGAGATTTGACTGTCTCGGCGCGCGCCTGAACGATATAGAGCTGGCCGGTCGCGCCATCTTTGGCCCATTCGAGATCCATCGGCCGTTTATAATGTTCCTCCACCTGCATCCCCCACTTTGCCAGAGTTAATACCTCGTCATCGGTCAGAGAAAATTTCCTCTGATCGGCCGGCTGAACCTTCTGTTGCTTGGTGCCGATTCCGGATTTTCCGTAGGTCAACTTAACCTCTTTGCTGCCGAGACGCTTGCTAAATAATGAGGGAAATCCAGTCTTAACCCCTTCTTTGAAAACATAAAATTGATCCGGCGTCACCCTGCCTTTGACTACGTATTCGCCTAGTCCATACGAGGAATTAATCAGGACAACGCCTTTGTATCCTGACTCGGTATCAAGTGTGAACATCACTCCGGAAGAAGCGAGGTCTGAGCGCACCATCTGCTGAACGCCGACCGAAAGCGCGATCTGCATATGATCGAAACCTTTGTCCTCGCGATAAGAAATCGCACGATCTGTGAAGAGCGACGAAATGCATTTCTTTACCGACTCCATAACCTCTACATCGCCGTTTACATTGAGGTACGACTCCTGCTGACCGGCGAAACTCGCGTCCGGCAGATCCTCTGCCGTCGCGCTGCTTCGGACCGCCACATCCACATTTTGTCTTTTGCAGAATTCACTTAGCTCTTTGTAGGCCGCGATAATCTCCGCCCGCATCGCCGCCGGAAACTCCGACTGAAGGATCATGGCGCGAATTTTTACTCCAGCCACATGCAAGGCGCGGACGTTCTTCACATCGAGGTCAGCGAGAATCTTTTTGATTTTTTTATCAATTTTATTTTCAGAAATAAAAAAACGATAAGCCTCTGCCGTCAGGGCAAAGCCATTGGGAACCGGCACGCCTTTCTCGAGGAGTTTGCTATACATTTCTCCGAGTGAAGCGTTCTTGCCGCCGACAGAAGGAATGTCTTCAATCGTCAAATCTTTGAACCAGCGGATGAAGTTGGACATAATTATAAAAATTTTTAAGTAGCATTAGTATATCACACTTCAATCATTTTCAGAAACTCCTTCTCATCCACAACCCTCACCCCCAGCCTTCTCGCTTTTTCCAGCTTGCTTCCGGGGTTCTCGCCGGCAACAACTGCAGTAGTTTTGCCGCTTACCGACCCGCTCACTTCCCCGCCCAGAACCTTTATTTTTTCTTTGGCTTCATCGCGACTCATCGAACTCATCGTCCCTGTCAACACAAACGTCTTGCCTTTCAATTTACCGGTCTTTTTTATTCCAGATTCCGAATTCAAAATTCTAACGCCGTTTTTCAGAAGCTTCCTGATGAACTCCTGATTGCTTCTGTTCGCAAAAAATTCCAGAAGAGACTTCGCAACTTTTTCGCCGATACCATTTATTTTAAAAAGTTCTTCTTCGGATGCCGACATTAATTTTTCTAAACTTTGGAAATGCTCGGCCAAATCTTCGGCCGTTTCTTCGCCGACATTGATGATGCCAAGCGCGTTGATAAATTTCGCCAAAGATATTTTTTTGGACTCTTGAATCGAGGTGACTAAATTACTTGCCGACTTCTCGGCAAAACGTTCGAGCGGCTCCAGATCTCCAACTGTGAGGGTAAATAAATCAGCCGCGTCCTTCACTAGGCCGACCTGCACCAAATTTTCTACGATTTTCTCGCCGAGATGATCGATGTCGAAAGATTTCTTGCTGACGAAATGGGTAATCCGGCCGAGCTCTTGGGCGAAACAGTTGGGGTTGAGACAATAAATCGCGACCGAATCCTCACCGCTAGACCTCATCCTCGCCTTCTCCTTGGAGGAGAAGGAATCGAACTCGCCCCTCTCCTTCAAGGAGAGGGTAGGGTGAGGTCCCGCAAGTCGCTTACCTACCTTCCCACCACACATCGGACATTTCGTTGGCAATCGAATTGTTTTCTCCTCACCGGTCCGCATCTTCTCCAGCACCCGGACAACTTTCGGAATAATCTCCCCCGCCTTCACCACCACCACCTGATCGCCAATTTTTACGCCGAGACGCTGGATCTCATCGAAATTATGAAGCGTCGCATGCGTTACAGTCGTGCCGGCAAGCTTGACAGGCTCCATGAAGGCGACCGGGGTGAGCGCGCCGGTGCGGCCAATCTGCCAGTAAACATCTTTGATTTTAGTAACTCCTTCTTCGGCCGGAAATTTGAAGGCGATTGCCCAACGCGGCGCCTTGCCGGTGAAGCCGAGCGCGTCCTGATATTTCCGCTGATTTACCTTAATTACCACGCCATCGATCCAAAATGGTTCATTATTTTTTTTCTTGCTCCACTCCGCGTAAAATTTGAAAATGTCAGCGAGAGTTTTGCAGACGCGCCAGTTGCTGTCGGTCTTGAAACCAAGCTCCTTCAGCCGGAGCAACTCCTTCTCCTGAGTCTCCGGAACATTCGCGCTGGAAATATCATAAGTAGTCAGTGAAAGTTTCCGCGCCGCGACAATTTTCGAATCCAGTTGGCGGATTGTGCCGGCGGCGGCATTACGCGGATTGGCGAAAAGCGCTTCACCGTTTTTTTCGCGTTCTTTATTCAAGGTTACGAGCATCTCTCGCGACAGCCACACCTCGCCCTCGACGATGATATCCGCCGGTTCACGCAGAGTAAGTGGTACGCTTTCGATGGTCCTGATATTCTGCGTGACATTTTCTCCAATTTTGCCGTCACCGCGAGTCGCCGCCGCGATGAGATTTCCTTTTTCATAGGTCAGCACCATATGCAAGCCGTCGATCTTTAGTTCGCAAACATAATCGAGATCTTTCGGCCTCGAACCAAGTTCCTTCTCCAATATTTTCAAAATTCTCTCCTCCCACTCCTCAATATCCTTCTCCTCGAAGGCATCATTGAATGACCACTGCGTAACCTGATGAATTACTTTCTCAAACTTTTCGAGCGGCCGGCCTGCTACTCGTTGCGTCGGCGAATCAGGCGTCACGATTTCCGAATGCTCAGTTTCGATTTTGCGCAATTCATCCATCAGGCCGTCGTACATCGCGTCCGTCACCTCCGGATCGTTCAGAACATGGTAGCGATAGCGGAGATCATCCACCTGCGAACGCAAACGCGCGACTTTATCTTTTAAATCTTTAGAAATAGTCATACTCTCGTTCACCGATTCCCTCCCCCTTTTAGGGGGAGGACGAAGGTGGGGGTATTCCCACGAACTACGCAAGTCTACGAAACGAAATACCCCTCTCCTGCCCCTCCCCTAAGAGGGGAGGGAGTAATTTAAAAAGCGAAAAATAGCTTAAATAAGCCAAATTTCTTAATTTATTCACAGCCTAATTATACCAAGCCCTTGACAAAAACTCAAACATTTGGTAATATCTTCTTCGCACCCTAAGCCAACGTGCAAAAAGGGTGTTAGCGCGCACTGAGTAAAAGTGGTAGCTGTAAACACAGCGACAAACAAATGGACGTCTCTCATTGGGACGCGTCGCGATTTGCCGGACTAGGCGAGAAGCTCCCGGCAGACTCCAGAGCAACACGGGGGTGGGTGAGAAAAATCTCACCCACCCCCACTTACTTCCCAATTCGTGACACGCTTTCTGTGTATAGAAATATATAGAAAGGGTGCCATGTAAAAAGGTGGCACTCAGAGCAGTTGCTCAAAAAACAAAAACGCTAATTTGTGCTATATTTCGCGGGATAGCTCAACCAGGTAGAGCGCTGGGCTCATAACCCGGAGGCTGTAGGTTCAAATCCTGCTCCCGCAATAGCGGTAAGTAAGTAAAAGGGAGGCACCCGCCCATATGGGTGTTACCACGCAATCCGTCTCTGGGCAGACGGACTCCCCGCGGCGTCGGGAGGGGGCGGTCAATTATGACGCCCCCTCCCACCCCAATTCTCATTCGTGACACGCTTTCTGTGTATGAAAATATATAGAAAGGGTGCCATGTTGTAAAGTGGATCCCCGAGCAACTCCCTGCGGGCAAAACAGACGCAAAAAAAAGCCAGAGCAGGCAGCTCGATCGTAGCGGTACAAATAGGAAAAAGAGGAGATGCCCTAATTGGGTACGACCGCGCTCTCGGCCAGAGTTCTCCTGCAACACGGGGGTGGGTGTCAGTACGACGCCCACCCCCACTTTCTTTTTTATCGTGTCCCCACCTGGGGATTTTTTTATTTTTTCAAAATTCATTTGTTGGCCCCTCCCCCTTTCCAAGGGGGAGCGAGAGGGGGTTTGCCTTCCTATGAGCAAACGTGACATTGTCTTGGGGTCGCAAAGGACGGCAAACCCCACCTAACCTCCCCTTGGAAAAGGGGAGGGAGCGAGCCGCCGCCCGCGTAGGGCATAATTTATTTCAAAAAACCTAAATACCATTTTATAATCTCATCTCCCCAAAGCATCGTGACGAGAGTCCCCACAGTCAAAAATGTCCCGAACGGTATCGCCGACCCCATCGACTTCTTCCCGGCCAAAATTAACCCGATCGAAATTACCGCCCCAACGATATAACTTACAAATAACCCCACCAAAATATTCGGCCAGCCGAGGAGAGCGCCCATCAGGAGCCCAAGGTGCATATCCCCGCCCCCGATCCACTTCCCTTTCGAGACCACATACTGAAATAAGAAAAATCCCCCACCGATCGCCGCTCCGAGGAGGACAGAATCAAAGCTAAATCCAAAATATTTTATATTCATGAAGGCCGCCACGATCGCCCCGAGCCAGGTGCTCCCTAGAATTATCTCCCCATACTTCGCGTCGTAAACAAAAATCACCACGAACAGCGCGCCGAAAAATAAATCTCGAAATATACGCGCGAACGATACGCCGGAATTGAGATCAACGATCGACAGAAAAAGAAACAGCGACCCCGTCGCGAGCTCGACAAAAAAGTACGACGACGGAATTGATATTTTGCAGGTACGACATTTGCCTCGCAAAAAAAGATAACTTAAAAGCGGGATATTCTCGTACCAGGCAAGGCTCCTGGCACAGCCGACGCACATACTCCGGCCGAGCCAGACATATCGCCCCTCGTGTACCCGCCACATCCATGAATTCAAATAACTGCCCAGGATGAGGCCGAGTACAAAAATTATTGGATAAATTAACCAGGATTCTAAAACTAACATATGCGCCTAGTATATCAATAAAAAACCCAATGACCAAATCCCAATGACCAATAAAATCGAAAAATTGGTCATTGGACATTGGGGTTTGGGTTTTAATTTACCAAAAACCACCCACCAAAAAATGGTGAGTGGTAACTTTCTAGAAAGTTATTGTTAGTCAGCAATTCCCGCTGGAGACAATGTGACTGCGCCCGATAAATTGTTAACCGTACCTTCTAAGGTCGAAGTAACCGTATAAGTACTCGAGGCAGTGGAGTTATAGATGTAAAACTCATTGTTTGACGGACCCTTCGGCACGCTGGCCATATAGGCGTCGGAACATGGAGACGTTGTAAATCCACTCACGCTATTCAAACAGGCGGCGCCTGTATCACCCAAATTAACAGTTGCCCCAGTCGGGTAACCATTCTTGTCTGTATAATACAGCTCAAGTGCGGTCTGTAATTGTTTGAGGTCTGACATGCGCTTGGCGTCGCGAGCTTTCGTACGGGCGTTGCCGAGGGCAACTACCGCGAGAGTTGACAATAGACCGATAATCGCGATTACGACCAAGAGCTCAATCAATGTGAAACCTTGTTTTTTCATTTTCATATGTCACCTCCCTTCAAAGTAAAAATTATATTTATTCTTCGATTCATAAACGTTGATTATCCATTCTCGAACGTTGACCAACCCACCCCTACCCCGCCCAAGCGGGGATTTAAATATTTAGATGTGGAGGGTCTTCTTGACCTTCTCGACGATCTCCGACGGTTTGAAGTGCGCCTTGATCAGATAGTCCACCGCGCCGGCCGCGAGCGCCTTGTCCACATCGTCTTTCTGCCCGAGGTTTGTCAGCATAATAACCGGGATATCCTTTAGCTCCGCATCCGCCTTCAGAAGCGCCAACACCGAGAAACCATCACGCTTCGGTAATAAAATATCAAGCAGAATAATATCCGGCTTTTTCTTCTTGGCTTCCGGTAGAACTTTGTCGCCGTTGTCCACGGCCACAATCTTAAACCCTTCCATCTCAAATTTCTTCTGATAGATACTAGCGAGGAATACATCATCCTCGACCAACAATACTTGTACTGATTTTGGATCCATATGTGAGAAGTTATAAAGTTATAAAGTTGAAAGTTATAAAGGTTAAATGTAAAAAGACTGTACAACGATGTTACCAACGAACTTGATAACTTTATAACTTTCAACTTTATAACTTCATTGATTATATCACATTACGCAATGCAAGGCCAATAGCAACTGCCATCCGGGGAGCGATCGCGTGGATAATAGGCTTCAAACCCTCCTGATACACCACTCTGCCCCACGGATCGCCGACGTAACATTTCAATTTGAATTTCTCCTCGATCTTCTCGGTCAGGTACGGGAAAAAAGCGGAACCGCCCGAGAGCACAATCTTCTCCGGCCGGCGGCCTTGATTACTACTCTGTCGCATATACATCTCGAGGCTGTACTCGATCTCCTTGATAATCGGTTCGATAATCGGATCAAAAAGCGAAAGGAATGCTTCACGCGTAAGGGATGAGCTCTGAGGTGATTCGAGGATCGAGGTGAAGAGGTCGCGCTTCATCTGCTCGACCAAGGGCATCGGGACGCCGAGCACCTGCGCGATAATCTGATTGATACGATCGCCGCCGAGCTCGATACTGTGATGGGTGATCGGGAAAGCCTGCTCGACAATGAAAAAGTTCGTGCGATCCGCGCCGATATCGATAAGCATCGACGGCGAATTGTCCCGGCCCAGGAGGGCGCGAGAGAGAGCGATCGACTCCGGCTCCAGCGAGTCAAGCTTGAGGCCGGCCATCTTGAAAACTTCAGTATAGAAAACTACCAGAGCGCGCGGCGCGGCGTTCACCAGCACACGCTGCTCAGAGCTACTGCTTCTGCCCGGCATGATTTCATATTCAAGCGCCATCTCTTCGATCGGATAGGGCAATAATTTTTTTACTTCCGCTTTCAGAATCCGATCAAAATCTTCCTTCTTTACCGGCGGCATAGTTACCATCGCGTGAAAAACAGATGACACCGGCAGGCTCGCGACGGCGATCTTACTCTTGGTCCTAGCTCTCTTGCAAACTTCCCTGATGATCGAGCTGAAATTCTGCACTTGCGCCTCATCAACCAGAAATACCGGCTGCTGCTTGGTGGTCTTCTCTCCTGACATCGAGCGGCTACCCGGCAAAATTTCCTCCGGCTTCAGATCCTTCTTCTGGAGGAGCTGGTGAATATTCTGCGCCTCGCGGGTTAATCCGTACGTAAAAAGAACGGGACGACTTTTCTCCTTCCGTAATTCCACTATTTTAATTCCTCCCGCGCCGATATCAACGCCGAGATACGAGTCGGGCTTTCTAAATAACATGGAGGCATTATAGCAATATTTAACAAAGATGGCTACAAGGTGTTGATAACTATGAATATATTGGGTACAATAACACAAGAAAATCCAATCCCCAATGACCAATGTCCAAATAAACTACATTTTTTTGGTGTCATTTCGAACGGAGCTCGCGCGATGTGAGAAATCTCTGTCCAAATTAATTGGCCAACCGGACAGAGATCTCTCCTGTGGGTCGAGATGACAATGCGGAAATTGTTATTTGGGATTTGATTGGTCATTGAGATTTGGTCATTGGGATTTTATATTATGCCTATCAAACTCTACAACTCCCTCACCCGCAAAACCGAAGACCTAAAGCCTCTAAAGAAAGTCGTCGGCCTCTATACCTGTGGCCCGACTGTCTACGCGTACGCCCACATCGGCAACCTGCGTACTTTTGTATTTGAGGATATTCTGAAACGTGCGCTCATATATAATGACTACAAAGTGAAGCACATCATGAACATCACGGACGTCGGCCACCTGACGAGCGATGCCGATACCGGAGAGGATAAGATGGAGAAGGGCGCGGCGCGCGAAGGCAAGAGCGCCTGGGAGATAGCAAAATTTTATGAAGGAAAGTTTAAGGAAGACCTGGAGAATTTAAATATTTTGAAAGCAACAAAATATCCGAGAGCGACCGATCATATCAAGGAACAAATAAATTTAATAAAAAAACTTGAGCAAAAAGGTTTCACCTACCAGACGGCTGATGGCGTTTATTTCGACACTTCGAAATTGCCTGATTATGGTAAACTGGCAAATTTAAAAAACCAATCCCTCGAGGCCGGCGCGCGTGTAGCCATGGGAGAGAAAAAATCCCCAACCGATTTCGCGCTGTGGAAACTCTCGCCGCTGTCCCCTCTCCTCCAAGGAGAGGGCAGGG
>ERZ1292633.2201-Hain-H41-02um-R1-2201-length-20161-cov-6_pt1 | contig 20161 bp, 18 predicted proteins | sample MGYA00564406_ERZ1292633 | MGnify/ENA primary metagenome ERZ1292633 (study PRJEB36523, sample SAMEA6512639) | groundwater metagenome | collected 2019-01-08 | study: AquaDiva: Metagenomics assemblies of 32 groundwater samples
CCGCCGGCGCACAGACGGTAGTTTCTCTTTTCGCGATCTGGGGGCTCGCCCAGCTCGTGATCTGCTTGCTGTGTATATTGGTTTTGGTTCGATATCGCGCCATGATTCCCTTCATGTTTGCGCTGCTTTTGCTGGAACACCTGAGCAGAAAACTGATTCTTCATTTCTTGCCCATTGCCAAAACCGGAACACCACCAGGCTCCGCCGTAAATCTTGTACTCCTCGCTTTGATGATCGTTGGCCTATCGCTCTCGCTGCGGAGTCAAGACAATCTTCGGGCACAGGAATGATCTACCATGGCCAGCGCCTGCCGCTCGACCTCGAAGCGGGCGATGACCTGCTTGGTGTCCATCCCCAGCTTGATGATCTTCAGCGCCACGCGGCGTTTGACCGGCTCGCGCTGCTCGGCGGCCCACACGGTGCCGAAGCCCCCCTCGCCGATTTGTTCGAGAAGCTTGTATCGTCCGACCATGGTTCCCGACCGTTCAGTTGAATGCGGGCGCGCAATGGTTGATTCGAGATTGGGACTTGGCGTCTGTGGGTCGTTCATGGCATGATCCTCCGCCTGTTTTCTCCTCTGGGAAATGCGCTTGTAAGATAATGCGGCGTCCGCCTTGTGTCACCCCCCTGAGCATGCGCCCCAAAAAGCCATAAGGGTGTCGGAACGGGGTTAGCTGCGTCACGCGACTGGCATCGGCCTCATCGCGCCGATTTGCGCGAACACGTCGTCGTACTGCCTCGCGAGATAGTCCTGATCCGGGCCGCCGTGGAGATGCGTCCACGGGAAGACCTCGGTGACGGGTCGCTCGCGGTGGGCGTAGAAGGCCGGGTCGACGCCGGTGGCGTGGAAGGCGTCGTTCCACAGATGCGACTTGAAGCACTCGTCCCAGCCGTCAAAACGTGCGCCGCTGCGATAGGCGTGTTCGACGGCGTTGGCGAGGCGGCGGTCGCCGCGGGCGAAGACGCCTTCGAGAATCGAGCGCTCGACGTTGTGGGTTTTGAGCTTGATGGGGCCGCGGGGTTTGCCCGCTCCCTTACGGTCGCGGCTCTGATGGGTCGCGCGGACTGAAGTCCGCGGCTCGCCATAGAGCAGCGACGCCATTCGTCGCCGTGCGTCGTGGAAATATTCCGCACGCGGTTGCGCGGCCCATTGGAAGGGCGTGTAGGGCTTGGGCACCAGCCAGCCGACGGAGGCGTTGACCTGCGCCGGGGCTTTGCCCAGTTCGCGGCGGGCGTCGCTGACCTTGCGGGCCAGATGCACGATGCCGTCGATGTCGTCGGGGCGCTCGCCGGGGAATCCGCACATGAAGTAGAGTTTGATGCCCCGCCAGCCGGCGTTGTAAGCGGCCTTGACGCCGTCGAGAAGGTCGCCGTCGGTGACGTGCTTGCGGATCGCTGCACGCATGTCGTCGTTGGCGGCTTCGACGGCCATGGTGAGGCCGCTTTTGCGGACCGAGTTCACCAGCCACGGAATGTTTTGCAGCATCTTGTCGACGCGCAGCGACGGAACGGAGATGTTGACATTACGCGGGTTGAATCGTTCGTTGACGCGCTCGGCCAGTTCGCGAAGGTCGGGGTAGTCGGCGGTCGAAAGCGAGAGCAGGCCGAGTTCTTCCTGACCGGTCGCCCAGTACATCTGTTCGGCCATTTCGAGAATCTTATCTACGCTACGGAGACGGAGCGGGCGCTTGGTGTATCCGGCGTGACAGAAGCGGCAGCGCTGCGGACAGCCGCGCATGATCTCGATGGCGAAGCGGTCGTGGACGACTTCGACGTAGGGCACGATGGGCCGGAGCGGGAACGGGGCTTCGTTGAAGTTGACGGTCTGGCAGCGCTCGATGGTGCGCGGGATCAACGGATCGGTCGGCGTAACCGAGCGGACTGTGCCGTCCGCGTTGTGGCGCACATCGTAGAGCGACGGCGCGTAGATCCACGGGAAGCGCCGCGCGAGATGCAGGATCATGTCACGGCGTGGCACTCCGCCGGCCTTCATCTCTTTGTACGCATCGAGGATTGCCGCCATCGACGCTTCGCCGTCGCCGAGGACGACGAGGTCGAGGAACGCTGCGACGGGTTCGGGGTTGTCTGCCTGGGGTCCGCCGGCGATGACGAGGGGGTGCGAATCGTCGCGGTCGGCGGCGCGAAGAGGTATTCCGGCGAGGTCGAGGACTTGCAGCACGGACGAGAAAGCCATCTCGTATTGCAGGGAGATCGCGAGAATGTCGGCGGATGAAACCGGCTGACGCGTGTCCCAGGTGAACAGCGGAATTCTGCGTTGTCGCATGCGGGCTTCGGCGTCGAGCCAAGGGCAGAAGACCCGCTCGGCACAACAACCCGGGGTGTGATTGACCAGCCAATAAATGATCTGGCAACCGAGGTGACTCATGCCGATGGTGTAGGCATCGGGGAAGGCGATTGCGACGCGGACATCGGCCCGCTCCCAGTCGCCATCGCGAACAAGCTGGTTGACCTCCCGCCCGATATATTGTCCCGGTTGTGACACGTAGGGAAGAAGCTCGTTTCGTACGGTTTCCGAAAGAGAGATCATATAAAGATTCGCTGTATTTTAACTGCTCCCCGCTGACGAAGCTTAAGCCCCCGTCGCAACGTAATCTAGCAAGAAGATGGGGCTTTACAAACGCCGCATGCAACCGGCAGCGTTATCGGGTGTCATATACAAGGTGGCGGAACCGGCGAGGTGCGGGGGATGTCCGAGGCGCCCCGGCGATCTGCTCCAAAAAAGGACCTGTAAAAAACTGTTGCATTGGCGGGGCGTTGCGGTTATAGTGTCGATTACGTCATGGTAGGGAGTATGAGTTCATTCCATCGTCGGCCGCGCGCCGTGGGTGCCGGACACCGAGCAGTCACGCTCGTCGAGCTGCTCGTCGTCTTCTCCATGATCGGATTCCTCATCGCGCTTTTGATCCCCTCGTTGAAGCGATCCATGCAACTGGCGACGGCGACGGTCTGCCAGCACAACCTCAAACAGCTCGGCACCAGTCTGATGATGTATCGCTACGACAATGACGGCTGGTTGCCGGTGAGCAAGTCTGTCGAGACGATTACGGCAACGGCTGCGCCTGAGAACAGCGCGTGGTTTGCGAAGCTGTTTCCAACGTACATGCCCGACCCGATGCTGCTGCGTTGCCCGTCCGATCCGTTCGGGTATCGGATGGACAACTATCGTGACCGGATTTACGAACCGGAAGCGGCGGACGTGGTGAGCTACGGACTGAATCAGTTCATCATGACGGCGGGTGGCGGCTATCTGGCGAATGTGGAGCGCCACAAGCCGCGATGGACCGGTCAGACGATTCTGGCGGCCGATCTGGGTCCGGATGATATGCGCTTTGAGAACCGGGTGCGACGGGATGACTCGGGTCCGGGGCGCAACGGCAGTCTGATGATGTGGGGCAGCGGGTGGGATCCCTTCACGGAGACGGCGACGCGGACGTGGTTGACGACGCGTCATGGTCACGGGATCCACATGCTGGCGGTGGACGCCAGCGTACACGAGGTTCGCTCGGACAAGGTTTTGCGTTCACCGGTGAAGCGCTACTATCCGAGCTGTGCGGCCGGCGGGTGTGCGCTGTGCAAGGAGCTCAAGACCTACCATTATTCCTTTGCCAAGAATCACCTCTTCTGGTGGACCGGATCGATACCGGCCGAGTAATGTTATCCACGGGGTTCAAGGGGCCGATTCACGAGGCGCGGCCGCGCCGAACCGTTCGTATTGTGAAACGGCGCATACCTTCCCGCGCAGCGGCGCTGAGTCTCGCGGCTGTGGCGGCCACTGCCGTTTTTTCCTTTGCCGCATGGCGCTGGTGGCGAAGCGACGCGAACATGCCGCTTCCGCTTCCGCCGCCGACGCTGTTTGCTGTTGATTTGGATTGGCGTTGCTCGGCCGGGCATACGTTCAATGCGCCCGGGCGGACCGGTTCGCGACAATGCCCGCAGTGCGGCGGGATTGCGTTTGCGTTCGCCGCGTACCATTGCGAGAGGCACGGAGCCTATGAGGTACAGGCGGAGTTTGCGCGCGAGGCGGACGGGCGAGAGCGGGCGGTCAAGTTCAAGGTTCCGGGCGGCGAGTGGGTGGATGCCGGGGACGGGCCTCACTGCCCGCGTTGCGGCGCGGTGATGGTGCGCAAGCAGGATCCGCTGGCGGGCGTGATCCGCGGCAAACGCAAGGGCGGGGGGTAGGGTACGGTGCCACGTTGTGGCACTTCACATCAGCGGAACGCGTCGGTTAGTTTGAAGTCGGCGATAAACACCTGGGCCTCGGAAAGGTCGTTTCGTTTGCTGGTCCACATCAGCTTCTTTCCGTCGGGGCTGAAAACCGGGAGAACGTCGGACGCGGGGTCGTCGGTAATCCGAGCGACAGTCTTGCCGTCGGGGGTAATCAGATACAGATCGTAGTTGGGCCTTTCGCCCTTGGCGCGGAGTTCGTGGTTGGCCCGGGTGAAGATGATGGCTTTGCCGGACGCATGCCAGAAAGGGCACCAGTTGAAGAGTTGATTGTCGGTGAGGGCACGGTCGTCGGCGCCGTCGGCGTTGATGAGACGGAGCTGGAGGTTCATTTTGTCGTCGCCGCGACGATCACCGCGATAGACGATTGATTTCCCATCGGGCGAGAAGAACGGTCCGCCGTCGTAGCCCTTGCCGGAGGTCAGGCGCTTCTGGTCGGTTCCGTCGGCGTTCATCACGTAGATTTCTTGGTCGCCGTCGCGCATGGAGGTGAAGACGATGAACTTCCCGTCGGGCGAATAGGAGCCTTCGGCGTCGTAGCCGGGGGCGTCGGTGAGGCGCTTCAGGTTGGAACCATCGGGGTCGGCCTCGAAAATGTCCATGTGCTCGTTGAAGTCCCAGGCGTAACCGCGGGGCTTTTCCTTGGGCGGTTTGGGCTGCCCGAGGGTCGGGTCGAGGTGGCTGGAGGCGAAGATGATCTTTTTACCATCGGGCTGGTAGAACGCACAGGTGCAGGCGCCTTTGCCGGTGCTGACCATGCGCGGCGACTTAGAGGCAAGGTCAAGCGTGTAGATTTGGTAGTCGCTATCGCCGATGCCTTCTTTCTTCGGGACGGCCTGGAAGATGACGGTTTTGCCGTCGGGCGAGAAGTAGGCCTCTCCGGCCTTGGTGAAGCCCATCGAGTCGAAGGTGAGCTGGGTGATGTTGGAGAGGTAATCCGCCTCGGCGGCTGCGGTGGGTGGCTTCGGGGCAGGCGTCTGTTGCGCGGAGGCGGAACCGTTGACGAGGAACGTTGAGGCGATTGCGAATGCGACCAAGCGATAGCGATAAACCGAACTAATCTGCCTGGGAAGGCCTGAAGCGATTTGCATCGTTGCGCTCCTTGTGATGACGACGATCAACCTGACGACTCCCGTGCTGGGCGAGGCCGGGCGGTTGAGTTAACACAACACACCACGTAGGATCATATCTTTACGTGGAAGAGATAACCAGTGGCGACGGCAACATCAGGGCGCAAAGCGATGGGCGTCCACTACACGCCCGCAAAACTGGCGCGCTTTGTCGCCGAGCGATTGCTTCGGTACGTGGAACCCCCCGCTTCCAGGTCGCTTCGCGTTCTTGATCCGGCGTGCGGGGACGGTGCGCTTCTTCGCGCCATCCTTGAAGAACTACGAAGCGTTTCGGGAAGTGAGGTCGAGGTGCACGGGATAGAGGCGGACGAAGCTGCTTGCGCACGCGCGAGAAAAAGCCTTGAATCGTACCCAAACGCCGAAGTACACATTCGATGCGGCGATTTCCTTGACCTATGCGCTTGTGAAGGCGAGCAACGGCAACTATGGGAGGCCGAGCAACTCGACTCAGCGTCATTTCGCGAGCTCGACGTTGTGATCGCCAATCCGCCCTATGTTCGGACGCAAGTGTTGGGCGCGGCCACGGCGCAGGGCCTGGCGGCACGGTTTGGGCTACGTGGTCGAGTTGATCTCTACCAGGCATTCTGGGTGGCCGCGACCGAATCGCTGCGTCTGGGCGGCGTCATCGGGATCATTACCTCTAATCGGTTTCTTTCGACGATCGCCGGATCGAGCATACGCCGGTTTCTCTCGAAACAATTCAAGGTGGAAGAAGTCATTGACCTCGGTGACACGAAGTTGTTTGAGGCGGCCGTGCTGCCGGCCGTTTTTGTCGGACGCCGGGTCCAAGTGGATGGCGCGCGGCCTGCTCGTGCAGGCGCCAACTTCATGAAGGTGTATTCGTGTCCCGATTCCGTGGGCCGTGGATCAGAAGAAGCGTCAGCGTCCGCGAGCCTTTATGACTTGCTCAAGAATGGAAAACCGGGGCGATACCGCGTTGCGGAAGGTTGTTTCGAGGTGACGCGAGGGACAGTGGACGTTGTCAAGAGCGCTGGAAGAGTATGGGCGTTGAATTCGCCTGAGGAATCGGAATGGCTCGACTCAGTTCGCGCGGCGGCAAGCGGCGTGTTCGCGGACTTGGCCATGGTCAGGGTCGGGGTGAAGACCACGGCGGATAGTGTTTTCATTCGCTCGGACTGGGATGTGCTGCCGCACGAAGCGCGACCGGAAAAGGAATTGCTCAGGCCGTTGCTCGGGCATGAGGACGCCCGGCGGTGGCTCGGCGTGACGGGCGAAACGCCGACGGCAATCGTTCTTTATCCTCACGCGGTTATTGATGGTCGGCGCGTGCCCGTGGACCTCGATCTATATCCGCGAGCGCTGGCTTATTTGGAATCGCACCGCGAGCGGCTGGAGGCTCGCGAATACGTGATGCAGGCGGGACGCCGCTGGTACGAAATCTGGGTTCCGCAGAATCCGTCGGCTTGGAGTGAGCCGAAGATCGTATTTCCCGATATTAGCCCGGAACCTCGGTTCTACATGGATTTCCGCGGACGAATCGTAGACGGCGATTCGTATTGGATTACGGTCTTGCCCAATGTTTCCACTGATATGCTGTATCTGTTGTTGGGGCTGGCGAATTCGCGCCTCGTCGCGCGTTACCACGACCTTGCATTCAATAACAGACTGTATTCCGACCGCCGTCGGTACATCACGCAATATGTGTCGAAGTACCCATTGCCGCCGCTCTCACGAAAGCCGGTTACGCAACTGAAGACATTGGTCCGGGAGTTCGTGACTTCCTCTAAAGCCGAATCAGATTGCAATGGTATTAAGGCATTCGAGGAAGAGGTCAATCGCCTCGTGGATGAGGCGTTTGGGGTCGCGTCGAGGGGCGAATTGTGATGGCGCTGGATGCATCAATGAGCCAATCGGCATTCCGCAAGCGCGATCAGATTCATGCGCTGGATTTGGCGGATGGCGACACGCTTGCGAACGCTCCGGCAGACCCGGCGCTCGTCTTTACGCTGCAAGAGGTCGCGTGGTTGCTCAAGCCGCTGATGGGAATGGATGCACCGGTAGACCGGAATCAGCGAATCCTCGAAGTACGACCGAAGGGGCATTGGTTTGAGTTTGAGGTCGCCAAGCTCCTTGGCTATCACTATCCACCGGGCTCAGGATTGTTTCCTGATCTGCGTAATCAACTTCTGGAGGTGAAACATCATACGGGCAAGTCGGTGACGATTGACTTTGGGCACCATCATCCGGGGTCGGAAGAAATCATCGAAGCCCGTTGGAATGAAAAGGCGCGCGCGCGGGTGTGTGATATTCGGCACCTCATCGCGCTCGCCCCGCCGCCCGAATTTCGGGTTTCGGTCATGGTTCTTGCGACGGGAGCGGAAATCAACTCGATTTTCGGTGTCTCGCCCACCGCGACAATCAAGTATCAACTAGGCATCTCAAGACAATGGCGAGACGAACATGCGGGACAAATCCTGGTGTCCGGCGAGTTGTTCGCGGGTTGATTGCTTCCACATACCAAGTTGGTCCGCGTGAATGTCTGCAATCGGTTTTCGGTTGATTGGCGTGCCGCACTCGGGGCAAACGGCGGATTCGAGGCGGTAGAGGGGGTAGCCGCAGTTTTCGCAGACATCCTCCTCGATTTCGATAGCGAAACGCAGGCCGCAGCGAGCGCAGGCGGATCGGCCCACGGCCAGCGTTTGAGCCAGTTCGCAACGCGGGCAGGTGAGCGTTACTTTTAGCTCGACGGTGCGGATGGCCTCGCGGGTGCGGATCGAAGAGACGCGATGCAGGATGGGCATGGCAATCGTGCCGCACACGTCGGCGATGGCGAAGATGCCGATCAAGCGAATGAGGAATTCGTCGGCGGCGTCGGGTTCGACAATAATGACGACACAGACCAGCGCCGCGAGCAGTACAATCGCCACGATTGTCGCCCGCCTTATCCAGAGGTAGCTGCGATGCAGACGCGCGAAGGATAGCAGGGCGGTGTGCGGGAATGCAACGGCTAGGACCCAAGCGCTTGCGACGAGCTTCCAGAACGCCTTGGTGTTTTCCAGGTATCCGAGTCCCAGATCGCGTGACCAGATTAAGACAATGGTCAAGAGCAGGGCGAGCGCGGCGGCATAGACTCCCAACATTCCGAGCGGATGCCACTTGCGATGTTCCCACGCCATCACGCCGACCAGGCCGAGGATCGACGCGGCGCCGATCAGAGCTGTCGAGCCGAGAATCCTCGCTTCCATCGGACCGAGGTTGCCGATCAAGAGACAATAAACGCCAAGCGCTCCACAGACGGCGATGGATACAAGGAAGCTGATCAACAACGAGCGTTGGGTTTGCGATTTCATCGCCACGAAAGTCCCTCCATTCTACGAGGTCGTCTCATCCACCCGCCAGCCTTCTTGTCCGATGAGCTTCACGAAGCGGCAGCCGAGGGTGGAGGTTTCGAAGGTGCGCGGCCCGTCGCGGGTGACGACGACGATGGTCTGCTCGGTCGCACCGCCGATGGGGATGACGAGTCGGCCTCGATCGACGAGTTGTTCGACGAGCGCGGGCGGGATTCGCGGGGCGGCGGCGGTGACAAGAATGCGATCGTAGGGCGCGAACTCGGCGAGGCCGAGCGTGCCGTCGCCGGCGCAAAGGGTGACGTTGGTGATGCCGAGATCGGCCAGGCGGCGCGCGGCGGCCACGCGGAGATCGTCGATGCGCTCGACGGAATAAACGTGGGCGGCGAGTCGGGCGAGGATCGCACACTGATAACCGGACCCGGTGCCGACTTCGAGGACGCGGTGGTGCGGTTCGACGGCGAGCTGCTGGGTCATGTAGGCGACGATGTAGGGCTGGCTGATGGTCTGGCCGGCGGCGATGGGGAGGGCGCGGTCTTCGTAGGTCGATGTACGCAGGTTGGGCGCGACGAACGATTCTCGCGGGACGGACATCATGGCGTCGAGAACGCGCGGGTCGCACACGCCGCGAGGGCGGATCTGCTCGTCGATCATGCGCCGGCGGAGAGCGAACCATTCACTTGCGAGACGGTCGTCGTTCATCGAGGTGCCAACGGGTAACAGTCGATTCGGACACGAGTCGAGTATTTCTGGCGGGATCATTGTATTCGATCTTGTCCGGCGAGCGAGTGCATCGGAGCCCGACGCGTTGACGGAGTCGTTCCAGCCGCTCAAGATGCGAAGAGAATCCTTGGGTCGCCTTTGTCGGCGGCTGCGTGGAGATTCAACGGTGCCCATCATTTCGCTGTTGACGGACTATGGAACCCGCGATGCCTATGTCGGGGCGATCAAGGGCGTCATTCTGGGCATCGCGCCGGAAGCGACGATCGTCGATGTCACGCACGAGATCGAGCCGTACAACGTCGCGCACGCGGCGTTTTTGTTACGGCAGGTTTGGCCTTGGTATCCGGTCGGGACCGTGCATCTTGTGGTCGTCGATCCGGGGGTGGGGACGGAGCGTCGAATCATCGTTGGAAAGTATGCGGGGCAGTATGTCGTCGCGCCGGACAACGGGCTGGTGACGTGGCTGCATCGGGATTTCGCCTGTGACGCCATGCATGTTGCGGAGGATCGGCGATACTTCCTGCCCAAGCTTTCGGCCACGTTTCACGGGCGAGACATTATGGCGCCGGTGGCGGCCCATCTGGCCAGCGGGGTGAAGCTGCGGAACTTCGGACGAGTTGCGGATCGACTGGAAATGCTGCCGATTGCCCATCGGGCGGAGCGGACGGAGCGCGGCTGGCGAGGACGGGCGATCTACGTCGATCGGTTCGGGAATCTGGTGACCAATGTTCAGCAGGAGCAGTTGGCGCCGCCGAGGTCGGCGGAGGCGTGGGAGGTTTCGGTTGACGATGTGAACGTCGGGTCGATTCGCATGACCTTTTCAGATACGGCGGTGGGATCGCCGGTAGCGTATTTCGGCGGAGCGGGACTTCTCGAGATTGCGATCAATCAAGGGCGAGCGGTCGAACGATTCGGTGCGACACCGATCGTCGAAGTCTCGTTGACACCGAACACTTCGGAACACACGTCGGCATTAAGTCCAATACGGTGAAGCTGAGCATGTCTTTGCGGCACTGGGTTTTCGCCCACCGCTGCCGGCGCATTCCTTTTTTGCGTTCGTGAAAGAACGAGATTGATGCGGTCGGCTGATCGTCCGGCCCGAACCGCGGAAACCATACCTTCGCCCTTCTTGAACCATCAGACGGTCACCCGTGCGTTTTTCCTGGCCGGGAAGGAATTGGCGTAACGCCCGCCCTTTGGCGAAATCGACCGATCCGCAAGCGGCGGCAACGGACATGGTCGTTCACCATTCTCGGACGTTGCAGCGCTTTGTGAATTCTGTCGCGATGTAATTTCAGGGACCGATCGGGGCTTCCGATAGGTGGTTTGAAGCGGTTGCGGTCGGAGTATTCCGTACCGCGAAAAAGCGACCGGATGGCGATTGGCGCCGATCGCCGCACCGGGCGCGGATAAACAGTTTTTTGGCCCCTATTCCAATTGAAGGAGAGTATTCCATGACCACTGCTACTCAGTGCACCACGCAGAACTACAGCAATTCGGCGGCCGCCTGCGGGACCGTCATTCCGTTCGAGTGTATTCAGCAGCCCGGTTGCTACATCTGCAACTGGAGCGGCCACCTGCTTCGGGTTCCCGAGGATGGCGTTGCGGCCGGTCGTTCGCCGCTCGTCAACATCATCGGCACCGAGTCGCTGTTCGTGACGAAGCTCAGCGACAACCCGTTCATCACGATCACGAAGGCGAAGATGATCGCGTCGAACCTGGACTGCAACGTGAACTTCTAAGCGCTGCATCGACGTAGGTCGTCACCGAAAGGTGACGCGAATCGTCATTGCACTGTCGGCGGCGGATTCCGGTTTTTCCGGAATCGGCCGCCGATCTTTTTTACTCGGCGCGCCCCGCGTTGCTGCTGATAGGCACTATCGCGTGAAAAGATTTTTTCTGACTGTCGCGCGATTTTCGCCAGTTTAGCGAATGACACAAACCTTGTAATCCACTGAGGTTACGGCTGCACCCGGTTTCGACGATTGGCGGTTTACAGTGTTGGAAAGCGGCACGCGCAAGGGTCGCCGGTGCGGTCAAGGCGAGAAGCAGAAACTGCCGACAGTCTGAGGTACCGCGTCCGGAGGAGGCGGCGAGTTTGAGGATTGCTCAGGATGGGCAGCGGATCGAATTGGTCGAATCTTCGTGGGCGTACGGCCGGCAAGTGGCAGTTGCCGCTGCTGGCGGTGTCGCTGGTGATTCTTGCCGGCGCACTCTACAGGATTCGACCCACACCCCGTCGCATTCCATTCGAACAATCGTTGGCGTATCTCGATACATTCCTTGCGGGGCGTTTTTACGACCGCGCGCAGGCGGTCGGACGGATCCTTCTGGAACGACCCGACCTCGAGGAATCGCAACGGTCGCAGGCGGAACTGCGGATGGGGCGGGCGCTGTATGGCGCGGCGCAGAACGCGCTCCGGCGGAGTGCGGAGCAGGCGGCGGCGATCGTGGAGCACTATCGGGCGTGCGAGGGCGCAAGCCATGATGCCGCGCCGCTGACGGCGGATGACCTCGCGCACATCGGACGGGCGCTCGAGTGGCAGGAGCAGTATGCCGCGTCGATGGAATACTACCGGGGCGCGGTGGACGGGGGCATTTCAGATGCGGTTGACCTTCGTAAGCACATGCTTGTCGTGCAGCGAGATCGGCTCAGCGTGCCGCCCGACGAGCTGAGCAAGCTTGTTGACGCATTCATGGGCGCGATACCTGAGCACCGACTCGATCTGCGAATGTGGGCGCTCGAGGAGAAGCTGCACCTTCTCGACGCGACGGGCGAGAGGTCGCGGAGCGGTCGATTGCTGGCCGAGCATGCGAAAGAGTTCGCGGGCTCGGATTTCGCGCGACGCTTTGACTTCATGACGTGCGAAGACCTCGTCAAGGCGGGTCGATACGACGAGGCCGAGGTCTGTCTTCGTACGCTTCGCAATCAGGTCGATCCGATGGACGAGGTGAGCGCGATGGCAGGCTGGCTGCTCGGTCGCGTGCTCACGGAGGATACCGGCCCGCAACGTCCGCAGGAAGGGTTGTCGTTCTTCGATGACGTTCTCCGCTATCACGCGGATGGGACGTATGCGGTGGCGAGCCGCGTGGGGAAGGGCGAGGCGCTCGCGATGCTGGAGCGTCATGACGATGCGATTTCGGCTTTTCAAATGGCGATCAAGGACCTGCCGACGGTGAGCGATGCGCGGGTTGTGAACCCGGCGGTGTTACGCGCGTCGCTGGCGGTGACGGCGGAAACGCAGGGACTGGCCGGGCGCCTGCGTCCGGCAGTGGGGTATGCCCGACTGGCGGGGAGTCTTGTCGATCGAAGCGACGCGGAGCAGGCGACGGTCTTTCTTCAACCGCTGGCGCAGATGGAGGCGCTCCTGGCGGAGCAGCTTTTATCGGAGGCGAATGCCAAGTCGGGGGAACCAGCCGAATCGGGGGCGGGGGCGACGGATGCGAAGTTGGTTGAAGCCCGCAAGCTGTTTTCGCAGGCCGCGCAACGGTTCGAGGAACTGGCGGCGCTGAACGTGTTCGACGAACGGCGAGGGTCGGAGTTCGACTGGCGTGCGGCGGAGCTGTACGGCAAAGCCGGCGACCATCGGGAAGCGATCGAACGCTACAAGGCCTTTGCGTCGGGGCGGCCCGATGATCCGCTCCTGCCGCGCGCTCTGCTTCGGATCGGGCAGCTTCATCAAGCGATTGGTGAACTATCGGCCGCGGTGGAAGCGTATCAGGAATGCTACCGCCGGTTTCCGCGATCATTGGACGGCGCTCGTGCCCTGATGCCGCTCGCGCGAAGTTTCATGGCGATGGGTTCGGAGAATCTGGAGCTCGCGGAAAAGACGCTGCGGATCATTCTCGAGGAATCGGAGGTCTTCACGCCGGAAGCGCCGGAGTTTGTGGACGGATTGTTTCTGCTGGGCGACGTGCTGGAGCGTCGCGGCGACTACGAACAGGCGATCGCGAGGATGAAGGAGGCTCTGGATCGCTATCCTGACGATGCGCGCGTCGGGCGTGCCCGGTTCCTGCTGGCCGATTCTTTTCGCAAGAGCGCGGCGGCGCTGCGAAAGGAGGCGGGAGAGGCGACGATTGAAGCCGAGGTCGCGCGAGTGCGGTCGGAGTCGGCGGCGCGGTTTCAGGCCGCGCGCGAGCTGTATCGCGGATTGATCCGGGATTTGGAGTCGCGTCCTCCGGGCGAGCTGGACCGTTTGGAGCAGCTCTACCTTCACCATGCATACCTGTACGAGGCGGACTGCTATTTCGAAACGCAGGAATACGCCCGTGCTCTGAAGCTCTATGAGCAGGCGGCGGGGAATCTGCGCGACACGGCGCGGGGTCTGGCGGCGTACGTGCAGATGGTCAATTGCTACGTCTTCATGGGCGAGTCGCGTGAGGCGCGGGCGGCGCTGGCGCGTGCGCTGGTGGTTGTGGACGCGATGCCGGACAGCGCGTTCGAGAGTCCGGCGTCGCCGCAACCGCGGGGCGACTGGAAGAAATACTTCGAGTGGTTGGGGGAATCCGAACTCTTCTAACGGAAGCGAGGAACGCGGTGATGGCGGGTGTCGCGACGATGGCGGCGGAGCGGCCGGAAGAGGTCCTGAGGCTGCTGCGGGAACAGGCGACATTGTTCGCACGGTTGGAGACCTTCGCGGATCGACAGCGTCATTTGGTGACAGAGGATGACACTCGGCCCTTGCTTGCGCTGCTGGCGGATCGGCAGAAGCTTTCAACGGAGTTGACGCGGATCGCGGGTCGGCTGGCGCCGGTGCGACGGGACTGGGCGGCATTTCGCGACAGCCTGTCGCCTCCGCAAAAGACGGAGGCGGACGGACTCGTCGAGGAAGCGGCGCAGCGGTTGCGGAGGTTGATCGAGAGCGACGAGCGTGACGCGAGGCTGCTGTCCATACGGAAGCGGGTGACAGGCGACGCACTGCGGGCGACGCACGCGACGGGCCAGGCGATGTCGGCGTATCGCATGCGGAGCGAGCGGGCTGCCGGGGCGGGGCGACTGGACGAGGCTTCATAATGGCGACGGCGACTGCGACAGCGCGAATCGCGCCGACTTCGGGAGAGAAGACGGCGCCGACGGCGGACGAAGCGGACCTGGTTGCGATCCTGCACGTTTATAACGACGTGACCGAGCGGTTGAAGCGATCGCACGAGGCACTGGCGGGCGAGGTTTGCCGGTTGCGCGAAGAGCTGCACGAAAAGAACCTGGAATTGGCCCGCCGCGAGCGATTGTCGGCGTTGGGACAGATGGCTGCGGGCGTGGCACACGAGATCCGCAACCCGCTGGGGGGGATCGGGTTGTACGCATCGGTGTTGGATCGCGATCTTGCGGACCGTCCCGCGCAGCAGGACATCGCGCGGCGGATCGGCGCGGGGGTGCAGAACGTCGAGAACATCGTCCGCGATATTCTCGCGTTCGCGGGAGGCGCGCCGCCGAGGTTTGACCCGGTATCTCTAGGACGGATTCTCGACAGCGCGATGTCGCAGGCGGCGCCGCAGGCGCTGGTCTACGGTATTGCGGTCGAGGTCGATCCTTCGCTGCGAAACGCGGTCCTAAACGCGGATGCGAGTCAGGTGGAGCGTGCGTTGCTCAATCTGATCTTTAACGCGTTGGATGCGGCTGGCGTGGGCGGACGAGTCTGGATTCGCCGCGGGATCGGGCGGTTTGATGAAGGAATGTTGGAGATCGTCGTCGAGGACAACGGGCCGGGCATCGATCCGGAGTGTCTGCACAAAATCTTCAATCCGTTTTTCACGACGAAGGACAGCGGGACGGGACTGGGGCTGGCGATCGTACACGGGATCGCGGAATCGCACGGCGGATGCGTTCGGGCGGGAAGTCGCATCGGCGGCGGAGCTTCGTTTGTGTTGACGCTGGCGGCGGATTCGCCCCCATCAGGCGTCGAATGGGCAAAGGATGTCTAACCATCGAGCAGGGGAGGCAGGGACCAGGGCATGGCACAGATCGCAGTGATTGACGACAAGGAAATCCTGAGGGAATCGCTCACGGCGGCGCTATCACGCGAGGATCACGCGGTGACGCCGTTCGCCGATCCGCTCGAGGCGCTGGCGGAGATCAAGGGGCAACGGTTCGACGCGGTACTGGTGGATTTGAAGATGCCGCGAATGGACGGGATGACGCTGATCCGCGAGATCCGGGCCGCGGGGTGCGACACGCCGATCATCATGATGACGGCCTACGCGACGGTTTCGACGGCGGTGGAGGCGATGAAGCTCGGCGCGTTCGATTACATCCAGAAGCCGTTCGAGGCGGAGGCGGTTTCAGTGGTGGTGGAGCGGGCGCTGGAGCATGGGCGGTTGCGGCGTGAGAACGAAGCACTTCGGGCGTCGGTGGATGATATGCGCCGGCGGCGGGTGTTGGTGGGAACGGGCCATGCGATGGCGGCGCTGCGGCAGGAGCTGGATCGCGTGGCGGCGAGTCACGCAACGGTATTGATCTGCGGCGAGTCGGGCACGGGAAAGGAGCTCGTCGCGTCGTACATCCATCAGGCGTCGCTGCGGGCGGATCGGGCGATGCTATGCCTGAATTGCGCGGCGCTCTCGGCGAGTCTGCTGGAAAGCGAGCTGTTTGGTCACGAGCGAGGGGCGTTCACCGGCGCGGATCGCACGCGTAAGGGGCGGTTCGAGCTGGCGGACAAGGGAACGCTGCTGCTGGACGAGATTTCGGAAATGGCCCAGCCGCTGCAGGCGAAACTGCTTCGCGTGCTGCAGGAGGGCGAGTTTGAGCGGGTGGGAAGCAGCATTACGCGGCATGCGGACGTACGCGTCATCGCGACGACCAACCGCAACCTTGACGATTGGGTCACAAAGAAGAAGTTCCGGGCGGACTTATACTACCGGTTAAACGTGCTTCCGGTGTCGGTGCCGGCGCTGCGCGAGCGAGTCGAAGACCTCCCCGAACTTTGCGAGCACTTTCTCGCGCAGGCGCGGCAGGAGGACGCGGTCGAGGCCAAGTCGTTTGCACCAGACGCGATGCGGTTGCTGACGAGCTACGGGTGGCCGGGAAATGTCCGCGAGCTTGAAAACTTTTGTCGCCGCGCGGCGACGCTGTGCGCGGATGCGACGATCGAAGCGGACCTGATTGAATCGTGGTTGCGGTCGGAGCCGGCGGCGGGGTCGGGGATCGGATCGCTGCGCGAGGGGCGGATGCTCGAGGACATGGAGCGGCAGCTCATCGAGCGCACGCTGGCGCGGTTCAACGGTCACCGGGTGAAGACGGCCAAGGCGCTCGGGATGGGCGTGCGGACGCTGGGCATGAAGCTTAAGCAGTGGCGCGAGGAAGCGGCGGAGCACGGGTCGATGCTGTTGGGCGCAGGCTTGAGCAACTAGCGCCGGCGTGCTGTCGAGCCGTCGGATTCGCCGGGCGCAGAAGCTGCGTTCGGCGCAGGAACTGCGCGGTGATGGGAAGTGACGGAGGCGGTTTCCAGTAGTCGCAGCGGAAGTCGGCGGGCGCGGCATGGCGTGTGCCCATGAAGCGCACGGTTGGGGCTTCGCACGCGGTGCGCGGTTCCCGAGTCAGGAGCAACGATGTTCTTTTCGAGTATCACGGAGCAGGGCGCGGCGCCGGCGCTGGTGAAGTCGTTGGCGTTCGACGAGGCGCGATTGAAGATGATCGCCGAGAATGTGGCCAACGCGGAGACGCCGGGATATCGGGCGAAACAGTTGGACGTGGCGGCGTTTCGGTCGTCGCTTCGGGAGGCGCTGGAGGCGCGACGCGGCGATCCGGCCAAACCGTTCGAACTGAAGGCGGGCCGCGAGGTGCGCACGGATGCGCAGGGCAACCTGCAGGTGACGCCGTCAGAAAAGCCGGTGGACAACGTGCTCTTTCACGACGGGACGAACGTGTCGATCGAGCGGCAGATGGCGGACCTGGCGGAGACGGGTCTGATGCACGATCTGGCGACGAGGCTCCTGCAGAACCGAATGGATGGTTTGCGAAAGGCGATCCGCGGGACGGTGTAACAAACGTCCCAAAGTCCAAAAGTCAAAAAGTCCAAATTTGGACGTTTAGACGTTTGGACTTTTCTTGGCAAGGGGGGCTTGGTGGACCCCCCTTCAATCCCCCCTTGGCAAGGGGGGAGGCATGGCGGTTTAGCCGCGCGGCATGAATGCCGTGGCTCGGGCAGTGGCACCCCGGAGGACGAAGATGTTCGGAGCATTGGACACCGCTACGTCGGCGCTGATGGCGCAGCGGACGAACCTGGACGTGATCGCGGGCAACATCGCGATGAAAGACGTCACGCGCGATGAAACCGGCCGTCCGATTCCATACCGACGACGCGTGGCGTTGTTTGCGCCGGGCGAGCCGTCGCGCGGGGCCGATGCGACAGGCGTACACGTTGCGAAGATCGCTGAAGACCCGACGCCGTTTGGATTGCGATGGGATCCGGGGCACGTGGATGCGATCAAGGAGGGGCGAGAGAAGGGTTATGTGCGCGTCTCCAACGTGGACTACCACACGGAGATGGTAAACGCGATGGTGGCGGCGCGGGCGTATGAGGCGAACGTCACCGTGGCGGAGATGGCCAAACGCATGGCGGCGACGACGCTGGCGCTGTTGGCGTAGCGACAGGCGATCGTGGACGAAAGGTGCGGCGTGTTTGATGTGCGGGTTGGACTGGAATGGTGAGCGGCATCCCGGCGGGACCGGTCGCTCACGCTCCCGGCTCTGATGTGAGGGCGGACGCAAGAAAAGGGAAAGGTTCATGGCGAATCCGATTCAGTTTCCGACACCGATTCCGCCGGCGCGGCCGACGGGTGTTTCGGCTTCGGCGCAGACCGGCCCGGCTGAGGCAGCGCCGGGGAAGGACTTCAAATCGGTTCTGCTGAACAGTCTCGACGAGGTGAACCGGTTGCAGACGGAGGCCGATCAGGGTGTGCAACGGTTGGTGACCGGCGAGACGGACAATGTGGCCGAGGTCATGGAGGCGGTAAACAAGGCGGGGATCGCGTTCGACTTGCTGATGGAAATCCGCAACAAACTGAGCGACGTGTATCAGGAAGTCCAGCAGATGCGGGTGTAGTGTGGGACGGGTTTTCAACCTGTCGCGCGAGGAGAAGAGAGAAGTGAGAAGAGAGTAGTAAGAAAAACAACGTTGGATTTGAAAGTGGCGCGGGTACGGTTTTCAATCTTCTCACTTCTCACTTCCAACTTCGCTTTCCCGGATACGGAATAGGTCATGGAACGACTGTGGCAATTATTGAACTTCATTCAGGCGCGATTGAGCGTGCTCACCGTTTCGCAGCGGATCGCGATCGGATTGTGCGCCGCGCTGATCGCGGGATCGTTTCTGTGGTTGTTGCAGTGGTCGGCGGCGCCCGATCTGGTACCGCTGGTGACGCGTGATTTCAGCTACGGCGAACTGGACGCGGCCGAGACGGCGCTCAAAACCAACGGCATTCCGTATGAGATTCATGGGACGACGGTGTTTGTCCGGGCGGCGGATCGCCACAACGTTTTGCGTCTGCTGCACGCCGCCAACGCGCTGCCGGAGGGAAGTCTGTTCGACATGGCGGCGGCGGTCGCGGAACAGAATCCCTTCCAGGCGCCGGAGCAGCGCGAGTACGCGCAGAACTACGCGATGGGCAATGAGCTGGCGAAGATCATCGCGACCGCGGCGTTTGTCAAAGAAGCCAGAGTGCTCGTCAACCCGCGGACGAAGCGCCGGTTGGGCGGGGCGACGGACATTCCGACGGCGTCGGTGGCGCTGAATCTCGAGCCGGGGCACGAGATCAACGACGCCATGGTTGACGGGTTTGCGAAGTTGGTGGCGGGGGCGGTCGCGGGGCTCAAGCCGCAAAACGTATCCGTCACCGACGTGCGAACAGGCCGCTCGTACAACGTCCCGGTGCCGGACGACATGCTCAGTTTTGACGCGTTGGGAATGGAACAGAAGCGAGAGGATCATCTGCGTTCGAAGATTCTGGCGACGCTGGCGGATGTTCCGGGGGTTCGCGTGGCCGTGCGCGTCGAGCTGGACACCACCAAGCGAGTGACGCAGAAGCTCAAGCACGACGCCCCGCAACCGAGAACGGAAAGCAACCAGTCGAGTGAAACATCGGGCGGCGGCAGGGCGAGCGAGCCCGGGGTGCAGGCGAACCTCGGGCAGGCCGTCGCCGAAGACGGCGGCGGACAATCGAACACGACCGAAGAGAGCAAGACGGAGAACTTCGAGCCGAAGCTCAGCCAAACCGAGACCATCGAGCAATTGCCCTTCGCGGTGAAGAAGGTGACAGCGGCGGTCGGCATTCCGAGAAGTTTCATATCGAACGTATTCAAGCTGCGTTTTCCCGAGAAGGCCGAACCCAAGGATGCCGATCCGGATTTCGTGACGTTGCGCGATGCGCAGGTCAAGCGTGTTCGGGCGAGCGTGGAAAAGATCGTGATGGCCAAGAATCCGGACGACGTCGAAGTCGACGTGTACCCGGATGTCGATTGGAGCGTCGAGGGGGGGAGCTGGAGCCGCGCGCCGGAGGGGACGAGTGTGATCCAGGCCGGCGCGGAAGGATTCGACCCGATGGGACTGTTGCGGAACTATGGTCCGCAGTTCGGTTTAGGCGTTCTGGCGTTGATGAGTCTTTTCATGGTCTCGCGTATCGCAGGCCGGGCGTCGGCGGTCTCCGTGTCGCCAGGCTCGGCGAGTGCGCCTGCGCCGATTCAGGCGGGCGAGGAGCCGATTCTTACGGTGGGTTCGCGTCCGATCGGACAGGCGGCCGTTGCCTCGGGTAGCGTACTGA
>ERZ1292633.2202-Hain-H41-02um-R1-2202-length-20145-cov-5_pt1 | contig 20145 bp, 12 predicted proteins | sample MGYA00564406_ERZ1292633 | MGnify/ENA primary metagenome ERZ1292633 (study PRJEB36523, sample SAMEA6512639) | groundwater metagenome | collected 2019-01-08 | study: AquaDiva: Metagenomics assemblies of 32 groundwater samples
GTATCAAGTTTTGTCTGCTGGGCTGAACTCGGGAAGTCTTGAGGCGCTCTATTCATTCGTGCCTAATCCAGGGCGGCTCGATCCGGTTTTTTTGAACAAAGTTGATCTGACCGTTCCCAACATCACTTTGGCAATCCTCGCCGGTATCGTCCAGTATGTGCAGGCCAAGATGATGATCACCAATCGTCCGCCTAAAGCGGTGGCTGGTCAAGCCGGTTCCAAAGACGAGGCCATGATGGCCACAATGAATAAGTCGATGCTCTACTTGATGCCGGTGATGACCGTGGTCATCGGCGCCAGTTTGCCTGGCGGGCTGGCTTTGTACTGGCTCATCTCTAACTTGTTTATGGTCGGACAGCAGTGGGTGGTATTTCGAAAGAAAAATAAAGACGTTGGCTATGCCAACCGATCTTGAACAATCCATCTTTCGCGCCGTGGCCTTTTTTTCCTTGTTTGAATATCCACTGACCGGTTTTGAAGTGTGGAAATGGTTGGCCGGGCCGCAGGTTGCTTATCGACTGGAGGAAGTTTTGTTCTGTCTGGCCAAGAGCCCTTGGCTGGCGGATCGTCTTGAAACTCAAGATGGATTTTTTGTGCGGCGCGGGCAGTTATCGATGATCCTGACTCGACACGCTCGTTTTCTCGACGCCACCAGAAAGTTTAAGCGCCTGCGCCGTGCCTGTCGCTATTTGGCATTTTTGCCAATGGTTAAAATGTTGGCTGTTTGCAACACCATGGCTTGGATGAACACCAAGCCAGAGAGCGATATTGATTTGTTTGTCGTGGTCAAGCCCGGTCGGATGTGGACGGCCCGCGCTTTTGTCGTCTTGCCTTTCGCCCTGCTCGGCCGGCGACCGAAAATCGGCGCTGTTGATCCGCTGTGTTTTTCTTTTTTTGCCTCGACTGACGCCGTTGATTTGCGCGTGGTGCGTCTTGGTAAGGAGGATTGGTATTTGGCGCAGTGGGTGCGGTCGCTCGTGCCGATGGCGGATCGGAATCAGGCCGCCAACGTTACGCGCCTGAATGATTGGGCCGCCGGGTTGTTTCCCAATAGCTACGGAGTCGCGCCGGCTCGACCGCGTCGCGTCAAAACTTGGAAAGGCCACCCTGATTTGGGACGACTCTTAGAGCCGGTCTTTCGCCGCTTGCAAAAGTCGCGTTTGCCGGCCGAGATTCAATCGTTGGCCAACAAAGATAGCCGCGTGATTGTCAGCGACCAGATGCTCAAGTTTCATCCCAATGACCGCCGGGCGGAGTTCTCTGCTAAACTAGAGATGTTAACGCGCTGAACGAACGAAGTGTTTCCCGCAGGCCAATTCAGCCTGTTTGAGCGTACGAGACCAAGCCGAAGGCGACGATCGAGAAGCGAGTTCTGCAATTGGTCGAAGGGGAATACGAGTAAGGATCAGCGCGCTGACGCAAATTATGCAAAAATACTTCCCCAATCTCGTCTACGTAATTTTGTTTCTGCTCCCGTGGCAGACGCGTTATATTTTTGATCAAAAACTGATCAACGGTCAGCCGTTTGAATATGGAACGCTCAGCCTTTACGCGGTTGAGCTCCTCGTCATCGTCACATTTTTTCTTGGTCAGCGATTGCAAATTTTGAAAGCGCATCGCGCCCCGACGCGTTTTCTTGGCATCGCTGTGCTCGCCGCCTTGATTTCAGTCCCGTTTTCGCAAGACCCGGATTTATCGCTCGTGGCTTGGGGTCATTTGGTGATCGGCGCCATACTCTTTATTTTATTGCTCGACCGCCGGGTTAATCATCATCGAGCCTTGATGGCTTTTGTCCTTGGTCTTGTCATCCCAAGCTTGATCGGCATTTTTCAAGTCTACGCGGGATTTTCTCCGGCTTCCTCTTGGCTGGGGCTGGCCGGTCATCAAGCGGCCGGACTTGGCCAGGCGGTGATCGAGGATGTCAGCGGCCGATTCCTCCGCGCCTACGGCACCTTTAATCATCCCAATGTTTTTGGCGGATTTCTTGCAATCGGACTCATCGTTCTGATGTTTCTTAGACGACCGATCCGTGTCGCCAATTACCAATTACCAATTACGCATTTACTTTCCGCGCTTCTTTCTTTTGCCCTCGTCATTACATTCTCCCGCTCGGCATGGCTTTCATTCCTCGCCGCGGTTGCTGTCGGTGGCGCGCTTCTTTTGTACAAGCATCGCCTGAAAGCGCGTCTGGCTTTGCCGATGTTATCCATCACTTTTTTGTCATTGGCGATCGCCCTTGGGATTTTTTCCGAGCAAGCCTTTTCTCGTTTTGACGTCGTTTTGCCACTTGAAGAGCAGTCGATCGACCAACGACTTGAACAGTATCAGGTGTTTCCGAAAGTGCTCGCCGGCAACATCCTGATTGGTGTTGGACTTGGAGCCTACACAGAAAGACTGGCGATCATCGAACCTGATCAGCCGGGTTACGCTTATCAGCCGGTGCATAACGTCGGCCTGCTTGTGCTTGGCGAGATCGGGATCTTGGGATTGATTGCCGTCATTCTCTGGGCCGGCAGTGTTGATCGCCTTAATTACGCCGCCATCCGTCGCGGGTCGATTGGCGCCATTGCCGGCATCAGTCTCGGTACAGTCATCCTTGTGGTCGTGTTTTTTGATCATTATTTGTGGTCCTCTTGGCAAGGTCTAGCACTGTTGGCTTTTTCCATGGCTATGACTCTGCGATTGAGCGAGGATTGACAGATTTATTTCACTGATGTACAGATAGACGTCCCCAAGAGGCTTCCATGTCATTCCGCATCACGATCATGTCTGTCGGCATCAAGCCGCCGATCTACCACGAAGTCCGTAAGTGCGTCGACGGTCTTCGTCCCAAGACCGAAGTATCTGTCGAAGAGGGCGAGGATCCCGAACGCAAGATGTTCGAAGTGATCTTCCCTGGCTGGAAACTCGACTTTCGCGGTTGTCGGGGAAGTTTGAAGGATGACGCTATCTCCGCGATGATCTTCAACTCCGGTGATGGCACGATGCGCATCGACTGCCCCAAAGGCGCCGAAGAGGCCAACGTGCTCGTCACCACCCACTGTCCGCATTTCTACTTCTGATGCTGGTCATTTGAATCGCGACTTGCGACTTCACCAGGCACGAGGCACGACGCCCCGTGCCTCTTCGTTTGGGGTCAGGTCTTGTATCTGGTACAAGACCTGACCCCATCCCGCCCTTACTTGACACTCGATGCCGTCGACTGCTAATGTTCCCCCCTAATCCTTATTTTTGTTCTATGCTCAAGCCTATCGGAGATCATATTATTGTGCGAGCCTTGTCCAAAGAGGAGGTCACGGCCTCGGGGATTATTCTCCCAGACACCGTGGATAAGGAACGCCCCGAGCGCGGGGAAGTCATCGCTGTTGGTCCAGGCAAGGTTTTAGACAATGGCAGTCGTGCGACCATGGACGTGGCCGTTGGCGATCAAGTCGTTTTCAAAAAGTACGCCCCTGATGAAATCAAAGTCGACAAGGAGGAATATCTGGTTATCCGCATGGATGACGTCATCGCCGTAATCAAATAATTCTATGGCTAAGCAAATCAAGTTCAACGAAGACGCGCGCCACGCTTTAAAGGCCGGCGTGGACAAACTGGCCAACGCGGTCAAGGTCACCTTAGGGCCAAAAGGTCGCAACGTCATTTTGGATCGCGGTTTTGGTTCGCCGACAGTCACTAAGGACGGCGTGACCGTGGCCAAAGAGATCGAGCTCGAAGACAAGTTTGAAAATATGGGAGCCGAGTTGGTCAAAGAAGTCGCTTCCAAAACGGCCGACGACGCCGGCGACGGGACAACCACGGCCACCATTCTGGCTCAAGCCATGGTGGAAGAGGGGATGCGCAACGTCACCGCCGGCACCAACCCGCAAGTCATTCGCCGAGGAATGGAAAAAGGTGTTCTGGCTATGGTCGCTCACTTGAAAAACAACGTCGCCAAGCCGGTGCAAGGCGATGAGATTGAACACGTGGCCGCTATTTCGGCCAATGATCCAGAGATCGGCAAAATGATTGCCGCGGCGATGGCCAAAGTCGGCAAGGACGGCGTCATTACCGTTGAAGAGTCGCAAACTTTGGGTACCTATGTTGACGTAGTCGAAGGAATGCAATTCGACAAAGGTTACGTCTCCGCTTACATGGTCACCAACTCGGAACGGATGGAAGCGGTTTATGAAGACATCGACATTCTGATTACTGACAAAAAAATCAGCTCCGTCGCCGACATTTTGCCGCTTTTGGAAAAATTGGCCGCGGTCGGCAAAAAGCAGATCGTCATCATCGCTGAAGATGTTGACGGCGAAGCTTTGGCAACGCTGGTTGTCAACAAACTGCGTGGGGGATTTTCCGCCTTGGCAGTTAAAGCCCCAGGCTTTGGCGATCGCCGCAAAGCCATGATCGAAGACATCGCTATTTTGACTGGTGGAAAAGTGGTCAGCGAAGAAGTTGGATTGAAATTGGAAAACGTCGAGCTGGCGGATCTGGGTCATGCTCGCAAGGTGGTGGCCAATAAAGAGAACACAACTATTGTGCAAGGTCGTGGCGAGGCTGTGGCTATCAAAGCACGCGTCGATCAGATCCAAGCTTTAATGGAACAATCAGATTCAGAATTTGATAAAGAGAAATTGCAGGAGCGCAAAGCCAAGTTGGCTGGCGGAGTGGCGGTGATCAATGTTGGCGCGGCTTCAGAGACCGAGATGAAAGAAATCAAACATCGGGTGGAGGACGCGGTGGCGGCCACTAAAGCGGCGGTCGAAGAGGGGATCGTGCCAGGCGGCGGCGTGGCCTTGTTGCGCGCCGTCTCTGCTCTTGACGACGTCATTACCGAAGACGGCGAAGAGATCGGACTCAACATTTTGCGTAAAGCCGTGGAGGCGCCAGTGCGCTTGATCGCCGAGAACGCCGGCCAAGACGGGGCTGTGATTGTCAACAAAATTAAAGAGGGCACGGGCGCTTACGGCTACAACGCTCTGCTCGACCGCTACGAGGACATGGTGGTGGCCGGGATTATTGATCCGGCTAAAGTGGCGCGCACGGCACTGCAAAACGCGGCATCGGTGGCAGTGATGATTTTGACGACCGAATGCGCGGTGACCGACATCCCCAAACCGGAGAAGGCCGATGATGGACATGGGCATGGTGGAGGTGGTGGAATGGGGATGTATTAAATCGAAATGGCAACGTACGGGCAGACCTATGTGTCTGCCCTTTCGTTATGCTATAATTTGTCCACTATGGAAAACCAAGATCAACACGACATCGACAATAACCGCATTGTGGCCGCTATCGGATATGTCTTTATTCTTTGCCTTCTGCCGCTACTCGGCAAAAAGGAGTCCAAGTTTGCCCAGTTTCACGGCAAACAAGGGTTGGTGCTGACCATCGCCGCCGTGGTTCTGTGGATTGCCGGATTCATTCTGGCTTTCATTCCGATCCTCGGATGGTTGGTGATGTTCATCGGCTGGGTCAGCCTGGTCGTCCTTGGCATTCTCGGGATCGTCAACGCGCTTGGTGGCAAGTATTGGGAGATGCCGTTTTTGGGCAAGTACGCCCGAGAAATCAAATTGTAAATTTTTAAGGCCACAGAAAACTCGCTGATCCTCACTCTGGACTCCTCCGCTTGCCTGCGGAACTCGCCTGCCCCGCCGGTCGGGGCACCGGCCGTCGAGCCTGCAGACCGCAAGCCACGGCAACGGCTCTCGGCCTGGCTCAGACAGGTCCTCGGCTTCGCTACGGAGTCCTTCGTTCGTTCAGCTCGTAATGCACTATGCCTTCCGACTTATCCAATCAAATCCAATCGCTCCAATCTCGCCTGCAAGAGATGTGGGGCTTGCTTTGACTTAGATAAACTCAAAATAGATTTTCAAAATCTGGAGGCGCAAATGGCGTCGCCGGATTTTTGGTCTGACCAAAAAAAGGCGGTGGCCGTCAGTCAGCAGGCGGCGGAGATCAAAAAAGAGGTTGACGGATTTGAGAGGATGAAGAAAGAGTTGGTGGAGATGGCGGAATATGTTGCATTAGCGGAAAGTGAAGGGGCGGTGCCGACTGAAGTCGGGCAGAAGTTGGATGAAATAAGAAAGCAGATCGACGCTCTCGAGTTTCGCAAACTATTGGCTGGCGAGCATGATGCCTTTAACGCTATCGTGGCGGTGCACGCCGGCAGTGGCGGTACTGAAGCCAACGATTGGACGGAGATGCTGACGCGGATGGTTTTCCGTTACGCCGAGCGCAAGGGTTTCACTGTTGACGTGCTCTCCGAGTCCCGCGGAGAAGTCACCGGGTTCAAGAGCATTATGTTTCGGGTGACTGGTCGTTATGCCTTTGGTTATCTCAAGTCTGAGTCCGGCGTCCATCGTCTGGTGCGGATCTCGCCGTTTGACGCCGAGAAGATGCGCCACACCACCTTTGCTTTGATTGAAGTTTTGCCGGAACTTGAAGACGTCGCCGACATTGAAATTGACCCCAAAGATTTGCGCATGGACACTTATTTGTCGAGCGGGCATGGAGGGCAAAGCGTGCAGACGACTTATTCGGCCGTGCGTTTGGTGCATCTTCCGACTGGGATTACGGTTGCTTGCCAGAATGAACGTTCCCAACAACAAAATCGAGATACGGCGATGAAAGTGCTGAAGTCTAAGTTGCACGCCTTGGCGGTTCAGGCGCGGAAAAAAGAAAAGCAAGATTTGCGCGGGGAGTTCACCTCGCCGGAGTGGGGCAATCAGATTCGTTCGTATGTTTTGCATCCTTATAAGTTGGTCAAAGATCATCGCACCGAGCATGAGACTGCCGACGCCGAGGATGTGCTCGATGGGCATTTGGAGGATTTTGTGGAAGCGTATTTGCGTTGGAAGTTACAAGAAGCGTAGGATGTATGGGCGGACCCATGTGTCCGCCACAATAGAAATTCAATTATGGCAAAATACAAAACAGCCCTGGTAACCGGTGGCGCGGGATTTATTGGATCGCACTTGGTTGACGCGTTAGTGCGTCGTCGCATCAAAGTCTATGTCATCGACGATTTGTCGACCGGGCAGATGCGTAACGTCAACCCCAACGCCGAGTTTATCAAGATGTCGATCACCAGCCCTAAGTTGGCGTCTATCGTCAAGAAAATCAAACCCGACGTTATTTTCCATTACGCCGCTCAACGTAACGTGCGAGTGTCATTGAAACATCCCATTTACGACGCCGAAGTCAATGTCATGGGGACGCTAGCTTTGATCCAAGCCGCCTACGAAGTCGGCGTCAAAAAGTTTATTTTTTCTTCAAGCGGCGGGGCCATCTATTCTGATGCCCACAAGCATCGCGCTCCATGGTCGGAAGAGGTGGTCGACGAGCCTGTTTCTCCATACGGCGTGGCCAAACGAGCCGGCGAATTGTATTTGAACTTTGCCTATTACGTGCAAGGGATGTCCTATGTAGCTTTGCGTTACGCCAATATTTACGGACCGCGTCAAGACAGCGGTGGTGAAGGCGGGGCGATTTCTATTTTTATCTCCAGGATGTTGAAGAATCAAGCGGTGCAGATTTTCGGCAATGGTAAGCAGACCCGCGATTTTGTCTACGTCGACGACGCGGTCGCGGCCGCCTTGAAAGCCATGGACGCGCCGGTGGTTGGGGTTTACAACATCGGTACGGGCCAAGAGGTGAACGTCAATACGTTTTTTTATAAGATCAAAAAGTTGACGGGGAGCGACGTAGCGGAAAAGCACGTGGCTGCCAACGCCGGGGAAATTTTACGTTCGGTGTTAGACGCGCGCCTGGCTCGGAAGAAACTTGATTGGACAGCCAAGGTCTCGTTTGATGAGGGGCTACGGCGGACGGTGGAGTGGTTTCGCGCGCAAAAATAATATGGATCTGAAAGCGGCGATTGCCGTGTTGAAAAATGGCGGGGTGGTTGTTTTTCCGACCGAGACAAGTTATGGCATTGGATGCGACGCGACGAATGCCAAAGCGGTTCGTCGCGTTTTTGCGATTAAGGGGCGGCCGGAAGGGAAGGGCACGCCGTTGATCGTTGACTCGTTAAAAATGGCCAAGCGGTGGGGGAAATTTTCACCAACGGCACAACGCTTGGCCAAAAAATATTGGCCCGGGCCGTTGACGATGGTCGTGCCTGTTCTTGTCTTCGCTCGCAATGACAAAAAAATAGTTCAAGCTGTATTGCAAAATAAAACCGTCGCCTTACGCGTTTCGTCGCATCCCATCGCTCGCGCCCTGGCCAAAGGACTTGGTCGGCCGATCGTGGCCACTTCGGCCAATCGTTCTGGTCAGCCGCCGGCGTTTTCTTGCCGAGCGTTATCTCCCCTCCTTACCGGCAAGGATGGGTCGGGGGTGGTCTACGTTGTCAACGTCGGCGCTCTCCCCAAGCAGAAACCAACAACCATCGTCAAAATCATCGGCAACGACGTCGAAGTCTTGCGTCAAGGCAAAATAAAACTATGATCGCCAAAAAATCCTTCGGTCAACATTTTTTACATGATCAATCGGTGATCAAAAAGATTATCGTCGCGGCGGAGATTAAACCAGGCGAGACTGTTTTAGAAGTCGGGCCAGGTCACGGCGTGTTGACTCAAGCGCTGGTGGCGGCGGGAGCCAAGGTGATCGCGGTGGAAGCGGATCGTGATTTGATTCCGGAGTTGCAAAAGAGGTTTGGTGATAAGGCTGAAATTGTTTTGTCGGATATTTTGAAATTTGATTTTGAACGTACGGGCGACCCGACGTGGTCGCCCGTGCTATTGTCATCAAAGCACTGGCGGCCACACAGGGCCGCCAGTACATACAAGCTCGTCGCCAATCTTCCCTACAATATCGCTACCGCCGTCATCGAAAAATTTCTCTCTGCCAAGCATCCGCCGACTGTGCTTGTTGTCATGGTGCAAAAGGAAGTGGCTGACCGGATGATGGCCAAGCCTGGTGATATGAGCGTGCTGTCCGTGGCTTGTCAGATCTATGCCGACCTCAAGCGCGTAACCAACGTCGGACCGGGGGCATTCAACCCCCCACCGAAGGTTGACTCGACGGTGGTGCGTTTGTCTTTGCGAGCGGAGCGAAGCAATCCCTTGTTTGAGATTGCTTCGTCGCCGGTTGCTTCTCGCAAAGACACAGACAAAGAGGCGGTTATTGGGCTAGCTAAAGCGGGTTTCCGTTCCCGCCGCAAGCTCCTTAAAAAGAATTTAGAAGGCGCAAAATGGTCAAAAGAAGCCATCAAATCCGCCATGGACAAGGCGTGTGTGGATGAAATGGCCCGCGCTCAAGAGCTTTCGGTGGAACAGTGGGTGCAACTCTGGTATAATTTGGCCTAGTGGCTATGAACGATCAGCCCATTTTTCACTTACCGCCGCGTCGAACTTTCTCCAGGGAGGAGAAAGTCGCTTTGGTGTTGCTGATCGTCACTGGACTTGGCGGATTATTTTTCGGCTTCCGTTATCTTGGCAAGAATTTGCAGTCGCCTTTTTCTTTTAGCTATGAAGGGCCGGCGATGCTTTCCGAGAGCGAACAAGAAGCTCAAACCATTGAACAACAAAAGGGCCGCGATACCGATTCCGACACTTTGAATGATTACGATGAGTTGTACGTCTACAAAACGTCGCCGTATTTGGCTGACTCTGATTCTGACGGTTTTAGCGATTCGGCTGAATTGGCTTCCGGCAATGATCCGAGTTGTCCCTCTGGCAAAGTTTGTTCAATCGGCGTGGCTTCGGCCGATACCGCTGTTGACGCTAGCGACGCTATTATTAGCGGATTGGCCGAACCGACGTCTCAGGATTTAGAAGCCGCTCAAGCCTTGTTGGATCAAGCCGGGGGAGCGGAAACGGTCATGCAAAATTTAACCGCTGACGATATTCGGGTTTTGCTGGTATCTAACGGCGTCGAACAAGCGCAGGTTGATGCCATGAGCGATGAAGAATTATTACAAATGTATCAAGAGGCATTGAGTCAATACTCCGCGGCGCAAGGCGGTCAATAGGTTTTATGCAAGAGGAGCACAACAACAAACGTTTGCGCGTCCGTGGTTTGGCGGCGGTGTTTTTGTTGTTGGTGGGTTTGAGTACAACTTATCCGTTAGCTGCCTCGGCGCAGCTGACCGGAGTCGACGTGTTTAGCAACAGCTATCAAGATAGGAAGGATTTTGCTAACAAACTCATCGAAAAGCCATCCGAAGTGGCCTGGATGATGGTAATCTGGAATTTTTTGCAATTTGTTTCTCAGCGCATCGCTTATGAGGCCGCCGTGGCAATTGCCACCGCGGGTAATGGCGAAGAGCCGCTGATCAACTTGCAAGACCCTGGCGACTTTGTGACCAGCCTTGGCGAAGCTATTGCCGGAGCGGCGATTGATGGAATGACGGAGGGCTTATCTATTTATGGCGTTAACTTCAATTTGTGTGCTCCGCAATCCCCAGCCATTTTGTTGGTGTTCCAGCTGGGCATCAAGTCCGCTTTCGAGCGTCCTGAGCCAACTTGTGATTTCAACAGTCTCGCCAGCAACTGGCAAGGATTTGTGGCCGACTCTTTTGGCGATGATAATCCGGATCAATTTCTTTTAAGTAACTTTGCCAAAGCGATTAACCCACGTACCACTGATTTGACTGCTGGCATTACTCTTTACACCAGTATTATCAATGACGCTGATTTGAATCGATCCATCGGTTTTGCCAAATATTTAGCGGATAATGGTTATCAGAGCGTGGCCGACAGCATCACTGGCACCGTGCAGACTCCGGCCGACATCATTGAAAAGAATTGGGATTTTTCGCAAGTCTGGTCTGGTCCTGGCGCCGAGGAATCCAACAGGGGTATTTTCAGTGACATGCTTCAAGCCAGGGAACTCTGGGGGCAGTTGGGTCTTTCCGCGCTCAGCACCTTCAGCAACACGTTGTTCTCCAAACTGACCGATCGCGTCTACAGCGGTTTGTTCGACATGCAAATTGATCAGTTCAGTCCCTTCGACGTGGCTTCGATTGGGTTTAGTGGAGGCGTCGACGCGGCTGAAGCGCATTTCCGTTCCATCTATGCGGTGGCTCCTGTTCAGCTCGACAATTACAACATCATCAGCGAATTTACGACCTGTCCCGAAAGCACTAACCGCGGTCTCAATAACTGTGTGATGGATTCGAACTTTGCCACCGCTGTCGGTTCGGCCGATTCCGGCGATCCCTTCACGGTTCAAGAGGCCATTGACGAGAGCCTGATTAACGGCGATTGGCCGCTGATCGCTTCCACCGATTCCCGCAATATTGATAAGGGTTGTTATAGCTACGGCTTCTGTTATGCCAACTTGGTGCGCATGCGTTTGGCCCGCGTGATTCCGGTCGGTTGGGAAATGGCCGCGGAGTTGCAAAGCGGCGACAGCGCCGATTCGTTGCAAACGGTGATTGACTCTTTTGACGACGCTGACAGTGGTTACTATCACCTGATTGATCCCAATTGGGTTTTGAAATATCCTTCGACGCAATGCGACGCGGCCATGTTCGGCCAGTTGGTTTCCGATACCGGCACCGGTAGGGCCCAGGAATGCGCTGACGCTCCCAGTTGCATCCGCGAAGACGCTAACGGAGCTTGCGTTGGTGGCTATGGCTATTGCGCTTTGGAAAAAAACACTTGGAATTTTAGCGGCGAAGATTGTCCCGAGCAGTTTGCTTCTTGTCTGTCCTTTGATAACGGCGATGGCGTAGAAGGGGACTGGCTCTACAACACCGTTGATCCTCAAGGCTGTGACGCCGATAACGCCGGCTGTTTGTGGTATCAAACGACCAAAGAAGAAAGCGACGACGCTTTTGATTGGCCGGCGGGAGATGACCTGACCAGCGATGACGCTGACGACGAGACTTACCAAAGTCGGCTGTATTTTAATAAGACTTTTGAGGAATGTGATGAGGAAGACGTCGGCTGTGCTCGAGTTATCGCCAAAACCGACGAGGTCTCTTTGAATTTGGTTTTGAATCCCAGCTTTGAAACTGATGACGACGATGACAGCGTTCCTGACGCCTGGACTTTGACTGGTGGCTCGGCTTATGACGTTACCGGCAATGTCGCCGAGTTCGGGAGCTCGGCGGGCAAAGCCGGCTCAAGCGGCGTTGACGGGATTATTTATCAAAGCGGTATTCCCATTCAAACGTCGACTTTTTATACCTTGTCGTTTTACGCGGCCAAAGAAAACAGCGGAGGCAGTAACACCGCCACGGTTTATGTGGTCATGGACTCGGAAGATGGCAGTGAAACCGTGGACTTGTCCGGCACCAGTTATGACGACGATAATTGTTCTTTGGCTGATCTCGACGGCGACGGCTCGATGGAATCAATTCAAATGAGCGTCACTCTAAACGATGACGATTATGAGCGTTTTGCTTGCGTCTTTACTTCGCCAACTTTTGAGAGCGCCGATCTTGGCGCCAGAGTGCAGTACCTTGATTTTATCGCTAGTGGTTTATACATCGACGGCGTGCAGTTGGAAGCCGGGGAGGATGTCAGCGACTATCGTGATGGTTATGGTTCGGCCGTGGCCGACATGAGCCTTGATTATTTTCAACTGCCGCCAAGTTATCTCGGCTGTACCGGCGACTCCGATGTTGATCCCGAGGAGTGCGGAAGTTACGCCGCGGTTTGTTCAGCGCAAGATGTTGGTTGTGATTTGTATACCCCGGTCAACGGCGATCCGTCGGTGCCGGGCATTACATCGGATTTGGATGAGTGCCCAAGCGAGTGCGCTGGCTATGACACCTACAAGCAAGAGCCAACCAACTACGAACCCGACGGTGACTTCCCAGTCTACTTTATTCCTGCTACCGCCGTCAGCTGTAGTGAAACTTACGTCGGCTGTGACGAATTTACTAATTTGGCCGACGAGTCGCTTTCTTACTACACCTATTTGCGGGCTTGTTTGACCACCGCCCAAACCGCCGACCAAGCCAACTATTACACTTGGGAAGGGTCAGACCTGGATGGATTCCAATTGAAAAGCTGGAGCCTTTTGCAGTCTGACGTAAGCGACGCTCCTTGTACCGATTGGACAACGACCTCTTCCGCCATCACCTGTAATGACGACGCCAGCGCCATCGCCGCCGACACCGCTTGCGATGAGCATGACGACATTTTCACCGAGCCCGATTGCCGCGAGTTTTACGACGAGAACGGGGTCATTGAATATCGACGCTTTAGCGACACGGTAACGGTGACTGACTCCTGCCAAGATTATCGCAAAACAGATGTAGTGGGCGACACTGCTACCGAACGGGAAAGTAATTGTGAGTCGGCCGGCGGGTACTTTGACGCCACTCTTGGCGAGTGCCGTTTTTACGGCTTTGACGAAGAGTCTGATTCTTGTCCGGCCACCCAAAATGGTTGTCGCGAATACACCGGCGGAGCGGGGCGCAATTCCAGTATTGTCTTTGAAGACGACATGGAAGACGACGACGTCGATGAGTATCTAGTTAGCGACGCGGCGGCGGAGACCAGCAACGAATCGGTAGCCACCGACGGTCACTCTATCCACGTGACCGCGAGCGGAGACGCTGGCTACGTCGCGGTGGCTTCCGGCGGGATGAGCGATTGCTCGGAAACGACTTGCGAGACCGACAGCGCCGACGACGACGCAGACGACTCGATCGCCGACTGCGGCGAAGCCGATGGTTGTGACATTGAAGTGGGCACTCTTGGTTTCACCTGCACCATCGACCAATACGCCGACAACTGCGGAGAGTCGGTGGGGGCTTTGGCCGAAGGTAAAGTTTATGTTTTGTCTTTCTGGGCTAAGGGGGCGGCTAATGACGTGAAGGTCACGCCGGAGTTTGTGGAAGACGACGGCACTCTGATTGATGATTTCGACGCCGTGACCTTGTCTACCAACTGGGAGAAGTTCACCGTCGGTCCGCTCGACACCACCGATCTTGCCACCTTTGACGACAGCGCCAGGCTGGCCTTTGTTCTTGAAGCCAGCGGCGACGAGTTCTATCTCGACAACATTGTTTTGCGGCAAACCGAAGAAGCCGTTACTGTCATTAAAGATTCCTGGAGCACGCCCGCCAGTTGTGACGAAACCCCGGAAGGCGCGGTTTCGGATCAATACATGCTCGGCTGTGCCGAATATAACAACGGCGATGGCGACGCCGCTTACTTGAAGTCCTTCACCAGGCTTTGTTCGGAAGCCAAAGTCGGTTGTGACGCTTTCTTTAACACGTCAGCTTCTGATTCCGAATACGGCGCGGTTTATAATCTGACTTGTGAGCGCGGCTGGGACTCCACCTCAAGCTTTGTCTACCATCCGGATTCGGCCGTCCCGTCTCCCATTGATGACTTGGGCGGTTTGCCTTGCAGTATTGATGACATTACTTACTGTACGATTGCCGAAGGAGAATCGTCCTGCCAGTTTGATATTAATGAAGGCGTCATTCCGCGGATGAGCGACGGCTCGCCGCTTTATGAAGAGACGTCGTTCCTTGGACTTGGTTTCAGTCTGCGGCTGACTCCGGACGTGCGTGTGGTGGCGCCGGATCAACTGACTTATTTTGTGGCCGACGATGACTTTGCCTGTGGCGCCGACGTCATGGGTTGCAGTGAAGTTGGTTTGCCGACTTTGAATGACGATCAGTCTCGGGTTGACTCTTGGACCACCACTTATTTGCTCGACGCCGCTGACAGCTACGATGATATTTTGTGCCAGCAAGGGGAGTTGTTTTGCGATGCTTTCGACAGCACCCAAAACGGCACTTACTACTTCAAAAATCCAGTTACCAAAACTTGCGATTACCGCACCGGAGTCAGCCTTGACGGCGTTGACTACACCGGCTGGTTCCGTACCGGCGGCACCGAGTTTTGCTACGGCAGTGGCACTTGCTCGCGCGGCGGCAACGCCTGCGAATTGGATTCCGATTGCGTGGCCGCGACCGATGACGAGGAAGATGTTTGCGTGATCGACACCGGTAGTTATTTGTATGGCGGCACGGAAAGTCGGATTTGGCGCAATGGCGACGAAGGTTACTACGACGGCTGGGTCGGCGCTTGCGAGGCTCAGTATGATTTGTGCACCGATTTTGCCGATCCGGTTGACGTGCAAGAGGGCGATGTCTACGGCGAAGATCCCGGCGCTTCTTATTTCTTCTTGAATAACGACGCCCTTGACGAGGCCAACTTGCCAGCCTCCAAACGCTGTAACAGTCAAGTCAGTCAAAAGCAAGGTTGTGTTCTTTTCGACAACTCCGTTGACTCGGAATTGAACTACAACGCCTCGGCCAGCTACAATTTGTCCGTCCATGCCGATCAATTCTACAGCGATTCGATCAGCTATGATTTGGTTGATCCGGTTTCGTGTCCCGACGGCGGCGAATATACGGCCTTAGACTGCACTGACTACGACTTGTGCGCCACCCGTTGTGCTTATGAAAACGAATCTTTGCATCCCTTTACTGATTACTCCAGCGACTCCGGAGCGGATTTGTACACCTTTACCACCGCTTGTTTGGACAACAGCGATTGTTCCGATATTTTGAGCGATGCAGCCGAAATGGTCAGTGGCGTTTGTGAAGCCGGGTTTTTTACCGGCACGGACAATACCACCGTCACCGTGACGCCGCTCGAAGACGACACCAATGAAATCAAAAAAGTTAATCTTGATCGCGCCTGCGCTGAATGGCTCTCCTGCACCTCAACGCAAAAAGTTTGGGACGACAACATTCAGGCTTACATCAATGTTTGCGACAGCGTAGGGTTGTGCGACGAGTATTCGACTGCCAGCGAAATCGCCTCTTGTTCCAGCTGGAAGTTGGATCAAGCGGCCATCACTCTTGATGAATATCGCTATCAATCACGCAACGTCAGCTGGTACGGCCGTGAGTATTCCGGTTTCTCCATTCCCGATCAAATCTTGCCCAACCTTTTGTCGCAAGTGAACGTCAGTCCAAGTAGTTGGTGTGTGGACGCGGAAGTGGACGGTGACGTTGTCGTCGGCGGCGATCTGCCGTATATCGATTGCTCGCTTGATGAAACGCTCTGCACGGACAATGGCAATTTCTGCGAGTCGGCTGATGATGACTTCCGTTTGGTGTATGACGCCGGCGACTGCGTCGAAGACAGCGTCACCGGTGAAGATTGCACTATCGGCTTCTGCGAAGACTCTGGCGACGCTTGCGCCAGCGCCGACGATTGCGATACCTCCGCCAGTGAAGCTTGCAACACCGGTTTTTGTGAGTATCTTGACCCGAGCGGTGGAAATTGTTCGTCTGATGTCGATTGTGACGATAATGGCGAGTACAATACTTGCGAAGTGTACGATTTCGGGACATGCTGGAAAAATACGGTAGAAGGTTGCGTCGATGATAGCGAGTGTACGTCGGGAACCTTTGGACTTTGCATTACGGCGGACAGCGTTCACGATGGCACGTGCGTCAATGACAGTTGTCTTTCCACGTTGGATGGCGAGGCGTTCGACTACGGCAACGACACCGCCGAAGCCCTCGCCTGCCGCGGTTGGCCGGAAGCAACTTCGCCGTTTCCTAACGACGTGGTCTCTGGTTGGATCAACGCCGCCGACCAGCCGTCGACGCCTACTTCCGTCGTCACCATCGGTCAAAATCCAGACGACGCTTCAGTAAATTCCACGGTGCCTTACGAAGTCTTATCAACCTTCGAAGACGTAACGTTGTGTAATGCCGGAGAGGAATGCGATTGTTCGTATGATGCGGTCAGTTATGGATCTACAGTTCGTTATTATGATCAAGGTGGTGTAAATGCATCAGATCGAGTTTGTTCGGGCGGTACCTATGACGGAGCAGTATGTGTAAGTAGTGGTAGTGGTGGGGACGACTACACGAAGGATGACTCAACGTGCATCGACAACGGTGGAACATGTCAGTACATCACTTCTCAACAAACGCAAATTGGTTTGCAAGGCTTCTGTTTGCAACGCGACACAGCTCTCACCATGAACGGCGATCAATCGCAAGCTCCGTGTTTGGCTTGGCTCCCAGTCGACCGCGCTTCCGGCGCCACGGACATTTATGGCAAAGCCATCGAAGCGGGGTATCCACTAGAGGAAGCCTACATATGTGCTCAAGCAGATTTGTATATGGATGTTTACACTTCAGATGACTATGGCACTCAGCAAAAGATTGCGTGTTCGTATAACGATGACGCAACAGGCTGCGATTTCGATTCGTCAGATTGGGAGCAAGTCCTGCGCTGCAACGACAGCGTCAGCTGTCCGAGTGGTTTTTTTGCCATCATGGGACGCTGTCTTGAAGATGGCGAAGCAGCCGGGCTAGACTCTGCCAGCTATTGCGATGCGGAATTAGAGGCTTCCTGCCCTTATGTCTGCGTGCCTGACGGTTCAACCGACGCAGACGGAGTTTCCTGTGAACCGCCAAGCAACGATGTTCATCGCAAGCCAGAAAGCGCCAGCGGGACGCAAGTTTACGAAATGGCTTTAAGTACCTCTGATTACGACAACTTGATTGAAGATAATTATTCTAGCTGTGCGGTGAGAGGTGTTGGTTATTCTGATGATGAACCCAATCCTTATCAAAGTTCCCTTGATTACTATGGACCGACCTGGTGTTGGGAAAGCGGCGGGACGACGATCTGTATTGGTAATGGCAGCGGTTATTATGAGCTCTACTTCGACAGCACGATTCTGTATCCCGCTTGCACGGTTTTGGCTCAAGTTTCCAGCACTGATGAAAATCGCGCCTGGACGAATCGCACCCTCTTTAGTAGCAGTGATTATAATTTTGAGATCGATCCAGATATTGCCGGTGGTACAAGTTATTCTGAGCTGAAGTATTTGAAAGATACGGTGCGCACACCTTTCGGTGTCACGGCTCCGATTAGTGAAATCGAAGGAGCTGCGGATCCTGCGCCAGCGGGAATCTTGAGTTGTTTCAAAGATGCCACTTATACCGATGATTTGGGCACACATCCATTCTACTATTTGTCTTTGCCTGATGTTGGAGGAACGTGCGAAGGCTCAGACGAACTCGTCGACGGTATGGACGCCACCACTCCGCAAGCCCGTTCTTACACTGCCGGATACGGTACCGATAGTGACGTGACAGACCTTGATTATCCGGATTCCTCAGGGAGCCCAGTTCTTACTTACTCCAAAGATGATTCCATCAGACCCTGGCAGTTTAACATGCAAAGTGTAGAAAATGAGTCGGCGGCAGTTGTTATGGGTCGATTGATGCAACCGTTCGCCAAAGTTCTTAATTACTTTGTTTGGTCCTCGGACGAGGGGAGCAACGGTGGCTATGCCGATGCTAGCTCGACGAGTGGTTACAGCTTGGAAAGTTACGATGATGTTACCGATGTTGGTGATGCGAACGCCAACAGCACCCCAACCCCGCCGGTGATTATTTCGGTGTACACTGGCAATTGTGACAGCCAATATTGCCAAGAGGGGAGCGACGACAAGTTCACCATCAACGGCGAGCAAGACGCTAATTTGACAGGAGCCGGTGGTTCGTACTTCGCGGACACCAAATTCTATGTTGAAGCCAACGCCAACCAAATGCCTTTGCGCCGGGTGATTGTGGAGTGGGGCGATGAAGAAGACACTGGCGATCAAGTTGGAAGCACCACTGACGACAACTATTACAAAAACCGCCGCGGCCTGGATGGCTATAGCCAGCAGATTTGTGGCACCAACACAGACTTCGGCACCACCACCGACGCCTGCGATTCCAACTACTTCAATGTTCAGCACTACTACACCTGTTCGGAAACTGAAGTAGACGTGCGCTTGCCAACCTGCGAAACCGATAGCGACGGCCACCTGGCCGAGTCCCCCTGCACCGGCGGCGATCAATCCTCCGACGTCTGCGTCTTCCAACCCCGCATCCACGTCCGCGACAACTGGGGCTGGTGCACTGGGGATTGCGGCGATGGGACGGACGTGGGGTGTTATGATGGATCCGGTACTTCGTCATTTGATTCCACAGCCTCAAGTAACGGATGTGGTTTAGATCGTCCGAATTCTGATTATGATGATGACCCATGGATTTACTACGATGGCGTTATCGCGGTTGAGCCATAAAAAACTTGTCATTGCCAATGATTTGTCATTGCGAGCGAAGCGAAGCAATCTCTAACTAGAGATTGCTTCGTCGTTTCACTCCTCGCAAAGACAAAAAATAATAGGCGGGGTCCCCGCACCCCGCCTCTGTGACAGTATTTCGTCATTAAAAGTCGAAGCCGGCCGTGGAACGTTGTCCATGGCCGGGTCGAGAAGGGGTTAACGAGTGCCTGACATCTCATAGAGGAAAGTTACCCGACTGTAGGCCTCCCACTCCCCGGAAATGGTGATGCTACTCCCACCGATCGAGCCCGCAAACTCCAAGTCGTCAACGTATTCTCCGTCAACTTCAATCGCCCACGTTCCCGTGACCGTGCCATCATCAGCAACCGTGCCGTCGATGTCGCCGTCGAGCGTCACGTCGAGCGTCGTATGGGTAAACCCGCAATCGGCCGAGCCATCAAAGGCACCCTCATCACGGATCCGCAGGCTGAACGTGCCCTCGCAATCGAACGAGTCACTTCCGGAATAAAGCGTGCCAGTGACGTCACCTGAGTAGGAGGTTCCTTCGTACGGGTTCTCCGTCCAATCATCAACGCCGTTGCAGTCCGCATCCACGCCATCGCCGCCGACATCTTCTTCGCCGGGGTTCGCGTTCGGATCGCCGTCGTCGCAGTCGCCGTCGTCGTCCGTGTATCCGTCCGGTACCTCGCACCCACGCGCGGTGTTCGTGTCGCTACCGTAGCCGTCGCCGTCAGAGTCCTGGTAGAAGGTCGACTCGACGCCTTCGTCCACCGACCCGTCGCAGTTGTCGTCGATCTCGTTGCAGAGCTCGTCCGCGTCGGGGTTGACCGTCGCTCTGGCGTCGTCACAGTCGCCGCCCAGTTCGACGTACTCGCCACGGTCTTCGCAGGTAGCCTCCGCCTCGGAGCCGTAGCCGTCGCCGTCGCTGTCGGGGTAGTAGACCTTGGGCAGGCCTTCGTCCGTCACCCCGTCGCAATTGTTGTCGACTGCGTCGCAGACTTCGGTCCCCGCGGGGTTCGCGTTCGGATCATCGTCGTTGCAGTCGCCGACATCGACCGCCAGACCGTAGTCGCGGTAGCAGGAGTCCACCGGACGGTCAGCGTCCCCGTACCCATCGCCGTCGTC
>ERZ1292633.2203-Hain-H41-02um-R1-2203-length-20141-cov-6_pt1 | contig 20141 bp, 21 predicted proteins | sample MGYA00564406_ERZ1292633 | MGnify/ENA primary metagenome ERZ1292633 (study PRJEB36523, sample SAMEA6512639) | groundwater metagenome | collected 2019-01-08 | study: AquaDiva: Metagenomics assemblies of 32 groundwater samples
ATAGCCAAGATTGTCATAGATCACATTATTCGTGATCGTGAGGGCAGAGCCGTGCAGATAAAGACCATGTGCCTGAGTGCTCGTTGGGTTTGTCGCAAACGGTCCGTTATGGTTGATCCTGTTCTGGGTAATCAGCACCCTTGTGCTGCCAGGTCCAATAACCCCTTGGTTGACGTTATCGTGAATCCAGTTGCGTCGAATCACGGAATCATGCAGGTTATAATACTTGATCCCTTCAAATCCGTCCCGTATCTCGAATCCTTCAATCGTAATCCAGCCAATGGCGTGATTATACCCACTGGCGTGCTGGATCAGTATTCGGTCATAGGTGGGGGCTTGGCCGTTGACAAAATCGATGATTGGGAATTCCCCTGGGTAATTGAGGAGCTTGATCGGAGCTGCCTGAGTGCCGGATTTGTTGAATCGAATCACGCCCTCGGCATACACCCCGCCCCGGACATAGGTGGTGTCTCCGGCAACCATGAAGTTGACGGCCTTGGCCACGGTCTTCCAGGGAACGGCGCCGGTCCCGGGATTGGCGTCATTGCCCGTGGTCGCGACGTAATAGGTCGCGGCGTGGAGTGCTTGCGCGGCAAACAGAGCCGCCAAAAGCGAACACGCGACCGATAGACGTTTTATTCTGCTCATTTGACGCTTCCTACAGGCCCAAAGCTTTGTTGATGACCAGCTGAATGTCCGAGACGTTGCACACCCCGTCCTTGTTGACGTCTCCCGAACCGCAGGCCAACGCGCCCAAGGCCTGATTGACCGCGATCTGAACGTCGGCTATGTTGGTGATCCCGTCTCCGTTCAAGTCGGTTGCGTTGCCAGCCGTCGTCGTCAACGTGAAGGCGGAAGTCCGGGAAATCCCCGCTCCCGCGGCCGTCACGGTCAAGGAGGCGCTGCCTAATGCCGCCGTGGCGGAGGCGCTCAAGTTCAAGGTCGTGGTGCAGGCCGGCGCACAGGAGGTGGGCGAGAAGCTCGCCGTCACCCCTGCGGGCAGGCCTGTGATCGAGAAAGACACCGCCTGCGCCGTTCCCGAGACCAAGGACGCACTCACGCTGTTGGCCACCGAGCCGCCTCGGGTCACCGACTTGTTGCCGCCGTTGGCGAGGGCGAAGTCAAAGGACGGCGGAGGGGGGGTGGTCCCGCCGTACTCGTAGGCCCCGATCTCGAAGGCTCCGCTTTGGGGGCGGGCGACGCCAATGAGATCCGTCCTCACTCCGTCCCCGTAAAGATTGAGTCCCTTGTTGATGGCCGGGCTTTGCGCGGTGAGCCTGAAGTCGGGCGAGGTCGGCAGGGCGTTGTTGCCGCCGTTGACGAACGCTGGGTTGCTTGTGTTGATGAGATTTCCGGATTGCGTGTAGTGAAGGCCTTCGGTCCTGTCGGCGGTGTACGGGAGAAGGGCACCGGAACCGCTTGCATAAAAAATGTTGTTTTTAAAGCTTGCCCCTCTGACGGTGTCGCTTATGTTAACGCCTTGCACATAGCCGCATTTGGACGGGTTTTGGACGCAATTTTCATAAAAAATGTTGTTCTCGATTCTGGGGTTCACGGCAGGCCCCCACAAGGTGATTCCTGCCCGGTTGTCATTATAAGCAAAGGTGTTATTGGCAATGATCCACCCCCTTGCCCCCGTATACTCCTCGCTGGCGTAGGCTTCTGGCTTGTAAGTGTATGAAGCAGCCACCTGGAGGCCAAAGGCAAGGTTGTTGTAGATCAGGTTGTTCGTAATCGCCCAGTTCGTGCCATGTGTGTATATGCCGTGATCCTGGTTGCACATAGAGGTTCCGCTACTGGTTAAATCTCCTCTGGCGCAAGCGATAAAGTTTCCGTTGCGGTTGATCCTGTTGCGGTCGACGACAACGTTCTTTCCATTGCCGAGAATACCCTGAGTAAGAGCGTCATGAATCCAGTTCCGGCGGATGGTGATATCGTGCGCGCTGTATAATTTTATTCCGACATACCCTCGGCGTATTTCGAATCCTTCGATGGTGATCCAGCCGATTTCTCTGTTGTGGCCGGCGGCATTTTGAAGCAGCATCATATAGGTTACGCGGTTGCTGTCGGTGACGCCGAAATCAACGACGGGCGATTCACCGGGGACGTTGAGTAATTTTATCGGGGCCGATGCGGTGCCGCTTCTACTGAAACGAACACCTCTCGTCTCATTGTACACCCCGCCCTTCACGTAGGTCGTATCGCCCCCGACCATCCTCTCCGCTGCATAGGCCACCGTCCGCCAGGGCGCGGCGCTCGATCCCGAAGCGCCGTCATTGCCAGTGGTCGCAACGTAGTAGGTGGCCGAGTGAACCGTCTGCGCGGCAAAGGCCATCAGGAGCGCTGTCGCCAGCGGTTTAAATGAAGAATCGGTTAAGCGATGGGTTCGCATCCAAAGAGTGTAGCCCCACTTCGATGTACTCTTATTTCCGGTCGGCAATAATTGGGCAAGGTTTCGGTAAAAATTGGGTATACAGCCTTACCGCAGGAGCAAGTCGGGCTACAAGCCCAGCGATCTATTGACGACAAGCTGCACGTCGGCCACGTTGGTGATCCCGTCGCCGTTTAAGTCGGTTACGTTGCCGGCCTGCATCGTCAACGTGAAGGCGGAAGTCCTGGAAATCCTTGCTCCCGCGGCCGTCACCGTCAGCCCGGCCGTCTCCATGGCCGCCGAGGCCGAGGCGGAGAGCGTCAAGGTGGCGGAGCAGTTGGGCGTGCAAGACGCCGGCTAGAAACTCGCCGTCACGCCCGAAGGCAATCCTGAGATCGAGAAAGACACGACCTTTAATAAGTCCTGAGAGGGGGGCAAGCTCAAACAACGAGTCGAACTTCAGGCCAATCGGGGGCGGCAACACGGGCAAAAGAATCACCGCGTCGAGGCGGCTTTCTCCTTCGTTCTAGGCTTGGTCGCGTTCGCGTCGTCTTTCTTCTCGAGCTTGGCCATGAAGCGCTTGAGCGTTTTGTCTCCGGGCGCTTTCTTGAGAGCCGTCGACCAGGCGACGCGCGCTTCCTCCTTCCTGCCCAGCGAGTAATACGCCGAGCCCAGGCGCTTGAGCGCGAGCAGATCGTCGGGCTCGAACACCAGTATTTCGTTGAGCGTTCCAACGGCCAAGTGGTATTTGCCGTCGTAGATATGGTGCAAAGCGACGAACCTTTTGTATTCCAACAGCGTCATGCCGGGGGTCACGGCGTCCTCTCGCGTCAGGGCGGGATAGTCCTTGAGCAGGAGGGCGAGGGCCTTTTTATACCCTTCGTTTGTCGGGGATATCTCGCAGGCAAAGCGCAGTCCGTTGTGCGCGAGCTTTAAGTCGGGGGGAAGGCTCAGGTAGCCCTTAAGCCCGAGGACGGCGGCGCGAGCGGCCTTGTCCTTGATCCTCAAGTGGGGATAAACGGCGATGACGCGCTGCAGGCGCTCTCGGAGCATTTCCAGCTGCGGATCCCCGGGATCTTGGTCGAGAAGCACCTGCATCTCAAGCGAGGCCTTGCGGTATAAGCCCGCGGCGATCAGATCGGCCGTTTTCTGGCGCCGCGCCTTGGTGACCTGCGCGAGCTTCGTTCGGGCCTCGAGGATCATGGATTGAGCGCTTTTTTGCTCGGGGTCTTCCTTGAGAATCACCGTCCATTTGATGATGGCCCCGCGGTAGTCTCCTCGGGCATACGCGTCCAGCGCGTCCTGGTAGTACTGCTTGACGGCCTGGGTGTTCATTCGGGAGTTCGCGGCCGGTTCTTCCCCCTGGCTCCCGGCGTCGAGCGCCAAGAGGCCGCACAGGCACAAAGAAACGCACAGCGGTCGCGCTGTCAAATGGTCTTCGCCTCGCGTATCAAGCTGATCTCGATGCGGCGATTGCGCGATTTGCCCTCGCGCGTCGCGTTCGAGGCGACGGGACGGTACGGGCCGTAGCCTCGCGCCTGGAAGCGCTCCGGCTGAAGGCCTTGCTTGATCAGGAATTCGATGACGGAAAACGAGCGGGCCGCCGACAGCTCCCAGTTGGTGCGAAAACGGCCGCCGACGATGCGGACGTCGTCGGTATGCCCCTCGACGAGTATGGGGTTGTCGCCTTGCGAGAAAAGACGCGCCAGGGGCTCGAGGATGTCTCCCGCTTCAGGGGACAGGCGCGCCGAGCCCTCGGCGAAGAGAACGGGGTTGGGCAAAGTCAGGCGCACGCGGCGCGCGGTGACGCGGACCCCGAACTCGCTTAAGCGCAGGCGGCCCATTTCCTCCTTGATCTTGACCGCCAGCTCCGTTTCCTCGAAGCGGGTGTCGGCCTGTTTCCCGCGGGTCAGCTGTTTTTCCATATGGGCCAATGCGCGGTCGTACTCCGGAGGGCGTTCGCCGTACGAGTAGGCGAACAGCGACATGAACAACAGCACCAAAGTCGACATCAAGTCGGCGTAGGGGATCATCCACAGCTGCGTGGTGTCCTCATTCATCGCGGTGTTCCTTGCCGCGCAGGATGATGACCTCCACGCGCCGGTTGCGGGCCCTTCCCGCTCTCGAGTCATTGGGCGCGGCGGGGCGAAACTCCCCGTAGCCGGAGGCCACCAGCCTTTCGGCCGGCACGCCTTCCTCGACCAAAGTTTCGATGACGGAGTTGGACCTGGCCACGGACAGCTCCCAGTTGCTGTGGTAGGCGGATTTGCTCAGCGGGGTCGTGTCCGTGTGGCCTTCGATGACGACGGTGTTGGACATCTCCTTGAGCACGCGGGCGAGCTTGGCGATGGGCTCATGGGCCTGCCCCGACAGGGAAGCCTGGGCGACCGGGAACAGGATTTGATTCTGCAAGCGGACTCGGATGAGATTTTCCGCGACGTCGGTGTCGGCAAACAGCGCTTTGAGGGCGTCCGCGGCCCGCATTTCCTCCACGGCCAGGCGCATCCCCGCGTCCTCGGGCCGGGGCCGGGCCTCGACGACCTGGGAGGCGTCGAAGCTTCGCACCATCTCTTCCTTGGCGCCGGGGGCCTGTTGGGCCAAGGCGAACATGACCAAAAAAAACAGCATGAGGTTGGTCATCATGTCGGCCAGCACGATCAGCCACAGGGGGCTTTCTTCCATCGTGGCCGCGGGCAGGCGATGAAGAAAGGGGATCATGAGGGCGCGCGATATTTCTTGGCCCCATCGCGCCGAAGATAAAACGACATATACCCCTCGAGCTTGCGCGCGATCAGCCACGGGGCTTCCTTATGGTAGAGCGACAGGATGCCCTTGGCGATGATCTCGCGGTTGAGCATCTCTTCTTCCGAGTAGAAATTGAGTTTGGTCGCGATGGGCAAAAACAGGAAATTGGCGGAGAAAATCCCATAGAAGGACGCCGTCATGGCGACGGCCATGGACGCGCCCATGGCGGTGGGATTGGTGATGTTGCGCAGGACTTGGACGACTCCGATGAGCGTTCCCAGCAGGCCGAAAATAGGCGCGAAGGTTCCCGCGGCGCGGAAAATGCCGCTGAGCTGAATGTGCCGTTGGCGGGTCGAGAGGATGTCTCGCTCGAAACGATCGCGCATGACCTCCGCGTCGAGGCCGTCGATGAGCATGTGCAGGCCGTCGGCGAGAAAGGGGTGGGGGGCATGGGCGATCGCAGCACTCAGGGTGGTCGTGCCCTCTCTCAGGGATGACTCGGCCAGCTGCACGAAAACCTGGATCAGGGTTTGGGGCGTGGGCCTTCGGGGGGGGCGCAGCATCATGAGCAGGCCGCTGGGAACGTGGCGGATGGCCGACCAGGGATAACTGATGAGCACCGAGCCCAGCGTGCCGCCGAAGATCAAGATGATGGCTTCCGGGTTGAGAAGAAACTGGATCATGTGGCCGGTGCTGAGGACGAAATAGACCACGCCGCAGCCGACGATGACGCCGATGATGGTCATTAAATCCATCTTAGCTGCCGCCGTTGGGGGAGACTTTCACCGCCTTGGGAGGCGCGGCGGGAACGGCGGCCGACGCCGTCGGGGTCGCGGTCCCCTTCTTGAGCACGATTTTGCCCTCCTTGACCAGCTTGACGAGGGCTTGGAGCACTCCGCGCATTTCCTGCTCCTTGATGTGCTCGGGGAGTTCTCCCATCAAAGTCGTCTCTTGCGCGAGCCATTCTCCCAGGCCGCTCTTGAATTTCGGCAGGACTTTCTCGCGCAGCGCGGCCGAGGACTTGAGGACGACGGCCATGCTGCGAACGCTGGCTTGGCGGCTGAGCACGGCCAGCCCCGCCTCGTCGAGAAGGCCGATATCCTCGATGACGACGATCCTTTTGTCCAAACGCCGGGCGAGTTCGGGATCCTGCTGGCGCAGGGTCGAGAGAATCGAGGTTTGAATGGAGATGGGGGCTTGATCGAGGATCGTGACCAGCTTTTCCTCTCCGCCCATCATGTAGTCGATCTTGGCCAGGATGGCGTCCTCGAGCTTTTTGACCTCGCCTGCGTCGAGCAGCCCCGAGCGGCTCAAGTTGGCGATGACCTTCTCGCGCTTGGCCGGCGTCATGGCCGCAAGGCAGCGCGAAGCCAGGGGCGGGGGCAGGTACTGCACGATGACGGCACTGGCCTGCTCCGTCTGCTCGATGAGAAGCAAATCCAGCGCGGGCATGTCGTGTTCCTGGATGAAAGAAAACGGATGCTTGCGGACGTCGATGTCTTGGGCCGCCCTCGGGGCGGCTTCGGGGGGCGCGAGGGCCTCGAACGCCGCCGCCGCGGGCTCGTTTGCCGTCGGCGCCGCGCGTTCTCCCAAGGCCTTCTGTATATGCTGCACTCCGTCGCGCAGGACTCCCAGGAAAGGATCAAAAAAACGCCTCATCAGCAGAAGCAGGCCCCAGCACGCGGCCAGCAGCCAGGCCGCCAAGATGACAACCCGAGGCTGAAGAAACATGTCGATATAGGGATTGAGGCGGGGGGCCGGGGCGGGCGGGGCTCCGATTTTTTCCACGTTGAGGACATCGCCTCTTTCCGGTTTGAGTCCCACCATGCGCTCGGAGGTGGCGCGCGCCAGGTCCACTTTTTCTTGGGTCATCGACTGGGGGACGAACACCGTGACCGCGATCCTCTTGACGAGCGACGTCGGCATCTCCATGGGCGCGGGCGTGGAGGGGGTTTTCTTGACGTTGACTCCGGGCAGGACCTCCACCTCGGGCCGCTCCGGCTCGCCGAGAAGCTCCGCATTGGCGACGACGAACACGTCTGGATTGGCGAGGACTTTGCGCAGCACCGCCTCAAGGCGCTTTTCCATCACGCTTTCCAGCGCGACTTTCGTTTCGATGTCCTTAGACGAGGCGATGCGCGGACCGGAGGGCGCCTGAGCGAACGTGGAACTGGCGCACAATGCCAATATAAGGCTTATTAATGAGGGGGTATTGAGCAAGCGTCAGGAGTATAGCCCCCGCCTGTTTCAAAATCAAGTCATCGAACGTGCAAGAACGAGTCTTAAGCGCGCCGGGTGATTTCGATGAGATGGTAGCCGAACTGGGTCTTGACCGGACCATGGACTTTGCCGATCTCGGCGCTAAAGACAACCGTGTCGAACTCGGCGACCATTTGCCCGGGGCCGAATTCACCGAGCGCGCCTCCTTGGCGGCCGGAAGGGCATTGGGAGTGCTTCTTGGCGATCTCGGCGAAGTCGGCGCCGGCTTCGATCTGCTTCTTGAGGCTTTCGCACTCGGTTTGGCTGGGGACGAGGATGTGGCGGGCTTGGGCTTTGGGCATGAGGGGATTATACAAATTGATCGCCTTCCATCAGCCGTCGCGGGGGGTTAGAATCGGCGCTGCGCGTAAACGCCCTTGAGGGAATCTTCCAGCGCGCCGAGGAAGACATCGAGCTGCTTGCGGCTGATGGTCAGGGCCGGCTCCAGGCGCAGAACGCGCGCGTTGATGTAGGTGCCGCTGATGAGGATGTTGCGCGCAAACAACCTCTTGGCGACGTTGTAGCCGAGGTCGTGGTCGGCAAATTCCATGCCGAGCATGAGGCCGCGGCCGCGGGCCGAGGTGAGAACCCGGGGGTATTTCGCGGCCAGGGTGTTGAGGGCTTTGAGCATGTAGGCGCCTTTCTCGGCGGCCTGGCGCGGAAGGTCCTCGTCGAGCAGCACGTTGATCGTGGCGATCGCCGCGGCGCAGGCCGGAGGATTTCCGCCGAAGGTCGTGGTGTGCAGGAAGGGATTGTCGATGTAGCGTTCCCAGGTTTTCGGGGTGCCCACGCAGGCGCCGATGGGCATGACGCCGCCGCCAAAGCCCTTGCCTAGCGCCATCAAGTCGGGGACGACGCCGTCATGCTCGCAAGCGAACATTTTTCCCGTGCGCCCCATTCCCGATTGGATTTCATCCAAGATCAGCATGGATCCGTATGTGTCGCAGAGCTCGCGCGCGGCCGCCAGGTAGCCGGGGGGGGCGACGACGATGCCGCCCTCTCCCAGTATCGGCTCGAGGACGACGGCGGCGACCCGATCCCCGGAGAAATCGCACGACTCCATCATCACCTTGAGGGCGTCGATGTTGCCGTAGGGCACATGGGACCAGTTTTGCAGGGGCAAAAACGGTTCCCGGAAAACGGCCTTGGAGGTGCCGCCCAGCGAGCCCATGCTTTTGCCGTGAAAGCCGCCGATGGCGCCGATGAATTTATGGCGTCCCGTGGTGAGGATGGCCATCTTGAGACAGCCCTCGATCGACTCGGTCCCGGAGTTGGTCAAAAACGCGTAGGAGAGCTCTCCCGGCGTGATCAACGAAACGAGGTGAGCGAGGTAGGTCCTGAGCGGATCGATGAGCTCCTGGGAATGAATTCCTTGGCGGCCGAGCTGGTCGAAAACCGCCTTAAGGACCTTGGGGTGCCGGTGGCCGGTGACGTAAACGCCGAAGCCGCCGAGCATATCGATGAATTCCTTGCCGTTGACGTCGCGAAAGACCGCGCCGTCGTCTTCCCATTCCACGGCGGTGTAGTCGGTGCTGACCGACTTGCGGTATTTAAGAAACCCTTCGTTGACATGATCGGTCCAGTATTTGACCGATTCCGCGATGACTTTTTTGCGCTCGGCGGGCGACAGCTTCTTTTTCCCGATCAGTCCCAAGACATAAGCCGATTTTTCTTTCGCCGCTTTTAGATTCTGTCCCATTGAGGCCGCTCCTTGCGCGCCGTGTCAGACGGGGAGTTTAACGCATTCTACGTCGGGGCCACAAGACGGGGCTTGCGCTTGCTGCGACGTTTGAGGCCATTGGCGGCGATTCGTTCCTGGGTGCCGCACGAACAGTAATACACGGAGAGCGTGTGAGTTCGTTCCATGGCGAAAAGGAGAAGCTCAAGGGCCGCCGCAGCGCTGTCGGCGGTGGGGCGCCAAAGCAGGTGCTTGGATTGGTCCTTGAGGGGAACTTGACCGTCTTCGACGACGCGCGAGCTGTTTTCGGCGCACAGAAAGAGTTCGTGAATGTTGAGGAAGGGGACCTTGAGTTCGTCCAGCTCGAGAACCATTTTTTGCAGGCGGTCCTTATGTTCGGGAACGACGGGAATTTCCACCGCCACTTCCTTGAAAATCCGCATGGCGCGGCGCACCGGCTCGGCGTCGTAATCACGGGCGGCCAAGTCGAAGCGGATGGCGTCAAGCCCGGCGTCTTTCAGGCGCCGCAGAACGTCGTCGTCGGCCAGATCTCCATTGGTATAAAGGTCTACGCGCGGAGGATGCGGCATCCCCTTAAGCGCTTCGAGCAGGGCAAGCACGCGTTGGGGCCGGAGCAGGGGTTCGCCCCCGGACAGGCCGACGCTGCGCAAGCCGTAGCGCGCGACGATCTCGGGGGCTTCGCTGGGGACATCGACGGGAATGCCGTGGACGACGGTCTCGTCTTTGCGCGGCTTCTGGTTGAAGCAAAAGAAACAATCGCGCGTGCACAGCCCCGTGACGTAGAGGTTGCTGCCCTGGCCCGACAGGCAGGAGCGGCATCCCGGAGGCAGGCGGCGGGTATAAAGCGTCATCGTGCCGAAATCTCCCTTGATTCCGGCTGCGCGCAGCTTGTTGAGAAGGCCGCGCAACCGCTCGATCCGCTCCGGCTCGGGTTCCATGCCCGGCAGGGGCACCAGCGCGCTGGCGGCCTTGCGGGCGTACCAAGACAAATCGTCCTTGGCTCGCGTCACGCGCGGACCTTGATCGGCGCCGGTTTGAAGCGCGATTGGAAAAAGCGCAAACGCGGCGGCTCATGAGTGAAGACAAGGCCGGGAAGCTCGGCGTTTCGGCGATGCAGCCGGCCGATTCCCTCGGCCACGTAGTCGAGGTGAGTTTGCGTGTACACGCGCCGGGGCAGCGTCAGACGAACGAGTTCGAGGGAGGGCGCGTGGTTGCGGCCTTTTTCGTCGCGCCCCGCGGAGACGATGCCTCGTTCCATGGCGCGCACTCCGGTGGCTTGGTAGATCCAGGCGGCCAGGGCTTGCGAGGGCAGCTCGTTCTGGGCGACGTGGGGCAAGAACGCGGCGGCGTCGACGAAGACGGCGTGCCCCCCGAACGGCTTGACCACGGGAACGCCCAGGGACTCGAGACATCGGCCCAGGTATTCGACCTGCGCGACGCGATGGGCGATCCAGTCGTCTTGGACCATTTCCCGGATTCCGACGGCGAGAGCCTCCAGATCGCGTCCCGCCAAGCCGCCGTAGGTGTGCAGGCCCTCGAAGAGAACGCAGAGGTTCGAGGCCTCGTCGTAGAGGTCCTTGTCGTGCGTCGCCAGGAATCCCCCGATATTGACGTAGGCGTCTTTTTTGGCGCTGACCGTCACGGCGTCGACGAGCGAGCACATGTCCTTGAGGACGCGGGCCACGCTCCATTTCCGGAAAGCCGGCTCGCGCGTGACGATCATGTGCGCGTTTTCCACCGCGCGGGCTCCGTCGAGGACCAGCCGCACTCCGCGTTTGCGGCACAAGGCGCTGACGGCGCGCAGATTGGCCAGGCTGACGGGCTGGCCTCCCGCCATATTGACGGGCGCGCCGACGGCGACGTAAGCCATTTTCCCGGCCCCGTGGCGGTCGATGAGCGCGGTGAGCTTCTCCACGTCCACGTTGCCCTTGAACGGGGCCTCAGAGCGCGGGTCATGCGCCTCGTCGACGATGACGTCTTGAAACACGCCGCCGGCCAACTCGATATGGGCGCGAGTGGTCGTAAAGTACATGTTGCCGGCCACGATTTGTCCGCGTTTGATCCAGGCCGACGAGAGCAAATGCTCGGCCCCGCGCCCCTGATGGGTGGGGACCATGTGCGCAAATCCATACACGTCGCTGACGGCCTGCTGAAGGCGTTCGAAGCTGCGGCTGCCGGCGTAGGCTTCATCGCCCATCATCATGGCGCTCCACTGCGCGTCGCTCATGGCGTTGGTGCCCGAGTCGGTGAGCAGGTCGATGTAGACGTCGGCGCTCCTGAGCAGAAAGGTGTTATAGCCGGCGGCGATCAAGCTTCGGCGCCTGAGCGGTTCAGTTAAAAGGCTGATGGGCTCGATCATCTTGATTCGATAGGGTTCGGGGGGAGGGCGAAACATGGGGTTCTCCTGTTGTCTGTTGAAAGAAGAAGTTGTGAATGCAACAAATCTGCCGATGGGGTGCTCGGTCCGAACGAGCGCGCCTATTTAACCGGCTTACCGTCGCTTTTCACCCACTTGGTTTGATGCGTCTCCTTGTTGACCGAGACGATGGCGTAAGAGGGTTTTTTCACCCCGGGAGCGGGGGACTTTTCGAACCAGACCCACCACGAGTTCCAGGAATCTCCCGCGGCGCTGGCCTTGTTTTCCGTCGTTTTCGAGGCTTTTTTGGCCAGTCCTTTGGACGAGGCGGCGAATTTTTCGGCCAGGGCCTTGGCTTCGGACGCGGTGAGAGGGGCCAGGGTCTCGGGCTTCTCGGTCAACCAGTCCAGCTTGAGGTTCTGATTGACGCGCTTGAGTTTCTTGCCGTTGTTCATCACCATGATTCCATGGATGCTCGTGCCGATCGCAGCTTGAAAACCCACGAACCAGATGCCCGAGTCCAGGCGGGCGCCGACGGCCTTGCGCTGCAGGTCGCCATAGCTTTGTTCCGCGACGAACTTTTCCGCCAAAGCCGTGGCCCCCTCCCTGGAGAGCGGAGCATTGGGATCGGTCGGGGTTTCGCAGCGAAGCGGCGCGGAGGAAAACGACAGGATGAGGAGAGACGATAGGATGAGTGCTTTCATGCGTGGTATTAAATCACACGTGAAGGCCCCTGATCTACGTTAAATTTGGGCGTTTGTCGGGGTCGGTGTTGAGCAGGAAATTCGCGTTGAGCGAGTCCAGCCTGAGCAGAAGCGTGCAGTCGGCCGCCAACTGGGGCGAAGAAATGTGTATCAAGACGTTGACGATCAATTGGCCCGACGGAGCGGGGTCGACGAAGACCTGGTTGTAAATCCTCGATTTCGTACCCCGCATCGTCGAAGGCCCGGAGATGATCCGGCCCATTCCCTGGCGGGCCGCGAGTTCTCCTTCCAGCCCGCCGATCAGGATGTTGGCGATCTCCGCTAATGTGGACTCTTCCATGGCCGGGGTGGGCCTGCGGCCGTTGGATAAAATGGGCGTCGAGGCTTCCAGCAGCGCCTGGCTGCTTTCCTGCGAGAAGACGACGAGATACTTCTCACCCGGCGCGTCGAAGGAGACTCCAAAGAACTCCCTCGTGTCGCGCGCCAGAATCGCGCGAAACACCTCGTCGGATTCGACGTCGAGAGAAAGGATGTGAATATCCCAAGGCATCCCGGACAACGAGGCAAGCCTCTCCGTGCTGCGCTTGACTCCTGTCTCGAACACGCTCAGAAGCTGGGCTTGCGCGGAGTCCGTCATGAGATATTCATCTAAGTTTAAAACCGGCATTTTAAGTGCCCCTTGATTGCTCTTGTAGGGTAGATGGAAATTGCCGGATTTTCAAGAGAGGGGCTGCGGATGTAACGCTTTTTTAACTATTCGTTAACTTTTCGTTTCCCGGTTATATTCGAGTTCGGGTTACGGTCCCCAATGTTCGGATTTTTTGGGGGGTTGGAACTTGTCACAGGCGGTTCTGGGGGTGAGGTTGGCGGGAAGCACGCGTCGCCGCCGCGTGCAGTAGTGGCGGGTGCCGTTCTTGGTGTCGATGCGCATGTCGCAGTAGCGGCATTCGACGCATTTCTTCTTGCGGGTCATGGCTCGCTCTCGGGGTCCTTGCCCCACGCCTCATCGACGCGGCGCTGCAGGTCGGCGATTTGCGCGGTGCCCATTCCCTTATAGCGTCCTTGGGCGCGGAGAAAATCTTCCACCGGCTTGCGCTTGGACAGAGGCATATTCAAGCGCATGCGGCCGTCTTCCACCTCATACAAACGCAGCAGTCCCGTCTGGACCGCCAACCGCGAAAGGCGGGCGCTGTCCTTCGGGTCGCTTTTCCAGCCGGGAGGGCAGGGCGAGAGGATATGGATGAAGCGAAAGCCCTTGATGGCGCGGGCTTTGGTGAACTTGAGGACCATGTCCTCGGCGTAAGCCGGGGTGGCGGTGGCGAAATAGACCGGGTGATGGGCGAGAATGATGGCGTCGAGGTCCTTCTTGGGTCGCGTGCTTCCCGAGGCGCCCGGCGTGGACATCGTCCAGGCGCCTTGCGGCGTGCCGCCGCTGCGCTGGACGCCGGTGTTCATGTAGGCCTCGTTGTCGTAGCAGACGTAAAGAATATCCTCGTTTCGGTCGGCCACGCCGGAGAGGGCCTGCAGGCCGATGTCGAAGGTTCCTCCGTCGCCGGCCCAAGCCACGACTTGCGTTTCGACGTCGCCGCGAGAGCGCAGTCCCGCTTTGACGCCGCAGGCCGCGGCGGCGGCGGAGGCGAAGGGACTGTGGAGGACGGGAAGTCCCAGCGAACTCAGCGGGGCGGGCCCGGCGAGAATCGTCCAGCAGCAGGCCGGGATCACGATCACGGTGTTGGCCCCCAGCCCCTTGAGCGCGTAGCGCATCGAGAGCGTGGCGCCGCAGCCCTGACAGGCGAGGTGCCCGGAACTCATGAGTTCATTGCTTGGAATGGAGGTTTTCATCGTGCGTCCTCAACCCAGCTCGCCGGTTCGGGCTCGGCCGCCGCCGCGTCATGGACTCGTCGCCAGACTTCCTGGAGGAGCTCGACGGTGATATCGCCTCCTCCCAGGCCCGCGACATACCCGTGCACCGAGGCCGAGGATCGAGGGTAGAGAGCGGCTTTGATCTCCTGGGCGAAGATGCCTCCGGCGCCGGGAGAATAGTTCCGGTCGATGACGGCCAGTCGCATGCCCGGACGCACGAAGGCGCGCAGCGCTTGCGCGGGGAACGGCCGGAAGGAGCGCATGCGCAGATTGCCGGCGGCCAGGCCCTGTTCGCGCAGGGCGTCGACGGCCGCACGCGCCGTCGAGCCGACCGCTCCCGAGGTGACCAGGACGGTCTCGGCGTCCTCGCAGCGGTACGCGTCCAGCTGCCCGTAAAACCGCCCGAAGCGCTCGCCGAACTCGCGGCCGACCTCGTCGATGGCTCTTTCGGCCTCGGCCATGTCGGCGGCCATGCGCCGGCGCAAGCGGAGATAATCCTTGGGGCCCACGAGCGCGCCGAAGGTCATGGGCCGCTTGGGGTCCAACGTCAGTTCCGGCTTGAAGGGCGGCAGAAACGCGTCAATGTCGTCTTGGGCGGGGACGTCGACGGGCTCGTAGCTGTGCGAGAGCGTGAATCCGTCGAGGACGACCATCGTCGGGATCATGACGCGCTCGGCGATCTTGAAGGCCATCAAAACCGAGTCCAGGATTTCCTGGTTGGTCGAGCAATAAATCTGGATCCAGCCGGTGTCGCGTTGTGAGAGGGAATCCGTTTGATCGGTGCCGAGGTTCCAGGGCGCTCCGAGCGCGCGATTGACGTCGACCATGACCACGGGCAGTCTCGCGCCGGCGACCCAGTGCAGCATTTCGTGCATGTACGCCAAGCCTTGGGAGGACGTGGCGGTGAAGGTTCTCGCGCCGGCCGTGGCCGCGCCGTAGATGGCCGCCATGACGGAATGTTCGGATTCCGCCGCGATGAACTCTCCTGCCAGTGTCCCGTTGAGCTTCATTTCGGCGAGCAGCTCATAGACCTGGGTTTGGGGGGTGATGGGATAGCCGACGGTGACCTGCACGCGCGCAAGGGCCGCGGCCACGGCCGCCGCGTGGTTGCCCATCAAGACTTTCTTCATACCGGCTCCTCGGCGGGAAAATCCACGCAATGCGCCGGGCACTCCTCGACGCAGATGCCGCAGCCCTTGCAGTAGTTCATGTCGATGACCGGGACTTTTTGCGTGAGGGTGACGCACGCTTCGGGGCAGTACTTCCAGCAGATCAGGCAGCCCGTGCATTTCGAGGCGTCGATGACGGGGCGCAGCGTCCTCCATGTTCCGGTGCGGTTCTCCGACATCGATCGCGTGGATACGATGACGCGCGGAAACGAGAGGGGATCGCCCTCAAGCAGGGGCATGTCGCCTCTCGTGAGCGAAGGAATAGGCCTTGCGCGCGGCCTCGACGTTCGCCTCGGTTTTGGCCGGGACGGAGTCGCGCACGGCGAGCAGCAGCGGCTCAAGATCGCAGAGTTGGAAGACCGCCGCGGCGGCGCCGCACATGGCCGTATTGACCACCGGGCTTGACGGCGAGCCCAGCTTGAGTTCGATGGCGATGCGCCGGGCGGGAACGTCGACGAATGTCCGGCCCGGGAATTTCGCCTTCAAGCGTTCCAAAGCGTCCGTCTCGCAATTGGTCAGGACCGTTCCTCCGGCTTTGAGTCCCTTGAGGATGTCGGCGGCGTAGAGAGTCGGGTCCAAGACGACCAGCGCGTCGGGCTCGTAGATGCGCGTGCGGATGAGGATCGGCTTCTCGCTGAGGCGGGCGTAGGCGGTGACCGGGGCGCCGCGCCTTTCGACGCCGAATTCGGGGATGGCCAAACACTGCTTGACTCCCTGGCGCAGCACCGCGTCGGCCAATATTTTGGCGGCGAGCACCGTTCCCTGACCGCCTCGACCGTGAAAGCGTATTTCGAACATGCTGGTTCTTCGGCGCGTTGCAACGGAAAGGCCGATCGTGACGGGCGTAGTGAGTGTCCGTGGCCGGTCTGTTGCTTGATTTTGATCCCGCTATGGCCAACTCTAAATCGTCCCACCCCGTCCGTCCCCGTCCCGTGAACCGTCGCGCTCCAAACGCGAAGAACCCTCCGCAATTTTGGAGCGACTTGGAACTGAGCTATCGAACGCTGTGCGCGGCTTTATTCAATTTCGCCCCGACCTCCGGCCACCCCGGCGGAAGCCTTTCCTCGGGACCTCTGGCCTTGGCCCTGGCCTTTGAGACGATGGAATACGAATTGAAGCGTCCCGACCTGCCGGAATCCGACATTCTTTGTTACGCCGCAGGTCACAAGGCTTTGGGTCTTTACGCCCTGTTGGCGTTGCGCGATGAGTTGGCGAGCGTGGGAGCGCCCGGGGAGCTTCCTGGCACGGAAGGTCGCTTGCGGCTCGAGGACTTGTTGGGATTTCGCCGCAACCCGACCCAGGCCACGCCCTATTTCATGAGCCTGAAGGCGCGCGCTTTGGACGGTCACCCGACGCCCGCGGTGCCCTTCGTTCCGGTGGCCACGGGAGCCAGCGGGGTCGGTCTGGGAGCGGCGGTCGGCTTGGCTCTGGGCGCGGCGGATATTTTCGGCGCCGACGCCCCGCGCGTGCACGTCGTCGAAGGCGAGGGGGGCTTGACCCCGGGACGCGCTCAGGAGGCGCTCTCGGCGGCGGCCACTCTTGGCCTGGAGAATTTGATCGTTCATCTCGACTGGAACCAGGCCTCGATCGATTCCGACCGTGTCTGCGGCGCCGAGGGCAAGCCCGGGGACTACGTGCCCTGGGAGCCGAGGGCGTTATTTACGCTTCACGGCTGGAACGTCGTGTACGCGGGCGACGGGCACTCCTTCACGCGCGTGCTGGCGGCCCAACGAGAGGCGTCCGCCTTGCATAACGGACGACCCACGGCGGTCATCTACCGGACCGTCAAGGGCAAGGGCTACGGCATTGAAGGTCGAGCCTCGCACGGAGGAGGCCACGCGTACTGTTCCGACGGATACTATGAGGCGATACGCTCCTTTGAGAGCCGTTTCGGCGTCACGCTGGCGCGGGCCTGCGGCAGCGACGGCGAAGCCCGCGAAAAAGCGTTCTACGACACGCTGATGGGAGTGCGCCGGGCCCTGGCCGGCAACGGCGCTCTGGTCGAAGAGGCCGCGCGCCGCTTGATTGGCCGCCGCAAGGCTTTGGGCGCGCGAAAACGACACTCGCGCGGCGACGCGCCGAAGAGGAGCGCCCTCTTGGCGGTTCTCGATCCCAATGTCGTTCCCGAACCCCTTCGGTTGAGTTTCGGAAAGACGGCCACCTCCCGGGGCGCCTTGGGCGAGGCCCTAGGCTACCTCAATAAGATCAGCGGGGGCGCGCTTCTGGGCTGCGCGGCCGATTTGCTCGGCTCGACGAGCGTCTCGGCGCTCAATGGGGGTTTCCCCGCGGGTTTTTTTCATCGCACGCGCAATCCCGGTTCGCGCCTGATTCCCGCCGGGGGCATTTGCGAGGACGCCATGGGCGCGCTCATGGCCGGAGTGTCGTCTTACGGGCGGCACGTCGGGGTGACCAGCTCGTATTCCGCCTTCATCGCTCCTTTGGAGCATATCGCCGCGCGTTTGCACGTCATCGGGCAAGAGGCGCGCCGTCATCGTACCGGGGATTTGGCGCGCACATGGATCATGATCAACGCCCATTCCGGGCCCATGACCGGCGAGGACGGTCCGACTCATGCCGACGTTCAAAGCCTGCAGATTCTTCAGGGCAACTTCCCGGGGGGGACTTTGGTGACTTTGACGCCGTGGGAGCCTCAGGAGGTCTGGCCGCTGCTGGCGGCAGGGTTGTCCGCCCGCCCGGCGGTGCTGGCACCCTTCGTCACGCGTCCAGCCGTTCCTATTTTCGATCGCTCGTCCTTGGGCCTGCCGCCGCCGTCCGAGGCGGCCCAGGGTGTCTACGCCATGCGCCGCTGCGAGGGGGAGGCGACGGTGATCCTTCAGGGAGCCTCCGTGACGACCGTGTTCGTGCGGGACGTGCTGCCGCTTCTTGATGCCGAGCGCGAGAGCCTCAACGTCTTCTACGTGTCCAGCGCCGAGCTCTTCGACGCCTTGCCCGCGGAGCGCCGCGAGTCGATTCTTCCGGCGCGCTTGCTGCGCTCGGCGATGGCGATCACCGACTTCACCCTGCCCACGGCGCAACGCTGGCTTCACTCCGCCCAGGGGACGGCCGCGTCGCTGCACCCGTTTCGAAAGGGAGCTTATCTGAGCAGCGGCTCGTGGGAAAGCCTTCTGCTCGAGGGGGGATTGGACGGTCCCTCCCAATTCGAGGCCGTGCGGTCCTGGCGCCGCGTCATCGACGGTGCGCGCTGATGCTGCTGCAGCCTCCCGATCCAGAGGGACTGCGCGCTTGGATGCGCGATCACAAGGACATGACCTTGACGCGCAAGGTCATGAGCGAGTCCGAGGCCGTGCGCCGCTTCGTGCGCGAGGGCGATTACGTGGGCTTCGAGCTGTACGGGACCGTGCGCTGTCCTCTCTCCGTGGTGCGCGAGATCGTCCGCCAGGGGCCGCGCCGACTGCGCCTGCTCGGGCAGGGGCTCATGGACGTGGATTTTCTGGTGGCTGCGGGCCTTGTCGAAGCGATGGACATCACCTACGTCGGTTACGAGGCCTACGGGCTGTCTTCCGTTTTGCGTCGCGCCGCGGAGAAAGACGGCCTGCGCCTGATCGAATGGTCCAACGCGGCCTTAGCCTGGCGCATGAAGGCGGCCGCCATGGGGCTTCCTTTTCTTCCCGCGCGCTCAATGCTCGGCACCGATACCTTCAAGCACAGCGGCGCGCGCCGCATGAAGGACCCTTACACGGGAATCGAACTGGCGCTGCTGCCCGCGCTGGCGCTCGACTGCGGCGTGATCCACGTCCATCGCGCGGACGTCTTCGGCAACTGCCAGCTTGACGGCATCACGGGGTTCGCCTTGGAAATGGCGCGCGCCTCCAAGCGCCTGATCATTTCCGCCGAGCAAATCATCGAGACCGAGGAGATTTTAAAGCGCCCGGAAAAAACAGCCATTCCGTTCTACCTCGTCGACGCCGTCGTGCACGCGCCCTTCGGCGCCCATCCCGGAGAGACGTGCTACCTTTACCGGCGCGATGAGGGCCATATCAGCGGCTACCTCGCCGCCGCGCGAAGTGCCGAAGGCATGAAGCGATACTTGGACGAGTGGGTGTACGGGGTGCCCGATCACGCCGCCTACATGCGCCGCGTGGGCGAGTCCGACCTGGCCAAGCTCGCCGAGGAGAAAGGCTCATGAGCGCCTACAGCGCCACCGAGATGCTGGTCTGCCTGGCCGCGCGCCAGATGCGCGGGCGCACGGCTGTTTTTATCGGCACGGGCCTGCCCATGCTGGCGGCGGCCTTGGCCAAGCGGCTGTACGCCCCCGAGCTGCTGCCGGTGTTCGAATTCGGGGGCATAGGGTCCACGCTGGACCGACTGCCCTTGGGGGTGGGGGAATCGCGCACGTTCGAACGCGCCTTCGCGGCCCTGGGCATATGCGACGTCATGGAAACGGCGCAGCGCGGCCTCATCGGAGACGGCTTTCTAGGCGGCGCTCAAATCAACGCCTGGGGAGATCTCAACACCACGGTGATCGGCCCGCACGATCGCCCCAAGGTGAGGCTGCCCGGCTCGGGCGGAGGCAACGACGTGGGTTCGCTGTGCTGGCGCACCATCATTCTCATGAAGCACGAGCGCCAGCGCTTCGTCGAAAAACTGGATTTCTTGACCACGCCGGGCTATTTGGGCTCGGCCCGAGGGCGCGAGCGCGCCGGCCTGCCCCGGGGGACCGGGCCTTACCGCGTCGTCACCGATTTGGGGCTATTCGATTTCGCGCCGCGAACCAAGCGCATGCGCCTGATCGCGCTCAACCCCGGAGTCAAGACCGCCGACGTGGTCGCCGCGACGGGATTTAAGCTGGCGGTCGCGCCGCGGGTGGAGAACAATCCGCCGCCGACGGAGCCGGAATTGACGACGCTGCGCGAGAGCGTGGATCCTCAGAGGATCTTTCTCAAGCAGTCCGCCTGAAGCCTAACCCGAAATCCCCAGTCAGCCCGCCTTCACCGACGAAGGCAGCCTGAACTGT
>ERZ1292633.2204-Hain-H41-02um-R1-2204-length-20140-cov-4_pt1 | contig 20140 bp, 10 predicted proteins | sample MGYA00564406_ERZ1292633 | MGnify/ENA primary metagenome ERZ1292633 (study PRJEB36523, sample SAMEA6512639) | groundwater metagenome | collected 2019-01-08 | study: AquaDiva: Metagenomics assemblies of 32 groundwater samples
GGCGAAGCAAAACTCAAGGCCGCGAAATGGATCTCCAATTTGCGGTGTCCCGGGCCAAGGGACAAAGGGGCCGCCTGCGTGCGCAAGTTCACTACGTTGGTGCCCGGCTGGGTCTGCAGGGGCGACCCGGCATTGTAAACCGCCACCAACTGATCATCCACCCTGACGCCCTCCAACTGCACCGGCGGGGGATGGGGATTGTCGCGAATCTGATCCGGCTCCACCACCAGCAACCCACTGCGCGTGGCGAACCACAGCCGGCCGTCCCGGGCGACACATGTCGACGGACTGTAATCGCGGTTCGGCTGCACTCCCGGCAAACCATCCGCACTGCCGTAGGCCCGCGCGCTGACGCGTGGCGCGCGCCCCGCAATCACGGCATCCAATTCCGCAAAACTTACCCGCGACAATCCGCGATTACCCGTCAGCCACAGACTGCCGCCGCCGTCGGGAAGCAGTTGTGAAATGAAATCATCCGTCAGCCCGGCGGCGGTGGTCAGCCGCTGATATTTGCCGGCTCGCAAATGCCCCAGCCCATCGCCGGCGTAACCAATCCACAGGCTGCCATCCGCCGTGGTGAGCAGCGACCGCACCGAAAGCGGCACCGGCTCAATAATCGCTGGCTCAACGACCAAGGTGTCCCCTTGCACTTTTTGGATTTCCCCCTCTGATGTGCCAATCCAAATCGTCCCGTCCGCGCCCTCGGCCAACGCGCGAATCGCGCCCAGTGGCGTGGTGTTAACCATCACCCGCACCTGCCCGTCACGCACCCGTTGCAGTCGGTTGGGAGAGATTGAGGCCGCCCAAACGTCGCCGTTGGAGGCGACCAGCACGGAGCGGACCCGATCGTTGACCAACCCATCCCGTTGCAACCATTCCCGCCAGACTCCGTCCCGAAAATACTTTAACCCCCGATCGCTGGTGCCCACCCAAACGCCCCCGGTTTGGTCCGCCGCCACGCAGGTCGCCATGCCGCCGGGCCAATTGGTTGGAGTTTCCCAGCGTCCGTCTTTTCCGCGGGTCAACTGGCCCTCTTGAGCCGCCGCCCATAGCCAACCTTCCCGGTCTTCCGTAACCGAGAGTACGGATTCAAAGGGCAGCCCCGCAGCACTGCCGAGCAACGCCACGGTTCGCACCCGGACCAGATTCAATCCGCCACCATCGGTGCCGGCCCAAATATTTCCCTCCCGATCTTCATTCAGGCAGGTGATGGCCCGATCCGAAGTTGGCACGCTCTCCAAGTGGCGCCCATCCCATCGGAACAGGCCGTGCAGCGAAGTGCCAATCCAGAGCACGCCGGACCGATCTTCAAACAAGAGCCGGGGCTCGACATTCGGCGGCAGTTGCAACACCTCCACCGGGGCCTGGCCCTCCTTGTATGCAAACAAGCGGCCGCCGGCAGAAATCCATAAATGAGATTTTCCTCCCGCACCGATGGCCGTTGCCCCGGCGGGAAGTTTGATGGTGGACTGCCACGCGCCCTCCCGCCAAACGCCCAACTGCGTTCCTTTGGCACACCAAAAATTTCCCTGCCGATCACTGGCCACCACCAGGTCGGCCACGTCCGACCAACTTTTCGGTAGGGCAATCCGCTGCACCTGCCCATTTAAGATGCGCCGCAACTGCGTGGGATAGGTGATCCACACCGCCCCGTCCCGATCCTCCGCCATCATCACCACCCGCTGGGCAAGCAGACCGTCGGTCACAGTGAACCGCTCCAATCCATCCGGCTTGAAACACAACACAGGGCCACGCTCCATCCCCAGCCAGAGCCAGTCGCGCTGATCGCGAAGCATGGCGCGCACGGCACGACTGGGAAAGGTCGGTAGATTGGCCCGAGGCAAGCCCCTAAATTCTAAACCGTTAAAACAATCCAAACCACCTTTGGTGGCGACCCACAAGTAACCGTCCTGCGTCTGGGTCACGCCGGTGATGCTGATGTCCGGCAGGCCATCTTCCGTTTGATAGGCCCGGTAGAGCCAAGGGGAGATGGGTTCCGCCGGAGACGCAGTGGCACTCCCACTCGCTGCGAGAACGATAACCAGCAGAACCAAGCGTACGGCGTAACGAAGCCAATGGGTCATTAACACATAGTTAGTGGAGTGAAATTTGAAATGCAAGTTGTCGTGATCAGGAGTCCGCAGGTTGCCCACCACGTGCCCAAGTGAACAGAGCAGTTCTCCTCCGGGGTAGCCGTCGCCGGGCGGAAATGAGATCAGCCTGCCGGGTTTCTGGCTCTGGCAACACGTCCAAAACGGGGCGAGCCACTCCGCCATGCGAACTCAGATTTTCAACAGCAAACCAAACAACGCTACCTGAGACGGTTGGAGACCTCGTAAAGCCGCAGTTCGCTGGGCGGCGGAAACTCCGGGCTGGGAAGGTCGCGATTTGCGGGCAGTGACTCCCAGCGGAGCACCCACTTGCGACCTTGGTATTGGGAAACCACGGTGCGAACTCGCATGTCCGGATGGCTTGAAATTGGCTGGCTCAATGCCTCGGGCAAAGGGCCGCGCGCGGGCGGCAGCTTGCCCATCGGCCGCAACGAGTCCGCGGCGAACTGCAACCGACCGGAGCCCGGACCAAAGGGCATGGCATAGGCCACAACCAACGTGCCGTCGGATTGCAACTCGGGCGGGCTGATGTGAATGGCGGCGGGAAGGGAGCCGTGGCCCGAGAACCCCCAGCGAAAATTCCAGTCGCTGATCTGGGCGATTTTCCACTTTCCCAAATGCGCCGGTCGCGCGGCGTAGAGTTGCGAGTGGCCCTGCTGGTCATAGCGGTGATAAACGACCACGGGCTGCGACTTGGCATCGAAGGCAAAATTAAAACTGGAGTTGATCAGTCCTTCCCCCTCTTTCGCGGAATCAATCACGTGGCTGGTCTCAAGCGTGATGGGCAGTTGCAGCGCCGCGCCGTGGCTGGTTTCCCAGTGCTTGAAATCCCGGGTGCGCGCATAGCAAAGCGTGTGGTTGCTGGCGCAATCCGGCGTCTCCCGCCACATCCAGACCATGTGAAACCACCCGTCCGGACCGAGGCGCGGCACACTGGCGTAAGCATTGCGCTGCCCGGCCCCATCCAAGACCGGGTCGCTGTTCAAATGCCGCCAGGTGCGGGTGTCGGGATCGTAAATGTTATAGATGTCCGTGCCATTGCCGCTACCGCCGTCGCGATACCGGAACAACATTTCGCCGCTGGCATTCCTGAAAAATACCGGGTACGTGGCCCGCTGTTCGCGCTGGCCGGTCATTCGATCCAGCCGCTCGAGCGAAGTCACCTCGAACGGCCGGCTCGACCGATAGTAGATAAGTGGATCGGCGTGCAGGTTGCCGGCGAGATGCAGGAAACCGTCGCGATCAAGCGCCAGGGTCAGGTAGTTGTGGGCGTCCCAAGCCGTGACGTTTGAGTCGCGCTGGCGCTTGGGCAGGAAGACTCCGGCGGGACGGAAGTGCGTCCAGTTAGTCCCAGCCAGTTTGCGTCCGGCCACCGTAATGCGCCGCTCCGCGTCATAATAAGCTACGAATTGGTGGTCGCGCTCCGTGAGCAAGGCGAAGCCCACCGGCGACGACGACGCGGCCCGATCCAGCAATACTTCGGAAATAATGTCGGTGGACGCCGTTGAGGTCGCCGCAGCGGCGGTGCGCGGTGCCATAAGGATGCCAAGGACGAATACGGCAGCCCCAAGCCAGTGGGTTTGTTTTACTACCAGATGTGGTTTGGTTTTCAACTGGGAATTCTCAATTACCATACAGGCGGGTTTGCGTGCCCCGGCCGATCCATCCGACGGAATCTGCGCCAGCGATCGCCCGAAGGAGACGTGAGCTTGAAAAAGCGACACGCCACGGCCACCGGATCAGTTGCGCCGCCGGGCGTGCTCATTTCACCGTCATCAAGCTGGCGCGTTGGGACTCCAGCGCGCCAAGGTCGTCTTGGTAAAAATATAGTTCACGAGGCGTAGTCCAAGTGTGAAGAAACATCATCGTCTTGGCCTTGATCCAGCGCGCCGACCCATCGATGAAGACTTGATTCCCGCCCGCAGGCAATGGCCCGCTGTCTTTGTGCGTCGGCGTTTGGCTAAAGGAGTTCCACGTGACGCCATCAGACCGGCCCACCAGATCCGCCGCCAGCATCCAGCCCGGTTTGGACAGCGTGGTCTTAATCGGGCTTGCGGAAGTGAACGTGCCCAGATTGTTCATCCACCTGGTGATTCCGCCGTAGTATTGGTAGCCAATCACATACTGGCTGCTCGCCGAATTATAACTCGGATACCCGGGCCGATTGGGACAGGCCCACACGCTCCTGCCATTGGTTTGCGTCAAGTCCACCCCCACCGATTTCCACCCTTCAATGGCCACGTCGGGCAAGTTAAACTGAATGGGCAAAGTTGGATTTGCCCCCGCTAGGGTCTTTCCCGCCGGCACCACTTTGTCCTCATTATCGCCCGCATAAACCAGACTGCCCAAGCCCACCTGTTTCAAGTTGTTCACACAGGAAATCCGCTTGCCCGACTCCTTGGCCCGGCTCAACGCCGGCAGCAACATCGCCGCGAGAATTGCGATGATGGCAATCACCACCAGCAGTTCGATGAGGGTAAACGCTCTGCGAGCGACTTGTTCACGCTTCAATTCTAATGCCATACTTTTTTGGGGGTTATGCTCAGTTTTCTAAAATCCGCCGCGGCGCTGCACTTACAGAACTTTCTTCAGGCTGGCCCGTTGCGGCTCCAGCGCTCCCAGATCGTCTTGGTAAAAGTAAAGTTCCCGGGGACTGGCCCAGGTGTGGAGGAACAGCATCGTCTTGGCCTTAATCCACCGCGCCGAGCCATCAATGAAAACTTGGTTGCCCCCGGCGGGCACCCGCGACCCGGCGTCCTTGTGCGCGGGCAATCCGGACAATCCATTCCAATTGACGCCATCCATCTTCGCCGACACATCCGCCGCCAGCATCCAACCTGGTTTGGAGAGCGTGGTCTTGACTGGGCTGGCTGAGGGAAAATTGCCCAGATTATTTTTCCACGTCGCGATCCCGCCGTAATATTGGTAACCGATGACATACTCGCTGAACGTCGCGCTGTAGGCTGGATGACCCGGCCGGTTCGGGCAGGTCCACACGCTGGTGCCGTTAGTTTGCCTAACGTCGAGGCCCACCCCGCGCCAGCTTTCAACGGACAAATCACTCACTTTAAATTGGAGGGGGAAAACTGGATTATTCCCGCCACCGGAGCTGCTGGCCGGAATGACTCTATCATTATTATCCACCGCGTAAGTAAGGGTGGCCAATCCCACCTGCCTCAAGTTGTTCAAACAGGCAATCCGCTTGCCCGACTCCTTGGCCCGACCCAACGCCGGCAGCAGCATGGCCGCCAGAATGGCAATGATGGCAATCACCACCAGCAGTTCGATGAGGGTAAAGGCTTGGGAGCGGCGTTGTTTGTCTGTCATTTCCAATATCATCGATTCGTTCTTTCAGAATTCTTCAATCGTCCGACGATGCGGGGCGATCTGGGGCGATGTTTGATTTTGAAAATTTACCGCACCACCCGGAAAATGTCTTGTCACGGCCATACGTGACATCCCCGCCGCAGCCGCGTCAGGGGGTGATTAACGAAGCGGGTGCGGTTTTATTGTCTGCCTCGTCGTCCTCGCAACTGGGTGGAAAAATGAGAACGAGCGCGACGACGAAGACGATTCTCCTTCGTCAGTCCTGGTGAAACACGGGCTGGAGCGGCTGGCGCACCGGGGAGTTGTCGGGATTCACTTCCATGAGCGGCGCCATGTGATCCCACCATTTCCGCATGAGATCGCTCTGGCGCAACTCGGCGGTGGTATTGGTGGTAGCGACCTTTTGAACCGAGAAGAGCGTCCCCGTTTCCTCATCCAGAAAAATGGAGTAGTCGCTGATGCCCGCGGCGCGAATGGCGTTGGCCAGCTCGGGCCAGATGGCATCGTGGCGCTTTTTGTATTCGTCACCCATGCCCGGCTTGAGCTTCAACTTCGCGGCCCTGATGGTGAACGGTGCGACGTTCGAAACGATGGCGGTAGATTTCGCGGCTGGCTTCGCGTTGGGATCAATGGCCGGCGCCGCCTGGATCGTCGGCAAATCCTGCTGCGCCAGCCGCCGCTGCACATCGGCTTCCTTCAACCAGGCCAGTTCCAGTTCCATGACTTTCTCCGGATGCTTCGCGGCGAGGTTCTTGGTTTCCGCGCGATCTTTGCGCAGATTGTAAAGCTCCCACGGGCCGCCATCGTGATTCACCAGTTTCCAATCACCCGCGCGGACTGCGGCATGACCATCGTGGTAGAACCACAACCATTCACGCTTCACGACGCCATCCGCCGCAAAGCCAGGCCCAAGACTTTTGCCCGGCAGGGGCGGCACTGGCCACCCCGCCACCGCTGCGGGCCGCTTTGCCCCCGTGACCTCCAGCACCGTCGGCACGAGGTCAATCAAATGGCCCGGGTCATGGCGCAATTCGCCACGCGGCTTGATGCCCGCCGGCCAATGCACGATCAACGGCGTGGTGATGCCGCCTTCATGCGTCCACGATTTGTGCCGGCGAAACGGTGTGTTCGCCGCGCTCGACCAGCCGGAGCCGAGGCCGAGATACGACTTCGCCGAACCCAACGGCGCGGACGGATCATGGCCGTCGCCCCGCAAAATCTGCTCCGAACTCGCGCCGTTGTCGGACACGAACATCACCAGAGTGTTGTCGAGCTGGCCCATGGCCCTGATCTGCTCCAGCACGCGGCCAATCTCGATGTCCATGCGATGAATCATCGCCGCGTGAATCGCCATCTTCGCCGCCTGAAATTCCTGCTGCCCCGGCGTGAGGCTGTTCCATGACTGGGCGCGGGCGAGTTCGTTGCTATTGATCTGACTGTGCAGTTCCGCGTCGGTGAGATTCCAGCGCGGGAGCACGTCCGATTCGAGCGGCGGGAGCGCTCCGCTGACGATCCCCATGCGCTTCATCCGGGCGAAACGTTCGTTGCGAATTTTATCCCACCCGACCTGATAGCGATTGGTGTAAAGCGCGATGTCCTCGGGCCGCGCCTGAATCGGAAAATGCGGCGCGGTAAAGCAGAGGTATTCAAAGAACGGCTGGCCCGCGAATTTCGCCGCGTGGTCCTTCAGGCACTTGATGGCGTGATCGGCAATGACGGTCGTCGCGTAGTAGTTCGATCCCAACGGCACCGGCGGCAATTTCACGTCGTCCTCGAAATGATTCACCGGATGGAAGAACCTGTTGTGATCCTCCAACGAATAGGAACGATCAAAGCCCGCGGGCAAGCGGTCGCCGTCCATGTGCCACTTGCCCGAATGATACGAACGATAGCCCAGCGGCTGGAGATACGCAGGCAACAGTTGCGCCCAGCGCGGGCGCACGCCGTTCGCGCCGCTGTTCACGCCGAACATCCCATACTCCCCACGGCCTACTTCCGGCAACAAATCCCGCCGGATGCCCTGCGGATAATAGCCCGTGAGAAGGGAAGCGCGCGACGCCCAGCAGCGCGAGGTGTTGTAGAATTGTGTGAAGCGCAAGCCATTCGCCGCCAGACGATCGAGGTTCGGCGTCTGGATTTCGCCGCCGTAACAACCCACGTCCGAGAAGCCCATGTCATCGGCGACGATGATGAGGATGTTGGGCTTATTCTCGGCGGCGGATAGTGATGAGTTGCCCGCCAAGAGCAGGAGGGCAAGGAGTTTCAGGATGCATCTCATGGCGCTTTAACTATCACGGCTTGGCCTGTTTCGTTTCCGCCTCGCGGGCGGCCAGCAACGATTTCATTTTTGCGGGCATAGGGGCGTATTCAGGATCGGCGGCGCTGTTGCGGTTTTCCTTCAGATCTCGTCCAGTTTATCGCAATGGCGCATCCCATCTTCACTTGCCGCCTCCCGCATCCACGGTGGCTCCGGAGACAAAAATCACGGCGTCATGTTTCACTTCGTGCGCGCCAAGATACATGCCCCACCGGAACGCGGTCTGCCCCTCCGGCCGTGCGAAGGAGCCATCTCCAACCTTTTTGCCCTCCAGATAGACTTCGTAGTCGTTCCCATTGTCCCTCACCCGGAGAAAGAAAGGTTTTGCCACCATGTTCGTCGCGATCACTTCATCCTTGCCACGACGGCGGTTCAGAATCACATCGCCATTGTCGTTCATGTTGATCTGGACGGCCCAGTCGTTGACGTTGTTTTTCACCTGAAAAATCGCGGCCCCATGGGGTTTGATGATGGTGTAAGTGGCGCTCCATTCATGCCAGGGGCCGTGCTGCCAGTTCAATTCGCTAAAAGCCTCGATGCGCGCCGCCAGCGCGCGTTCGTTGCGCATATTTGTCTCCCCGGGGAACAAGCGAAAGACTTGGGTCGGCCCATCCTCCTGATACCAACGCGACCATTTGCCGAAGTCGGAGCGGGGAATCGCGCTGTTTCCCAAGGTGTGAATCAGGATATCTTTGGCCATGGGCCGTTTGGCCTCCGGAGTGAGTTCTACCAACTGGTGCTCCACCTTGATCTTGGAGCCAGTTATTCCGGTCTTGGAGTTCTGCCCTCTCGGCAGTGCCCCACTTTTCAGGATTTCCTGAAATGAGGGATCGCTCCCGGTTTGGATGAACAGTGGTGCGGAAAATCCCGCCTGCGTGAAAATGCTGCAGATGAATAATAGCAGGCTGGATGTTCTCATGGTGGGTATAGCGTTGCGGGGTATGGGCGAGTTGTTTGGGGAACCGATGGTTTTTGTTACGCCAAGTTCGGCGGTTTCATCAGGCTTAAATTCAGGGAAAGTTTTGCGGTTCATGGCAGGAGGGTAAAGGCATCCAACCCCGCTGCCGGACTCTCGCGGAATCCCAGGCACAAGGTTTCACCGGTGGGGTGATGCTTGAATCGGGCCGTCACGGTTCGTTTCCCGGCTGTTTTGTCGCCACGTTCAATTTTACAGACCGCCAACAACGGGCCATCCACACCTTGCTCGCGGATTTCAATTTGCCCGCCCGCCCCCGCCGCCGTGTATTGCAGCGTGATCTGCGTGCAGTTGGTCAGTCCGCGCAGGTTCGGAAAAATCAGATGCCCGCTGCCCGGCGGCGTGGCGCGCACCGCAAAGCCGCCGGAAATTTCCTGCTTGATGATGTTCGTTGCGGCAAAGAAATCTTCGGCTTCAATCTTTCCCGGCGCGCGGTATTCCCCAACCCCGATGCCGTCCACGCGAATGGGTGCGATCTCGCCGTTCGCTTGGTAGTGGACGTAGCTGATGAACGTGTCACGAAAATAGCGGTTGCCCGTCTGGCTGATGTCGCAGTAGGTGAAATACCACTGACCGTGCCAGGTGAAATAGTTTCCATGCCGTCCCTGCAGCGGACCGTTGGGCCAGGTCGGACTGGCGTAGCCGGGCGCGAAGCTGGAGTTCGTGTTCAGCACCGCGCCTTTGAAGGTGTATGGCCCCTGGATGTTTGTCGCCATCGCGTAGAAGCAACCCCACGTGAGATAGTAGTGACCGTTGGCCTTGTGCAGATTCGGTTTGTCGTCGGTCTTGCCGTCGCCATACGGGCCGAACTTGCGGTCGAGTTGGAGTAAACGTGGCTTTTCAGCTAGCGAAATCATGTCGTCGTTCAGCCGCGCCAGGTAGTAATCCCATACGCCAAAGATGATGTAAGGGGTGCGGTCTTCGTCCTGGAAGACGCACATGTCGTATTCGTGGGTCGGCGTCAGATCGGCGGTCAACAACGGCTTGCCCAGCGGATCACGCCACGGTCCGGCGGGGGAATCACCGACCAGCACGCCCGCCTGCTGGTTCTTTTCCGAGAAGTAAAAATAGTATTTTCCATTACGGAACGCGGCGTCCGTCGCCCAGCAGCCGGTGAAGGGTTTGCCGATGTAAGTTTGCTCCGGCTTGATGACGCACTCGTTCGTCCAATGCACCAGGTCCGGCGATGACCAGACCCACCAGTCATCCATGATGAAGGTTTTGTTGGTCGCGGCTCGGTCGTGCGAGGCGAACACATAGGCGCGGTCGCCAAAGATATGGATGTGCGGGTCGTTCAACCCGCGGTTCGGCACGATCGGATTCGCAGCTTGGGCCGCCAAGGCGATCCAAACCGTGCCGAGTCCCCAAACCACAGCGGAGAAGTTGGCTCCGGCTTTCGTTGTCATCTGGGACAGTGTCGGCGGGCGGGGTATTCACGTCATGTCACGGCGTCACGTGACACTTGAGGGGCCGTGCCGCCACCCCTGCGATTCCAAACCGGCAGGCATCCGACCCGACCGGGCGGCAAATTATCGCGCAGCCTGTCGCGCGAGAAACTGCAACCACTGCTCGTTGTTGGTGATCTCGCCATCACCCGCCCAAGCAAAGCCGGCGCGGTAAATGACGCGGCCCGCCGCATCTGGCCGCGTGATGACCAGCGCCTGCGCGTTTTTGCCGGCCTTGTCCGCGGCGGGCAACTCGACGCTCCGCAGGAACAGCGCCGGCGGCACAATGACGCCTGCGCCCAGTCCTTTGCCGTCGAGTGATTCATACACAGAGGCGAAGCCTTTCGGTTGGTCGAACTTGATCTGCGCGCCTTTGTTCTGGGTGACGATGCCGATGGCGACTTCATGCGGGAAATTCTCGACCGGCTTGGCGCCGCGGCCGCTCGTGTTCGCGAAAAATGTTTCAATCTCCGAAAACCGCGCGCCCAAGCGCAGCCGGGTGACCCGATGTTCGTAGAGCGGCTTGCCGCCGATTTTCACCGGGTATTCATAGACGGTCTTGAACTCCGCCACCTCGGGTTTCGTCCAGTTGATCTCCGCCGCGATGTAAGTGTCGGACGTGACCAGCTTGCCATCCATCCAAAGTCCCAGGCCGCCGCAGCCGCGCGTGTTGCCGACGTGGTAGCCGTCGTAACCCTCGCCGTGATCTTGGTGGTAACTGATCTTCTGCAACCGATCAGCGTCATACCACTTGTCGAGAATCGGATGACTCACGCGCTTGCACCAAACATCAATGCCGCTGTCCTCCGCGCCGGCCCGCAGCGCCGGACCATAGACGCGGAAGGCCACTTTGTCATTCTCCCACGCGAGATCGTCTTTGCGTTCGGGCACGAGTCGGGCATAGGCGCGCGGCGTTTTGTCCTCAGCCACGATCTGCTCCGCCGCCGCGAGCAACGCGCCGAGATCCACTTTCGCCGCACCGCCGACGGCCCGCAGCACTTCACTGCCCGCGAGGAGAAAAGCGCCCGTGCCGTAATCTTGCCGTGAGTTTGCATCGAGCTTGTCCGGCGCCGCGCCGATGGGTTGCACGTAGCCGACGTAGCCATCGGGCTTCACACGCGTGAGCAATCCATTCCAAGCGCGGATGATGGCGGGCCAATGTTTTTCCCGATCCAACAAACCGTGGTTCACACCCCAAGCGAGGCCGAAGGTGAAGAAGCCGCTGCCACTCGTTTCGCCGATGGGAATTTGCTCCAGATCGAGCAAGCTGGGCCGCCACAAACCATCCGCCTGTTGCGCGGCCAGCACCGAGTAAGTCATCTCTTGGAACAAGTTTTCGTAGAAGCCGCGCGTGGGATGATCTTTCGGCAGTGACTCCAGCAACAGGCACAACCCGCCATAAACCCAGCCGTTGCCGCGACTCCAAAAAGTTTTCTGGCCGCCCGGCTTCGTCTTCTTGTCGAAGAACGTCGCGTCGCGGAAGAACAACTTCTCCTGTTTGTCCCACAGCATGTCGTAGGTGTAGCGGAATTCGCGGTCGAGGAATTCCAGATACTTCTTGTCGCCCGTGGCGTTGTACAGCCGTGTGAGCGTCGGCGGCGCCATGTAGAGTGCGTCGCACCACGTCCAGCGATCCGTGATGGCGACGCCGGGAGTCTTCGGCTTTTGACCAAAGATGAGCGCCTCGGTGATCGGGTGGGCGATGATGTAATCCAGCCGCTCCCGCATCGGGGCCAGCCGCTCGGCGCGGTTGGTGTTCATGAAATAAACATCCAGCCACGCGTGGCCGACGGCGATATCGTCCGCATGAAAAATGCGGTTGTCCGCCATCCAGCCTGACTGTGTGCCGAACCGCAGCACGGCAGCGAGATATTGCGGGTCGCCCGTGGTGGTGGCGAGACGCAGCAGCCCGTCGTAAAGCGGGGCGATGACCCAGTCGCGGGTGTCAATGCCGCTGGGACTGCCGAGGTGCCAGTCGGCGGCGTGTTTGAGTGCGGCCGCCACCTCAGCGGGTTTGGGATCGGCGCTCTGTCCGCAAAGGTTTGCCGAGAGGACAACGCTTGCGAGGCTGCAGGCGATCAGTTTCCGCAATGATTTTTGGTGGGCGTTCATGGCTCGTTTTGGATTAATCGGTGCGGTAAAGCTAGTAGTTTTTCCGGGGCTGTCTTGTCACGGATGTCCGTGACCTGATCGAGTCGTGGGGTGGCTGGAAAAGGGAACTGCTCTGGCCAGTAGATCAAACCCGGCTGCTCCGCCGCGTTGGGAGCGCGCCGGGTTGAACCGTGCAAGGTAACTTTCAAGCGCGGGATGAATCTTCACGGAGTGATTTGTTTGGCGTGAATTTCATCGGCCGTCTTTTTCTTCCGAGCCAGCCAGCGCCGGTAGCGAACCCAGCAGTCGTTTGACTAACTCGGGCTGGCGGGCCGCCAAGTTCTCGCCCGGATCCAATGATTGCCGCAGGTCATAAAGCTCCTGCCCCGACCAGGTGCTGCCGGTGCGGATCGCGATGAATCGATGCGTGGCCGTGCGCACACTTACAGCTTTCTGCCAATAACTGACGGCCGCGTCGCGAACCGACCGGGAAGACTCGTCCAACAACGGGCGCAGACTCAAACCGTCCAGCGGATGTTGCGTGCGAGTGAAGCTCAACTGGCAGAGATCCATCAAGGTGGGATAGAGGTCGGTGCTTTCCACCAAAGCGTCACAAGACTTCGCCGCGCGCGAAATGCCGGGCGCCCGGATAATCAACGGCGACTGCAAGGCGCGCTCGAAGGGAGTGTGCTTGCCCCAGATTTGCGAATCGCCCAAGTGCCAGCCGTGATCGCCCCAGAGGACCACGATCGTGGATTCGGCCAGACCCAATTGGTCGAGCGCATCCAGCACCTTGCCTATCTGCCGGTCCGTGTAGCGTACACAGGCGAGGTAGGCGCGTCGGGCCTGCAACTGATCTGCCGCCGCCAGCGGATTCGTATCGGCGAACGGAAGTTTGTAACCGTAAAACTCACTACTTTTGTGCCAGTAGTCCGTAGCTGGCTTTTTCGGATGGGGCACCAGCGGCACGTCAATTTTTTCCACGGCCTCCCAATCTGCCTTGGTTGCAACGAACGGCAGATGCGGTTTAAAGAAGCCCAGCCCGAGAAAGAAACGTTGTCCACTCTTCTGCAGCGAACGCAACTGCTCGATCGCCTGCGCGGCCAGCAAACCGTCGGGCAAGTCCTCATCGCGCGCGGCCGTAAATTCCATCAAGTCCCGATGGCCTTGACCGTCTTCGCGATGCCGCCCGCCGGTGTAAGCAAAGAACGCCCCCCAGCCGCGTCCCCACAACCCGAACGGCGTGGCCAGATCATCCCACGCATTGGGTAGCTCCGGCCGCCCATCGCCCTTGCCGTTGTACGCGAATACCCGTCCGTCCGCCGTGTGCGAAATCTTCCCGATGCACACCGTCCGGTAGCCGCTGCGCCGGAACTGTTCGGGCAATGATTGCGCGCCGGGCAATTGTTCCCGGCGCAGGGCCGCCGGGCCGTTGTAGAGTGCTTCATTGCTACTGAAGACTTTGGATTTGGCCGGGCTTCGCCCCGTCAACATCGCATAACGCGAGGCCCCGCAGGTGGGCACTTGAACGTAATGGTGCGTGAACAACGTCCCGCGCGCCGCCAGCCGATCAATGTTCGGACTCGGCGCATAGTCCACCCCGTAGCAACCCAGTTCCGGGCGCAGATCATCCACCGCAATGAACAAGACGTTGAAGCGATTGGTCGCGGCGCCGGCAACCGGGCTGATGGCGAGATTCGCCAGGCAAGCCACAACAATTAACCAACTCAAACTGCGGCAAGCTGCTTTCATTCGATTCCGATGGTGCGAGTGAATTCCAAGGTCACCGGTCCGAGCAATCCGGCCGGCAATAAGGACGCAGCGCGCTTCACCGTCCGCGCCGCAAGGAACGTGTGCCGCTGCGCCTCCGGCTGGGAAAGGTCGCCGATGAGCCGGTTGTTCCAGACATTCACCACCTCCAACTCCAGGTCGTTTACGCCTGGCTTCAATGCGGTCGTAACGTCCACCCGCCACGGCGCCAGCCAGAGTGTCCGCAGTTCGCGGCCATTCAACCGCACCACCGCCAGATCGCGGACTTCACCCAACTCCAGCCAGGCGCGGGTCGAGTCATCCCCCGGCCCCGAGAGCTCGAAGCGTTTCCGATAGACCGTTGTGCCGGAGTAAAACTTGATGCCCTGCTCCGGTCGCGACGTGAAGCTGACCAGTTCCTCAAACCGTGCCGTCGGTGGCGCGCCGCGCCCTGAAACGAATGCCACCTCCCACGGCCCAGCGAGCGCCACCGGTGCCGGCGGCGCGGCGAGTTGCACCGGGTGCCGTGTCCCGTCCGCAAAAGTGAGTTGATACTCCCCGGACTGGCTTGCGGCGAGTTGCAGCTTGCCGTTCTGCCGGTCCAGTTGAACCGCCGCGCCCGCGCTGGTGGCGATCTTAGTGCCCAGCAATTCCCGGTCGCCCTGATGCACCGAAACCACGCGCTGAGCCGCCGGGGCCGCGGGCTTGCGGAAGACCACGAACACGGAACCGTCCGGCCCGAGTTGCAACGGCAGTCGCACCACGCCGTCCCGCACGTCGTAAACCGCCGGGGAGGCAATCGCCCCGGTCTCCGGATCCCACAGTTCCGGCGCGCGCGAGCCGGCGCGCAGCGCGACCGTGGCGGTCACCGCTTCAGCCTTGGGATTCGCCACGAAATAAATATCAGTTTCGCCGTCCCGCCGATGGGTAAAACGCAGCGGGGTGGCGCTTTCAAAATCCGGCGCTGCGCCCAACGAGGTAAGAATTTCTTCCAGCTTCCCGGCGGGAATCACCTGTCCCTTGCCCACGCGGTTAGCCCCGGCCTTGGGCCAGAGTTCTGCGGCGATCCGGCGCACTTCCTCGTCGGCCTGCGGATAGTTTTCCATACTCGGCGACTTGACCGGCGCCGGGCCGACAACCGTGGCGCCGGCGCGCACCAACTCCCGCAATTTGCGCAGCACCGCAGGACGCATCGTCGTCTGCGGCGGCAGAACCAACACCCGATATGCCGGGCCATCGGGAAGAGTGAGCCGGCCGTTCTGCACCGTCAGCCGTTGCTCGATGACTTCCGCGTTGATGAAGTCGAAGTCCCGCCCCGGCGGGAGCGCGGGGTCGCGCTGGCCGGTCATCTTGGGCGCGTCCTCGCCGATGAAATACGCCACGTCCGCCACGCGATGCCCCTGTTGCAACAGCCAGCAACTGCGCCGCAGGTAGTCAATCCACGCGCGGCTCTGCTCAAACCAGGTGTTGTGCCGATTGAACTCCGTGCCGAACCACGCATTCACACCCGGCACCTTGTCCTCCCACGGCTGCTGGATATAGACGTGCAATACGAAATGATTCACGCCCTCAGCGAACGCCCAGTCGCCGCGCGACTTCAGCGCCCGCGGCGCATTCTGAAACGCCGGCCCGCCCGTGAACGCCTCAGCGGAAACAAACCGCTTCCCGTAAGTGTTCGCGCTCGAGGAGGCCGCGCGACATTCGATGGAGCCCAGATCGCCGGTGACCCAAAATTCGCCCCCGATGCGATCCGCGGCGGCGCCGTAGTTCAAAAATTCACCGGGGAATCCCCAGTGCCCGTAGTTCTCCAACCACAGCTCGAGGCCGTGTTCGTGACAGGCTTCTCGCAAACCGCCGACGTAATCCGACGCCACGCGATCCGCCACGAGCCGCCGGAGGTCCCACAGAAATCGCTCGCTCTGGTCCGCGCTGCCGACGATGCGCCCGGTCAGCACCGGCAGCCACGGCTTCGGATCGTAGCCGTACCGTTTCTGAAATTTTTCGCCAAACCCATCGGTCCAGTTCTGCGAACCCATCTCGTAACTGTCCGCCACCACCCGCTTGAAGGCCGTGCGTTCCGCCGCCGGCATCCGGCGCAGCACCTCACCGATAAACGCGTCGAAATGTTGCCGGGCCAGTTCCCGATTCATTTTGTCCACTTCGAGTCCTTGTCCTTCCGGCGAGGCTGGACTGTTTTGCATACCGGTCGGAGTCATGCCCGTGCGCTGAATGATCCACTCCCCCGGCGGCACGTCCCAGGTCAACGTGCCGTCCGCCGCCAGATGCGGCGTGAGGTCAACCACCTTGTTCGCCGGCACGACGGCGCCCGACAACTCCGGTTCCGCCGGCGGCGCCCACAGGTAGGTGTCGCCGAGCGGCAACGGCGTGGGATGCATTTTGCCGAGTTGTTTCTCAACGAACGATTCGAGCCGCGCGGCTCCGGAAAGGTTGAGCTCCGCCAGTTCCAACTTTTTGCCGGGCCCGAAGGCGTCGGTGAAAACCAGCCGGAACGTTTTCGCCGTCGTCGGCGCAAAGGCAATCGTAACCGGCCCGCGGGGCAGGAAGCCGACGTTTTGCTTCATGTTCGAGCGATCACACTTGAAGCGGTGCACCGTGCGAAACTGGCCTGCGGCATCCGCCGCCTGTAATTCGCATTCCGCACCGAACGGCTCACTGCCCGGCACGATCTGCAACGAACGCGCGGTGAAGGGTTCCGCCACGCTGATCTCGACGGTGAACGCCTTTTGGCCCCGCCCCGCTCCGTCCGGAAATGCGACCACGGTGTCGTCCTTGCCATCGAGCAGTTTATCCACGTGCGACGCCGCGGGCAAACTGGTCACGCGCGGGGCGCGGGCGGCAATATGATCGGTGTCGTGCTGCGGCGCGGGAAACGCGAGAACGGCAACATCTTGAAAAGGTGTTGCGGGCAACGGCAGCAACTGCTGCAGGCGCATCGGTCCGGTGACGCGCAGTTCAGCCGAGGCCAGATAACGCATCGTCTGTTGCGGGGTTATCCACGGGCCGCCGGACTGACTCCAACCGGGGCAGTTGAACAGCCCGATGTTCACGCCGACGCGACCGCCCTCGCGGATGGCGTGTTCCACGAGCGCCCACCATTCCGGCGTCAGCACCTTGATGCGTCCGGCGGGCACGGTATCGAGAAAAATATTTCCCACGAGCGCCTCGCCAATGCCGACCCGCTTCATCGCCTCCAGATCGCGCGTGATGCCTTCCTTGGAAATGTTATCGCTGATCCAATACCAATAGCACCACGGCTTGGTCGGCTCGGGCGGATTGGCGAATCCCTGTTCCAACGGGTCCGCCGCGCATTCGCCGAAGAGCGTCGCCAGCCAGAGGCCGACGGCGCAACCGATTTGTTTCAGTTTCATAATTGAACAATCTCAAAATGGTCCCGCAGACGTTATCCCGCACTACCTATTCTTGAGCAAGGCCGACAGCCCGCAATACAACGGTGGTCTGATTTTTTAATCTGGTGGGGACGGACCTCATTTTTCAGAGGCGTTTTGATTGGGGGAACTGGTCGGCGCCGCGGCCGGTTTCGCCATCGCCCGGCGCTTGGGAGTTTGCGGCGGTTGCGGCCCGGCGCCTTTCTGCTGGATGTATGGAATACTCCCGTGCGCGGCAATTCGATAACCAAACTCGGCCACATAGGATTTACCCGGACGGAAGTCGTCACCAATGCGCTTGAGTTGCGCTTGCAAACGACCGTCCAACTCCTGAACCAGTGCCGCGTGCTCCGCTTTCATGACGAGATTGTTCGTCTGATACGGGTCAGCCTGGTCGGCATACAACAGCCACGGGCCGGCGAGACTGCGCGCGTAGGTGTATTCGCTGGTGCGGATGGCGCGATATTCCCGGCTCTTGTCCGGCGGCACATTCCGGTTGAACGGCTTCACACTCATGTAGAGCGCCGCCCGGTCCTCGTCGCGGCCCGAGCGGACGAGGGCAGCCAGATTTTCGCCCTCGACCGTGTCGGGAATTTTCACCCCGGCCAACCCCAGCAGCGTCGGCAGAATGTCCGGCGTCGTGATCGCGGTGGGGGTGGCCCGACCGGCCACCCCCGGCACGCGCAGGAGCAACGGCACGTGCGCCGATTCGCTCCACACCACTTGCTTCTCAAAGGGCGCGACCCCCTGCGAACCGAGCATCTCGCCGTGGTCGGAGGTGAAAACGAAAATGGTGTTGGTGGCCAGACCGGTTTCTTGCAGCGTGTCCAGCAGGTCGCCGACGCATTTGTCCAGTGCTGTGCAATGCGCGTAATAACCCTGCGCCTCCTTTTGCACCCTGGCTTTCAGCGCCGCCGGGACGTTCGGCGGCACTTGGATTTTTTCCGGCGGATAAAGCGCTTGGTATTCCGCGGGTGCGGTGGCGTGCGGAAAATGCGGGACGCCATAAGCCACCAGCAGGATGAACGGACGATCACCCCGTGCCCGGTCGCGCAGATACTGTTGCGCGTCCTTCGTCTGGGCAAAGGCATCGTAGCCGGGCCAAAAACGCTTCACGTCGGAGTTGCCGGCGTAGTAGTGGGAGTTGGTGTAATTATGATCGCACTCGGCGGCCTTCCAGTACTCCCAGCCCTGCCGCCGTTCCCGCGGAATGTAAGCCTCTCTTCCGTGCCCATCGAGATGCCACTTGCCGATGTACCCCGTGGCGTAGCCCGCCGCGCCAAAAATCTCCGCCAGGCACAACTCTTCATCCGGCAGATACGCGTCATTGAGGAACATGCCGGTGGAAGTCGGATACCGCCCCGTCATTAACGCCGCCCGCATGGGCGTGCAGACGGGCAGAACCGAAACGGCATTGCGAAAGTTGAGCGCCTCCTTCGCCAACCGGTCAAGACGCGGCGTCTGGACGTTCGGATCACCCGCATAACCCGTCGCCGCCGCGCGCCACTGATCGGCGAGCACAAAAACAACATTAGGCCTCGCGCCAAAGGCTGGCAGCGATGCGATCAGGGCGACGAGAGGCAGGGCGAACAAGGTTGGAAAAATGCTTTTGCTCATGGTTTGGCTTGGCTTCTTCATGATGATCCTATTGTCTCAGAATACAGACGCGGACGACAATCTCGGCACTGGGCAACGGGTTGATGCAGCGGACTTCAATCCATCTCTCGAGCCGTTCAATCTCGCAGCGCCATTCAGCGAATGCCCTGCGCCGGGCGGGACCGGAGGCCAAAGAGACAGAAATCGCACCTAAACGATTCCTACTTCCAACCACCGCCCCAGCAACACCCCAATTGCTCAGGCGACTTTGCGGCCGAAAATCCGCAAGTTCAGCCGGAATGCGCCAAACTCATGCCTGCGCCGCCAGCATCGGCGATTGACGATCGCCAACCATCAATAGTCCAAGGGAAAATGTCATGTCACGTAAGGACGTTACATCTTCAAAGCAAGCAAACGGAACTATGCTGAAAAGGTCAACGCTCAGAAAGTTGATGCGGCACGTTTGGATTTAGCCCGGCTGCTACCGCGGAAAGATTATTGCACGACGCGTGCTCAGCAACCAAGAGACGTGCCACCAGAGTCACGCTTTTATTTACGACCCTCCCCATTTCGATCCACCTGGAAACGCGTTACCCTCACAACCCACCACAACCACATGAGCTCGCGTCGCTCGATGTGAAATCGGTTCGCGCTGCATTGCTCGACGGTTGGCAAGTGGTGCTGCCACCGGCTAGCACTTCGCGTGCTCAGTGATTCGGGCCGGCACGGACCGCGCAACCGGAGTCACGGTTTCCCCTGGCGCAGGTCGTCCGCACCGTAGCTCAACGCCACTTGCGCCAGCTTCAGGCCCGTCCAGTAGGCCGTGCTGTGATCGAAGTTGTCGAGGTAGGTGCGGCTCACGGCGATGGTCCGCAACACATCGAAGCCCGTGGCGTGTCGACACCGAATGCGGGATTTGCTAAGGGCTTGTTGAAATTCCCGGGGTATGGTTATCTTCTGATACCGGCAACAAAATCAGAAATCTGCAACCTAGCAAAGTGCATCTCTATGGAGCTTCCACGAATTATTCTACCAGCACAGGCAGGCCTTTTGCTGAATGCCGTATTCGTTGCAATAGCCGGAAACTTTCTTGCCGACCCAACTTCTGCAATGGCTCAACA
>ERZ1292633.2206-Hain-H41-02um-R1-2206-length-20133-cov-33_pt1 | contig 20133 bp, 20 predicted proteins | sample MGYA00564406_ERZ1292633 | MGnify/ENA primary metagenome ERZ1292633 (study PRJEB36523, sample SAMEA6512639) | groundwater metagenome | collected 2019-01-08 | study: AquaDiva: Metagenomics assemblies of 32 groundwater samples
TTCTTTTTCAGCTGACCGGTATGCCTGTCAGAAGGCCGGAAGGATAGCGCACCGCGGCCTCCGCTCAAGAATAAGATAACGTCATTTATCTCGAGGTCAAACGGCCGGCCGGTCACATGATCGGGATCGGAGCCGTGCGTCACCGGGCCTCTTTCTTTTCCTCGGCCACGGTGCGGTCGCGCAGTCGTTTCACCAGTTCATCGTAGGAATCTGAATGGATGATCTTGTCGAACTGGCTGCGGTAATTCTTCACCAGGCTGACGCCGTCGGCGATGATGTCATAGGCGTACCAGCGGCCCGCCTTATTGATCATTCTGTAATCCATCGGGAGTTCGACCTTACTGGAAACCAGCCTGGTACGGACTTCCGCATAGGACCCTTCGAGCCGCTCGCTGAGGTACTCCGTCCGCTCGCCGGTATAGCTTTCGATTTTCCCCGCGTACCGGTCCGACAGGAAGGCTTTGAACAGCTCGACGAATTCGGCTCGCTGGTCCTGTGTCAGGGAAGTCCAGTTGGCGGCCAGGGCGCGCTTGGACATTTCCGCGTAGTCGAAGCGCTCGCCGATGACCTGTTCCAGCAGGCGCCGGCGCGGCATGAGCTTGGCCGGATCCTTCAGCTTCGGGTCTTCCAGAATGCGGAACACTTCCGTGAGCGTCGCCCGGATCACTTCAGTGGGGGATTCTGTGGGTTGGCTCGATGCCCAGGATGCGATGGGCGTCGCCAGGATGATGAGCCACAGATGCAGAGCGCAAGCTATAACCCACAGGTTCCAGTGTCGGTGGCGGGCGAGAGTCATGCAATGGATCCTCACTGCCGGAACGGCCGCGGCATCGCGCCGCGGACGAACTCCCATGCCAAGGATCTGAACCGCGCGTTAATCCAGCACAAACGTGACCTTCAGGTCCACGCGATACAAAGAGACCTTGCCGTTGTCGACCACGACATGCTGTTCCTTCACCCAGGCCGATTTGATGTTGTGCACGGTCTTGGATGCCTGGGCGATGCCGTTCTGTATGGCATCCTCGAAACTCTTCGGCGATTCGGAACTGATCTCAATGATCTTGGCGACAGACATGGGATTCCTCCTTTGTGATGTGCCTGAGGGTGGAATAGAGCGCAATAATCTCTCTTCGCTCTCTCCGCCGTTTCGATGGCGTGGATTCACTGAGCGCGAACCATTTGTCGTTCTAAACAGCGCAAGAAAGAGGCCAGCCCGGTCAAGGCGCCGGTCCGGTCAAACATGCTGGAAAGTGACGGGTTTGGAGAATCGGCACCGGGAGGGGAGGAGCATCGTTGAGGAGATGCGCGACAAGCCAATCCCGTGAGCTGTGGCAAAAGGGAGCAATGTCCCAACGAGGGAGGTGTGTTGCGAGCGCGGGTGATGTTGTACTGGAGTGTTGAACGCCCGATTGGTGAAGATGGTTTCTGGTCAGTAGCCGCCGGTGTCGGGACGTGGCCAGGTCAGGACGGCGGTATGGCGAGCGCTCATGGCATGGGTCGTGAGTCTGCAAACAGCCTGTGAGGAGAGTGACCTCGGATGTCACGGGTTTGTGCCACACTGACCGCGCAACATGAGGCGGTGAGGATGAGGCTCCTCCGGGTGGTGCGAGCGGGTCTGTTTCGTGAGATTTACCGGAGATCGTTCGGGGTAAGACCACGCTCCCTCGAATAGGGAATGGCTTTGAGAAGAGGAATCCGATACAGTCCATGCCCGAGCGACCACCATCCAACAACCCTGAGCAGTGGCATTCCGCTATGGAACAAGACTGCGCATCCGACCGTTCACACATTCCTGCAACAAACTACCTCGCCCACGTGCGGCGGAATGATGATGGATTGTTTACCATCCATGATCTTGAAGCGCATCTGTGCGCGGCGGGGGATCTTGGCGTAGAGGGGCCTCGGTAATGCCTAACCATCGCCAAGGTTCTGATCCTCAGCCTACTCAGTTTTTTGCACACAGCGCAAACGGATATGGGAAATGGCATCAGTTAGCGGAGCATCTCGTAGGTGTGTCAAAACTTGCCAGCCGCTTTGCTGAGCAAAGCTGTTCTGATTTGAAAGACTCAGCATTTTGGGCCGGGTTACTGCACGATCTCGGGAAATATCGCGATGAGTTCCAAGAGTATCTTCGCAATGAACGTGAAGGAGGCGTCGAAACGCATCACGCGATTTATGGTGCGGCATTGGCCTTCCAGCGGGGGTGGCTCGGGCCGGCTTTCGCCATTGCCGGACATCATGCTGGATTGCATGATCTTAATGAACTGCAAACACTGGTGGAAGGATCAACATATCGGGCGAATGAGCGAATACCGGTACTCGTGGAACGGTTTGAGCAAGAGTTGGAGAAAATCCCCAACAAAATTGACGAACCATCCTTTGTCGAGACTGCCGCGAGCGAACACCATGCCGAGTTCTACATTCGAATGCTGTTTTCCGCTCTGGTCGATGCCGATTTCCTCGACACCGAGGCACATTTCAAGGAAACCCCAAGAGCATCCTTCGAACTTCAAGCCCCCGAACTGCTCCAACTACTGATTGCCGAGAAAATAAGTAAGTCGAGCGAAGGTGAACTCAACGCCATTCGTAACCGCATCTTTCAGCAATGCCTAGAGAAGGCACAAGAATCACCGGGATTCTTCTCGCTGACCGTTCCGACAGGCGGGGGCAAGACACTTTCTGGAATGGCTTTCGCCCTGGCCCACGCGGCTCAACCTCAACATAAATTGCGGCGGATCATCGTCGTTATCCCTTATCTTTCGATCATCGAACAAAACGCGGCACAATACCGGCGGGTCCTCGACCCCGAGAGCCGGGGCATTGTTATCGAACATCACTCTGCGGTGAACGTGCCGGAAGACACCAGTGAATCACGCCCACGGACACCCTTCGAAAAGCACCCTGACGAATATGCGGCGGAAAACTGGGATGCGCCGGTCATCGTGACGACCTCAGTGCAGTTCATCGAATCGATGTTCGCTAACCGCACATCGCGCTGCCGAAAGCTTCACAACATTGCGCACTCAGTAGTGATCTTCGACGAGGTACAAACTCTGCCGTCGCACCTGCTCAATCCGCTGCTCAATGTATTTCGCGAACTACGCGATCACTACGGTGTCAGTTTTGTGTTCTCGACCGCGACCCAGCCAGCTTTCTGTCATCGTCCCTTGTCGCTTACCGAGGGTTTTAAGCCGGGCGAGATTCAGGAAATCACTCAGGATACCGGAAAGGTGTTCAGTGGCTTGCGTCGGGTATCCATCCAACTTCCCAAGCCTGACGAAACCACTGGATGGACTATATTAGCGGATCAAATGGCCCGACGTGACCAAGCCGTATGCATTGTGAATATTCGCCGCCATGCATATGAGTTGTGGGAGAAGCTGCGATGCGCCGTGCCTCAAAAAGAAAGAGCGGCGGTCTTTCATCTATCCTCGGCCATGTGCGCGGACCACCGCCTCAATGTCCTTGGCGCTGACCATGACCCCAAGCCCGACACCATTCGTTATCGGTTGCGCCATAACCAGCCCTGCCGCCTCGTTTCGACCCAGTTGATTGAAGCGGGCGTCGATGTGGATTTCCCGATCGTCTGGCGCGCTATGGGGCCATTGGACTCCATCGTACAAGCCGCTGGGCGCTGCAATCGCGAGAACCTCTTGCGCGATGCGTCCGGCAAACCCGTACTGGGCGAAGTCATTGTTTTCAAGCCCGAAGACAATATTCTGCCATCCGGCGTGTATCGTACTGCCACTGACATCACCGCTTCCCTTCTTGCCCACGTCGAGGCCGATGCATTGGCCACCGATCACACGCTGTTCGAGCGGTATTTCGACCAGCTGTATCAACTCGTGCCGACCGATCAAGAAATCAGCATCCAAGGCGAACGGAAGAAACTGCATTTCCGTAAAGTCGCTGAACTGGCAAAAGTCATAGATGACGACACGCAGCCGGTCGTTGTCCCCTATGGCAAAGGCTGCAACCTCATCAAAGAAATTCGCACGCGCCCAGTCGTCAAGGGGCAACCGCGCTTTGGTCGAGATGACTTGAGAAGGCTGCAGCGGTTTATGGTCAATCTCCATGCGCGTGATTTTCAGCGGCTTCTTATGCTCAAAGCCATTTCACCGCTTCTACCCAATCTCGAAATTTATGTGCTGGCCGATGGCTGGTATCACCCCGACCTTGGCCTCCTTATCGACAAACGCCCGCTGGAGGACTTCTTCGTATGAGCGACAACCTTATAACTATCCGCGTTTGGGGCGATCATGCATGTTTCACGCGTCCTGAGATGAAGGTTGAGCGTGTGAGTTATCCAGTCATGACGCCCTCTGCAGCTCGCGGCGCTCTCGAAGCGATTTTCTGGGAGCCGGAAATCTATTATCTGATTGACTCAATACACATCATTCGGCGCGGCCGCTGGTTTTCCTTTCGGCGCAATGAAGTCATCAGCGTTATCAGCATCGACAACGCAAAAACCTGGATGAAATCACCAGAGAAGGTTTCTCCAATTCGGGCAGGTGGCGGCGCACCAGACGGCACGCAACGCAATATGCTCGCGCTGGAAGGCGTCGAATATCTCATTACTGCCGAAATGCACTTGAGTGATATTGGTAGGAAAAGAGGCCATCCGATTAGGACATACAGGACGGAAATCGAACGGCGAGCTAAAAGCGGCAAGTGCTATCACCGCCCCTACCTTGGCGTCCGCGAATTTGCCGCTGACTTTGACTGGGAAAACGATGCCCAAGTAGCGCTTGAACGCCGTTCAGCCGAACTCGGGAAGAACTGGCAGAACATTTGGCCAGAAGAAGACCTGGGGCTGATGCTGTACGACGTATTCGATCACGAGCAGCGCACAGAGGGCTTCCGCTGGCTTACCAAAGAAGAACAACCGAAGGAAAAGACCGCACCTAGATGGGAAGGTTCATTGGTCAAACCTGAAGCGGTTTTCTTTCAGGCGAACATCAAGGACTCACGACTTGATTGCCACCCACAGCGTATCCGCTTGGCGCGTAACCAGATTATGAAGGGGAATAACGATGCTGCTGAAAGTGCTTTATGAGTTCGCACATTCGCGCAAGCTACTGGACGATTTGGCCTTCGCACCGAAAGCGATTCGTTGGATCATTCCGCTGGACGGAGAAGGTAACTTGATTGGTACTGGGCCACAGGAGACCACCGGGAAAAAGAACCGTGGCAAGGAATATCTAGCACCACAAACCACCCGGACAAAGAACGCCGGTGGCATTGCGGAATTCCTTGCCGACAACATTACGGGCGTTTTCAGTCTCGATAGCGACCCAGAGCAAGATAAGGACAACGAGAAAAAGCGTAAAGAACGCGATGCCAACAACGCAGCTAAATGCGAAGATTTTTGGCGGCAGATTCAGCAGGCGTTCGATAAAACCCGGCATCCCGCATTAAGTGCCATGCTGCGCTTTCACGAATGTGGGAAAAACGTACCGTCATTTCTGCGTTGGGGTGTAAGTCGAGAGCCGAAACCTGATGAAAAGCCCCACTGGTGGGTAACTACAGCTTCAGGCAATGAGGTCAAACTCGGCCCAGAGAACTTCACGTTCCGAGTCGATGCTGACTTGCCGCTGGACGACGAAACCATCCTTCGACCTTACTGGCGAGGAATTCGCCAAGGAGAAAGCGAGGACACGGACACTTCGGCACGACGTGGTATCTGCCTGATCACGGGCCGCAGCGATGTTCCAATTGCCGTGACTCATGTGCCGAAAATTAAGGGGGTACCCAACACTCATCAATCCGGCGCGGCCATCGTATCCTTCGATAAGCCAGCCTTCACCTCGTACGGCTTTGATCAAAGCCACAACGCACCCGCTTCAACCGCTGCAGTTTCGGCGTACTGCAAGGCACTCAATTTCCTGCTCAGTCAGGACGATCACAAGCTCCGCATCGGTCAAACCTGCGTCTGCTTCTGGGCGCGGGAAACCAAAGAGGCATCAAGCTTCTTTGCGCGAATGCTCAACCACCCAGACCCGGCCAGCGTCGCCACATTTCTCAGAACGCCTTGGGCCGGTGTGGACCGTGAAATGGCGCGACACGATCAATTTTACAGCGTCACGCTTTCCGCTTTCGGCAAGGCGGCAGGTCGAATCACGGTTCGGCACTGGATGCAAACTACTCTCGAATCTGCGCAAGAAAATCTGCGGAAATGGTTTTCCGATCTAGAAATCGTCGCATACGGAAACACTGCCACCCAAGAAACGCGGAAACGAAAAACAAAGAGTGACGCCGGAAACATAGACGGCGGAATGCCTCCGCTGGCGCTATTCCGCCTGGCTTGCACAACTGTGCGTGATGCCAAGGATTTGCAGACGGAAATGCTTACGCAGCTTTATCGGGCCTCCTTGGAAAGTACGGCACCGTCGCCAACACTGCTCAAGCCCATCCTTAACCGGCTGAATGCCGATCTGTGTCGATTCGGCGCCGGCATCTTGGAAACTCCTATTTCAGGCAAAGCCATGCGGACAATCTCTGACTCAAATACTCCAATCCCACCGCCTGGCCAGTCACGTATGGCTCTGCTCCGAATGATCTTGAATCGCAACATGAAGGAAGGTGAACCCATGATAGAACCTAAGGTTTTTGAAACTCCTGATCCCGCCTACAACTGCGGGCGGTTGCTTGCTATCTTTGATGATCTTCAAATGCAAGCACACAGCTATAAGCTCGAAGGCGCAGGTGTGGTCGAGCGTTATTACGGCTCGGCATCATCTGCGCCGAATAGTGCGTTCGGTATCCTCTGGCGACTTCATCAGCATCACTTGAGAAAAATCTCGCGAAATGGTGATACAGGCAAACGAGCCGCAGAGGCGATTAAGCGAAGAATCGGAGATATTGCGGTTCTCTTTCCACAGCCTGCGTCTAATCTGCCACCACAATTTCCGCGTACTTTCAGCCTGCAAGAGCAAGGTCGTTTCGCACTTGGTTTTTACCAGCAAATGGCGGTGCGTAGAGCCGCCATTGACGAATATCTAAGGAAGAAAAAAGCGGGCGAATTGAAGCCGGAAGAAGTGGACGACGAATTAGAGCTTGCCAATAACCAGTAAATAACCAAACGCACATAGGAGAAAAACATGAACGATAACACCCTGAATAACCGACACGATTTTTTGATGTTGTTTGAAGTGACCAACGGCAACCCGAACGGCGATCCTGATGCAGGCAATATGCCACGGCTCGACCCTAATACGAATCGCGGGCTTGTCTCGGACGTGTGCCTGAAGCGTAAAGTCAGAAATTTCGTCGAGCTATTTCCGCATGATCGAGCCAATAGCGATGCCAATGGCTTCAACATTCTCATCAAGCAAGGGGCAGTGATCGAAACCGAACAAAAGAAAGGTGAAGCGGCCGCTAAAGAGCTGGAAAAGGATAAGGGTAAGCAACCAGAGGCGGCTATAAAATGGCTATGTCGTGAATTTTACGATGTCCGAACTTTTGGTGGCGTACTCTCGACAGGTAATGGCATGTTAAAAGGCTCTGCGTGGGGCCAGGTGCGAGGTCCCGTGCAGATAACTTTCGCCCAGTCCTTCCATGCAATCACGCCACTGGAAATTCCAATCACCGTTTGTGCGGCGCGCACTGAGGATAAGCCTATTGAACAGCAAATCGGAATTCAGGGCCGCAAACATATTGTCCCGTATGCGCTTTATGTCGCAAAAGGCTATGTTTCACCAGCTTTTGCGGAACGCACTGGATTTACTCAAGCCGACCTTGATGTGCTGTTCGAAGCCCTGCTTCTTATGTTCCGAAACGACCCATCTGCTGCGCGCGCCGAAATGGTGTTGCGCGGCCTGTACGACTTTGAGCACGTTGGCACACAGCATGAGAACAACGCCCCTCAGAATAAACGCGAAGCTCGCTTGGGCTGCGCTCACGCGCACAAACTCTTCGAGGGCATCAAGGTCGAACTAACGGACGAAGCGAAGGCCAAAGGCTTCCCCGAATCTTTCGCCGATTACAAAGTAACTTGCGATTGGACAGAGAACAATCTGCCGAAAGGTGTTCAGCTGCATAAGCGACACGACATGTAAATCATCCTTTTGAATTGAAGAACAGGTTCAAGCAATGATCGCTGAAGGAAGCAGGGCTGATGAGGCCGACCAGATCCCCATTTCCGCGCTGAACCACTACGCCTATTGCCCCAGGCGGTGTGCGTTGATTCATGTGGAGCAGACTTACGAGGAGAATCTCTACACGTTGCGTGGGCGTGCCCTGCATGAGCGGACGGATCAGCCAACGGAAAGCGGCTGGGAAGAGGGGATACGGGTAGAGCGCGCACTACCGTTGTGGTCCAAGCAATTGGGCATCATTGGCAAGGCGGACGTTGTGGAGTTTCATGGGGAGACGCCCTATCCAGTTGAATACAAGTCTGGACCCAATCGCCAATTCGACAATGATGATCTGCAACTCTGTGCGCAGGCGCTGTGCCTGGAGGAGATGACAGGCCAACCAGTCCCACGCGGGGCGATCTACCACCATAGCTCACGAAAACGGCGAGAAGTCGAGTTTACAGTGGCGCTTTGTGCGCGAGTGGTCGAAGTAACAGGGGCCATCCGTGCCATGTTACAAGCCAAGCGGCTTCCTCCTCCGGTGAACGATCACCGCTGTACCCATTGCTCCCTGCGCGAGTCGTGTATGCCATCCGTCATTGATGAAGGCCGGCGGGCTTCCGCCGTTGTTCGCGACCTCTTTACCATTCACCCGTGAGGCGCAAATGCATCAATTGCTGAATACGCTGTATGTCACAACGGAGGGCGCATACCTGAGGGCCGACCATGAGACGTTGCGAGTGGAAGTCGAAAAGGAAACGAAGCTTCAAGTGCCGTTTCACCACCTCGGCGGGGTCGTTTGTTTCGGTGACATCATGCTGAGTCCGGCGGCGATGCAACGCTGCGCGGAAGACGGGCGGTTCGTCGTACTGCTGGATCGCAATGGCCGCTTCAAGGCCCGCGTCGAAGGACCAGTGAGCGGGAATGTGTTGCTCCGTTGCGCGCAACATGAAGCGATGAAAGACCCGGCACGGACGTTGTCCATTGCGCGCAATATGGTAGCGGGGAAGATTCAGAATACGCGTCAGATTGTCCTGCGAGGAGCGCGGGAGGCTGACGATCCAGCGGATGCAGACGCGTTGAGAAAAACAGCTGATGCGCTCGGCAACGCTGTGACGAGACTTCCCCAGTGCGAAGATTTGGAAACCGTGCGTGGCATCGAAGGCGAGTCGGCGCGAAACTATTTTTCTACCTTCGACCGCATGGTCAAAGAAGATCGTGAGACCTTCAAGCTGGATGGCCGCAACCGGCGTCCGCCGACCGATCCAGTCAATGCGCTCATGTCGTTTCTTTACTCCATGGTGATGAACGATTGTGTCGCGGCGGCGGAAGGCGTGGGGCTCGATCCGCAAATAGGGTTTCTCCACGCGCTGCGGCCCGGTCGGGCGGCACTCGCCTTAGATCTGATGGAGGAGTTACGCAGTGTTATGGCTGATCGACTGGTGTTGACGCTCATCAATCGCCGCCAGGTCAGCGCGAAGGATTTCACGAAACGGTCGGGTGGCGCTGTGCAGATGGAAGATGCCGCCCGCAAAGAAGTGATCGTGGCCTATCAAAAACGCAAACAGGAAGAAATCACACATCCGGTGCTCGATCAAAAGATGCCGTTGGGTCTGGTGCCGCATGTGCAGGCGCGGTTGCTCGCGCGTGTGCTGCGCGGCGACCTGGAGAGTTATCCGCCGTTTTTGTATCGGTAGGGTGGCGCATGAATGTGTTGATCAGCTATGACGTCTCGACCGAAACGCCTGCGGGCCGCAAACGTCTGCGAAAGGTGGCGCAGGCCTGTCAGGATTTCGGCCAGCGGGTGCAGAAGTCGGTGTTTGAGTGTTCGGTGAGCGAGGCGCAATTCGAGGAGGTGGTGCGGCGTCTCGTGGACATTATTGAGAAGACGGAAGACAGTCTGAGGGTGTATCGGCTCATTGAGCCGAAGGAGAAGTATGTGCAGGTGTATGGATTAGACGGGAGTGTCGATTTTGATGAACCGTTGGTCCTGTAAGCCGGCTGCGCGAACCGGGCGCGATGGTCAATTGTCGGGAGGATCGCGCCGGGCGCATCGAGTTTATTTCTCAATGACTTGGATGAACCGAGCGATGGTGAAGTTGGTACATCGTAACGATAGTTTGATACGTTCGCGGAAACCACGGCTGAAATACGTGATTTCAGGCCTTGGTGAGGTAGTGCGGTAGCGCCCGTCCTTCGGGGCGGGCGAGGATTGAAACTCGTGAGGAGCGTGGAGGATTTACGGGCGCTCCTGGAGTAGCGCCCGTCCTTCGGGGCGGGCGAGGATTGAAACGATGACGGCCAAGCACAAGGCCTGCTACGCGGAGGGTAGCGCCCGTCCTTCGGGGCGGGCGAGGATTGAAACGCGCGCGATCACAACTAATCATGGCTACCTCTGGGTAGCGCCCGTCCTTCGGGGCGGGCGAGCGAGCAGAAAAGGTACCGGGAGTCATTTCTTACGCGCCGCTTGTAGGGCTTTTCGGAAGGGGAGTAGCCTGGTAGCGAGGGAGGCTGAGACTCAGGTTGAGGTTGAACCGGGAAAAGAGTTTTAGTGCCGGTCACGGTTGAGCCTGGAGGCTCTCGATGTGGGTCCTGGTTCTGATGGTCTTGCTCTTCGTTGTTACTCCCTCCTTTGCTGAGCCAAACTTCTCTGAGCAGTACGAGCGCGACTACAATATCTTCAATCCGGCCAGTCAGTATGCGCCGGACAATCCGCTGAATCCCGCGCAGGCCTTTGCGCCGGATAATCCCTTTAACCCGGCCAACCGCTTTGATCCCGGCAACCCTGCCAATCCGGCGAATCGCTACGCGCCCGACAATCCCTTCAATCCCGCCAACCAATACCATCCGGATAATCCCCTGAACCCCGCCAACCGCTACAATCCCAACACCCCCTTCGCTCCGCTCAACCGCTCGCGGTGACAGCCCAGCCTTGCGCCGGGTTGTCCGAAATGGGCTTGGAGGCAGGGGTATTCTGCGTGACCTCGCTCCATCGGTTTTCTTCTCTCCGCAAGTGCGCTATCATGCAATTATGTGAGGTGGCCTATGGATGAGCAGCTTCTTCTCAAACGTATTACGGTCAATCCGAAGATTTTCGGCGGGAAGCCGATTATCCGGGGCCGCCGTCTCGCGGTGGAACATGTGCTTGGTATGCTGGCGGCCGGAGATACGACGGATACGATTCTTCATGGTTATCCATGGCTGGAACGTGAAGACATACAGGCGTGCCTCGCCTATGCGCATCGGATTGTCGGGCACGAGCGCATTGAGCCGTTTCCTCTTGAAACTGCTTCGTGAAACTTCTGTTAGATAGCTGCCTCTCCGGTGGAGTGGTGGCTCCACTGAAGGCCGCAGGCCACGATGTGATCTGGGCTGGGGACTAGCCTGCCGATCCTGGCGATGATGAAATCTTAGAACTATTGGGTGCCTGGCGTGAACAACCTTGGTACCTCTGGGCGCTGGGCCTTTGCCGAGTTCACTGAGGTCTATCAGATCGAGGCCGACTTCAAGGCCAAGGTCGAAAGCGAGTTTAACAAGATGATCGACACGGTCACAGGCGCGAAGGATTGATTGACGACGATGCCGACGAAACGACTCAGAATCTTTATCAGCAGCGTGCAGAAAGAGTTCGCGCAACTTCGCCGGGACCTGAAAGCCTTCTTGCTCGGTGATGCCGTGCTGCGCCGTTTTGTGACTGAGGTGTTTCTGTTCGAGGAGATGCCGGCCAAGGACCGCCGCGCCGATCAAGTCTATCTCGAAGAAGTCGAACGCTGCGACATCTACCTGGGCCTCTTCGGTTATGAATACGGCAACGAAGACCGGCAAGGCGTGTCCGCGACGGAGCGCGAATATAATCACGCCACCCAACTGGGCAAACCCCGGCTGATCTATGTCTGGGGCGCCGACGACAGCAAGCGCGCCGTCAAGATGAAGTCGTTGGTTCGGAAAGTCGGCAGCGAACTGATCCGTCGCCGTGTCGAAGATGTGAGCGCGCTGACGACCGAGGTCTATGCCAGCCTTGTGGACTATCTGGACGACATGGGCGCGCTGCGTGTCCCGCCGTTCGATACCTCCGCATGCGACGGCGCCGGCCTGAAAGACCTCTCGCGCAAACGTATCGGCTGGTTCCTGGAAACCGCTGGCCGCGAGCGCGGTTTTCCACTCAAGCCTAACACCACGACCCAGGCCCTGCTCACCCACCTCAATCTGCTCGACCATGGCAAGCCCACCAATGCCGCCATGCTCCTGTTTGGCGCGAACCCTCAGCGCTTTCATCGCACCGCCGAAACCAAATGTGTGCACTGCCACGGCACCGAGTATCGCCGCCCCTTCGCCTCCCAGCAGATTTATTCCGGCGACTTGTTCGAACAGGCGAATCAGGCGCGCGATTTTGTGTTGGCGAAAATCAACCGTGCAGTCGGCACCCGCGCCGTCAGCATCACCGCGCCGGCCACCTACGAACTGCCGCCCGATGCTGTGGGTGAGGCCATCGTCAACGCCGTCGCCCACCGCGATTACCACAGCAACGCCTCCGTCGAGGTCCGCCTGTTTGCCGACCGGCTTGAAGTCTGGAATCCCGGTTCGCTCCCCGGAACGCTCACGCTCGACGACCTGCGCGATGATCATCCGTCAGTGCCCCGCAACCCGTTGATTGCCGAGTCGCTCTATCTCACCCGCTACATTGAGAAAGCTGGGTCGGGCACCCAACGCATGATCGAGCTCTGCCGGGAATCCAGACTGCCCGAACCGGACTACGAACTGCGCGCCGGATCGTTCGTCCTTACCCTGTGGCGCGATTGGCTGACGGATGAGGTCCTGGCAGAGCTCGCGCTGAACGATCGTCAGGTGAAAGCCCTCAGGATCATCCGGCAACAGGGACAGGTGACCAATAGCGACTATCAAACCATCACCGGCGCCACACGTCCGACCGCCAAACGTGACCTTGATGCCCTTGTGAAAAAGGGTGTGATCGTGCGACAGGGGAGCGGACGAGGCGCCCACTACGGATTCACGAAGAAACGGCTCACCAATGGCTCAAATGGGTCATTGGGAAATGGGAGATAACAATGGCTCATAAATGGCTCAATTGGCTCATGCGCGCATAGGTATAACCATGGCTAAGACACCCACGCGTTCCGCAACAAAGAAGACCGTCGAAGCGCTGACCCACGAGGAAGCCAAGCGCAAGAACATCCCCACGGCTGAATACCAGTCCGTCTTGCAAAAGGCCGAGCAAGACCCGGTTCGGGTTGCCTATAAGCGTAGCGCAACCGGGCTCGACGAGGAAAAGACACGACGCAATCGCGATCTCGACCCACAACTCGTCTGGCGTGGCAAGGATGAGCAAGATTGGTCGGACCTCGTTGTCCAGGCCCCACCGCTCTACATCCAAGAGAAGGTCCACCCGAAGGCACTGATCGACGACTTGCTGCGCGAGACCCGTGAGCGTGAGTACGAAACCGGTCAATTGACGCCAGATCTCTTCGCCGATTTCAACGGCATCCCTAAGGGAGTGGACAAGACCGAGTTCTATCAGCATGACCAGAATTGGTCGAACCGTATGATTCTCGGCGACTCGCTACAAGTGATGGCTAGCCTCGCCGAACGCGAGGGGCTGCGCGGCAAGGTGCAGTGCATCTACTTCAACCCGCCCTACGGCATTAAGTTGCAACAGCAACTTCCAGTGGTCCACGACCAGCCGCGACGTGAAGGATGGCAACGCCGGCCATATCACTCGTGAGCCGGAGCAGGTAAAAGCCTTCCGTGACACCTGGCGCGATGGTATCCACAGCTACCTCACCTACCTCCGTGACCGCCTCACAGTTGCGCGGGATTTGCTCACCGATTCCGGCTCCATCTTTGTGCAGATCGGCGATGAAAATGTCCATCGTGTGCGGGCGATGATGAATGAGGTGTTTGGGGAGGACAACTGCATCAGCGTTATTGCAGTGGTCAAAACGAGCAGTTCGTCGGGCAACAAGCTGTCGTCAGTGAACGACTACATTGTTTGGTATGCCAAGAGTGTTTCAAACGCGAAATACCGTCAGCTATACGTCAGCAAGGAATTGGGTGGTGCTGGCGGAGGCCAATACACATGGGCTGAAGACAAAGATGGGCAGCGAAAGAGCTATGGAAAGTCGGGCATCGTTGAAGCAGAATCCGAGGGGCTTCGCGTCTTTCGTCCAGACAATGTGACAAGCCAACGCCCTGCTGGAGACGGCGATGTGCGCGAGTTCACAGTCGAAGGAAAGACGTACACACCAGGCAAAGGAACATTCAAGACTGACGTTCGCGGTCTATCAAAACTTGCGCGTGCCAGAAGGTTGATCGGTCTTGGCAATACGCTTTGCTATGTGCGCTTCCTTGGAGACTTCCAAGTGTTCCCAATAGTAAATAACTGGGACGACACGGGCATTTCCGGTTTTGGTGATCCAAAGATTTACGTTGTGCAAACTCTGTCAAAGGTCGTTGCTCGCTGCCTCCTCATGACCACCGACCCTGGCGACCTCGTGCTCGACCCGACTTGCGGTTCCGGCACCACCGCCACCGTCGCTGAGCAATGGGGGCGCCGCTGGATCACGATTGACACCTCGCGTGTAGCTCTGGCGCTGGCCCGAGCCCGCATCATGGGCGCGCGCTATCCGTATTACTTGTTAGCCGACTCCCACGGCGGCCAGCTCAAGGAAGCAGAAGTTACCCGCACCGCGCCGAGTTCGCAGCCCGTGCGCGGGAACATCCGCCACGGTTTCGTCTATGAGCGCGTACCGCACGTCACGCTCAAATCCATTGCCAATAACGCGGAGATCGATGTCATCTGGGAGCAGCACGAGCAAAAGCTCGCGCCGCTCCGTGGCCGGTTGTCAGTGGCTTGTGGCCTGAACAAGACCCTCGAAGAATGGGAAATCCCGCGCGAAGCGCCCCAGCACTGGCCACCAGCCACTCAGCCGCTACTCACTGCCTTCTGGCAGGCCCGCATTGCCCGGCAGCAGGAGATCGACAAGTCTATTGCCGCCAAAGCCGAGTTCGAATACCTCTACGATAAGCCCTACGAGGACAAGAAAAAAGTTCGCGTGGCCGGGCCGTTCACGGTCGAAAGCCTCTCGCCACACCGTGTGCTAGGAGTGGATGAAAATGACGAATTGATCGACCAGCTGAAGGAAAGCAGCCCGGAGTACGGTGCCAAGCAAAGCTTTGCCCAAATGATTCTGGAAAACCTCAAGACCGCCGGTGTGCAGCAGGCGCACAAGGAAGGTCGCATCACCTTTACCACTCTCACGCCATGGCCAGGCGATCTCGTCTGCGCCGAAGGGCGTTATATCGAAGGCGGTTCAGAACCCTCTCCCTCTGGGAGAGGGCAGGGTGAGGGCGGAGTGGAGAAGCGCGCGGCCATCTTCATCGGACCTGAGTTTGGTACCGTCACTCGCCCCGACCTGGTAGCTGCCGCCCGTGAGGCTGGCGATGCCGACTTCGATGTGTTGATCGCCTGCGCCTTCAACTATGACGCCCACTCGACCGAGTTCAGCAAACTCGGCCGAATTCCAGTGCTCAAGGCGCGGATGAACGCTGATTTGCACATGGCCGATGACCTCAAGAACACGGGCAAGGGCAATCTCTTCGTGATTTTCGGCGAGCCGGATATCGACATCCTCCAAGAAAAAGATGGCAGGGTGAGGGTGAAGGTCAACGGCGTGGATGTGTTTAAACCTCAGACTGGCGAAGTTATCAGCGACGGCGCTGAAGGCATCGCCTGCTGGTTCATCGACACCGACTACAACGAAGAAAGCTTCTTCGTCCGCCACGCTTATTTCCTAGGGGCGAACGATCCCTATAGCGCATTGAAGACAACCCTCAAAGCCGAGATTGATCCCGAAGCCTGGGCCACCCTCAACAGTGACACCTCACGCGCCTTTGACAAGCCTAAGTCCGGCCGCATAGCGGTGAAGGTTATCAATCACCTTGGGGATGAAGTGATGAAGGTGTTCCGGGTTTGAATGGGTAAATGTATCAACTTATTCGCGGATTCATGTATAAACGGGTATGGATATTAGCGTGGCATCCTCTGACACACCCATAACCGTCCCTGAATTCAAGATTTCGAATGCACCAATTGTGGAAGCGGTGCTCGATGTTGACTGTGACATGCCCCCGGGGTTCGACCTCGCCGCATTCGAGGAAAGAATGCGAGACGCTTTCCGTGAGCAATATCCCAAGTTCCGCACGCAGTATCTTGAGGAGTATCGCATTGAACGGCAAGGGGATCAGCCGTCGAAGCATTCCGCAAAGCGGGCGATCCAAGCATTCCAATTTCTGCAGAACGACGAAAAACAATTGGTGCAAGTACGGACACAGGGCTTCTCCTTTAATCGGTTGGCTCCGTACAGCACCCTTGATGAGTATCTACCCGAGATTGAACGGACGTGGGGTCTTTTCGCTACCATCGTCTCGCCTGTTCAAATACGAGTTGTCCGTCTACGTTACATCAACCGTATTCTGCTGCCGTTTGCCAATGAGCGAGTGGAATTGCAACGCTACCTCAAGGTAAGTCCAGGACTTCCAGCGGAAGACCGACTGCAATTCGCTGGCTTCTTAAACCAGCACGCTGCAGTGGAAGTGGGAACGGGGCATCAGGTCAATATCGTCTTGACATCACAACCGAGGGAAAACGAGAATCTACCCGTTATCCTCGACATTTGTGTTGCTAGCGAAGAAATAGCAACGCCCGAGAATTGGGTGTGGATTCTCGCGAAGGTCCAGTCATTAAGAGCCTTGAAGAACCGTATTTTTAGGAGCACATTGACCGAGCAATGCCTGACCCTCTTTCAACCACGCTAGGAATCTGGCTCGGGTATGCGACCGTGCAAGGGTATGCACGCGAGAGTAGCGCCGTGTCCTTCGAGGCCCGTGTGCTGCGCGAAGCTATCAATGGTGTGGTGGGATTGGCTGAGCGATCGCAGTCCCTATTTGGCGCTAAAGCCGATGCTATTTCGCAGCTAAGAGCCATTGCGAATGAGTGCGCCGAAGTGGGCTGGGATGGTTATGAGGCCTATCCTCTCGAATGGACATCCGTTCGTTTGGCAGAGGAGTTTATTCGTGCGATGCCTGATGACTTGCCATTGCCAGAATTTGCTCCAGAGCCTGACGGCTCTGTATCTCTAGATTGGATTCAGTCCAGAAACCGAATGTTCTCGCTAAGTGTGGGAATCACCAACCGTCTGGCCTATGCATGGCTGGATGGTTCGGATAAGGGACATGGGGTAGCACGGTTCGATGGGGAGAGAATCCCACCAAGAGTCATTGAAGGTATTACAGGGATCATGAACCATGGGACTGCTACCGTCGGGGCTCTCTGAGGTAATCGTTGACGACGAGGATCTTGCGAGATTTCTGACATCTTCGAGCCTATTCAACACTCAGATGGCAAAGCCAGCCGCGTTTTTGCCACATCCTCAAGATCGCGAAACCTCAATCTTCCGCCACGGAAACAATCCTCTTGATGGGTTAAGGGAAATTGGCGTCAAATATGTAGTCGGTGAACGCAAACTCCATGGAGCCGCCATTTTCAAGGCCCAACACGTTAGAGCTGCACAACTAGATGTAGTCGCAGAGGAGCCTCCTCCACGACATGCCGCAATTAAAAATTGGCCTTTATTTGAAAACGATGCTGAGCTGCAGAAGGCAAAGCGGAAGGAGATGGCGGCTCTCATTTGTAGCAAGGCCGAGTTGGTGTTGCTATGAGAAAACCACGAACTTAGACGAATGGAATTTCGCATCGCCGATACCTTCACTGACAGTCTCTCTCGACTGACAGGAGACGAGCAAAAGGCCGTTAAGACGACGGCATTTGACTTGCAACTCAACCCCGCCACCCCTGGATTTAGCTTTCACAAACTCGACAAAGCAAAAGACAGGAACTTCTGGTCGGTTCGTGTCAGCGGCGATATTCGACTGATCGTCCACAAGACTCAAGGTAGTCTTTTGCTCTGCTATGTCGATCACCATGATAAGGCCTACGACTGGGCTGAACGGCGGAGGCTGGAGACCCATCCAAAGACTGGTGCTGCCCAGTTAGTCGAGATTCGCGAGACGGTCCAAGAAATTGTCATTCCAAAATATGTGGAGACACCAAAGCCATTTCCCGTTCCCGCCAAGAAACCACTATTCGCGAAGATCCCCGACGAAGATTTGCTGAGCTACGGTGTTCCTGCGGAGTGGATAAATGACGTGCGGCAAGTAACTGATGAGACGTTACTCGTCCTGACCGATCATCTACCGAGTGAAGCTGCGGAAGCACTCCTAGAGCTTGCCACAGGTGGAAAGCCTCGCATCCCCCAAGCAGTTCCCGCAGCCGCCAGCCCCTTTGACCATCTCGACGCTCAACGTCGCTTCCGTGTCATGAGCAATGTCGAAGAGTTAGAGCGGGCGCTCGAATTTCCCTGGGACAAATGGACGATCTTTCTCCATCCCGAGCAGCGGCAGTGGGTCGAACGAGACTACGCAGGGCCTGCCCGTGTCTCCGGATCAGCAGGAACTGGGAAAACCATCGTGGCGTTGCATCGGGCAGCGTTTCTGGCTCGTGCCCATCCCGATGCCCGAGTATTACTCGCCACATTTTCTGACACATTGGCGCATGCTCTGCACACGAAATTAAGGCGACTGGTTGGCAATGAACCGCGGCTCGCTGAACGCATTGACGTACATTCGCTGAATGCGCTTGGCTTGCGGCTCTACAAATCGCTCCTGGGGCCGGTCAAGCTGGCAAGTCGTGGTGATGTGCGGGAGTTGTTGCGCGAGGCCTCAAAAGCTGTCAGCGGGCACAAGTTCAACCTCCATTTCCTGCTTACTGAATGGGAACAGGTTGTAGATGCCTGGCAGTTGACAAGCTGGGAGGCCTATCGCGATGTGGCCCGCTTAGGTCGAAAGACCAGGTTGCCAGAAACACAACGGGTGATTTTGTGGTCCATGTTCGAGCGGGTGCGAAGCGGGCTGAAAGATCGGGGGATGCTGACGCAAGCTGCTGTGTTTACGGCCCTCGCATCCGCACTGTCTAAAAGCAAGAATCCACCGTTCGAATTTGCAGTCGTGGATGAAGCACAGGACCTCAGCATTTCACACTTGCGGTTCTTTGCCGCACTTGGAGCGGGGCGTCCCAATGCTCTCTTCTTTGCCGGCGACCTCGGTCAGCGGATCTTCCAACAGCCATTCTCTTGGAAAGCACTGGGCGTAGATATTCGCGGACGGTCGCGCACACTCCGGGTGAATTACCGCACATCGCATCAAATTCGTATGCAGGCTGATCGTCTCTTAGGACCGGAGGTGTCCGATGCCGACGGCAACATTGATGACCGCAGAGATACCGTCTCTGTATTTAACGGCCCACCGCCTTTGATCCAAGTCCTGAAGAATGAGAAAGAAGAGATCAAGACGGTCAGTGCCTGGCTATCAGAGCATCTAAAGACAGGCGTAGCACCTCATGAATTTGGGGTATTTGTCCGCTCCGAGGCAGAGCTACCCCGCGCCCGTGCTGTTCTGGAGAAGGCAGGAATCCCTTTCAAGGTTCTTGATGAGCATGTTGAAACAACCAGCGGGTACGCTTCAATCAGCACCATGCACTTGGCTAAAGGGTTGGAGTTTCGCGCGGTGGCCGTGATGGCTTGTGACGATGAGATCCTCCCTCTGCAAGAACGAATCGAAACGGTCGGGGATGATGCAGACCTGCAGGAAGTCTATGACACCGAGCGCCACCTGTTCTATGTCGCCTGCACGCGAGCACGAGACTTTTTGTTGGTGACCAGTGTCGAGCCGGCATCGGAGTTCTTGGATGATCTACGCGGTTGAGATGAAACAGAAGGGTATTGGCCAGGAGCGCAGACTATGGGAATGAAAGTCCCAACGGACGCATGGGGAGAAGCCTCAAAAGCATATGAGCAAAGCTTTTCCGAGCAGTACGAGCGCGACTACAATATCTTCAATCCGGCCGGTCAGTATGCGCCGGATAATCCCTTTAACCCGGCCAACCGCTTTGATCCCGGCAACCCTGCCAATCCGGCGAATCGCTACG
>ERZ1292633.2207-Hain-H41-02um-R1-2207-length-20132-cov-5_pt1 | contig 20132 bp, 19 predicted proteins | sample MGYA00564406_ERZ1292633 | MGnify/ENA primary metagenome ERZ1292633 (study PRJEB36523, sample SAMEA6512639) | groundwater metagenome | collected 2019-01-08 | study: AquaDiva: Metagenomics assemblies of 32 groundwater samples
GAAACCGATAAAAAGAAAGCCCTTGAGTTAGCAATTGCTCAAATAGAAAAGGCATTCGGGAAAAATACCATAATGAAACTTGGTGACTCTGCCAAAATGAGGGTGGAATGTGTACCAACTGGAGCATTATCGCTTGATATGGCAATAGGTGTAGGCGGAATACCAAGAGGTAGAATAATTGAAGTATTTGGTCCTGAATCAGGTGGTAAAACAACATTAACTCTTCATATAATTGCAGAAATTCAAAGATTAGGGGGAACAGCTGCTTTCATAGATGCAGAACATGCACTTGATCCTGATTATGCAAAAAGAATCGGAGTAGATACAGATAACCTTTTAATTTCTCAACCATCTTCAGGAGAAGAAGCTTTAGAAATAACTGAAACATTAGTAAGAAGTAATGCAGTTGATGTTGTCGTAATAGATTCAGTTGCTGCATTAGTTCCTAAAGCCGAATTAGAAGGTAATATGGGAGATTCTCAAATTGGTTTACAAGCAAGATTGATGTCTCAAGCGTTAAGAAAACTTACAGCTGTAACAGGAAAATCTAAAGCATTAGTTATTTTTATTAATCAATTACGTGAAAAAATAGGAATAAGTTATGGTAATCCTGAAGTAACAACAGGTGGAAGAGCATTAAGATTTTATGCATCTCTAAGACTTGAAATAAGAAAAGCTGAATCTATAAAAGATAAAGCTGGAGTTGATATTGGTAACAGAGTAAAAGTTAAAGTTGTAAAAAATAAAGTTGCACCTCCTTTTAAAGTTGCTGAATTCGATATTATTTTTGGACAAGGAATATCAAAAGAAGGTTCTATTTTAGATTTAGCAGTAGAATTTGAGATAATAAAAAAGAGTGGAGCTTGGTATTCTTACAAAGATGCTAAAGTATCACAAGGAAGAGATAATGCTAGAGATTATTTGAAAGCTAATCCATTGATCTGTAAAGAAGTTGAAGTTTTAGTAAGACAAAAAGTTGCTGAAAAAATGGGTAGTTTAACTGCTGAACCAGATTTTACTCCAGATGATTATGATCATGATAGTGAACCAGAAGAATAAATAGTTTTTTCTAAAAAGCAATCTAATGAAAATTAGGTTGCTTTTTTTGTTTTTTATATCTTAATAAATAGTAAAACATTTTAGCCACGGATTTCACTGATAACACAGATAAATCCATATTATCAGTGAAATCTGTGAAATCTGTGGCTAAATATAAAAAATAAAAAATATCTCACAAAATAAGCATAAATGATAAATCTAATAAAAATTAGTTTGGGAAATCATTAAGTATTTTAGATTGAAAAATAAGTGCGTCAGCAAGTTCATCATGATTTATATACATCATTCTAATAAGAATTTCACCAAGCATAATATTTTGATTTTCTTGTTCATATAAGGCATTGTGAAGTTGTTCTTCTGTTATATATCCTTCTCTTAATAATAAAACACCTAATCTATTATCTCTTTTTTGTTCTCTTAAGGCATTAATAATTTGTTCTGAAGTACAATAATTTTTACTTACAAGAACAAAACCCAATAAACCACCGTTTTCTTCTTGTATTTCCATACATTCGTTTAGTTGAGCTGGGCTAATTATTTTAGATCTTATTAATATTTGTCCCAATCTTGTTTCTTTTTTTTGTTCTAGAACTGCTTTTTTTATTTGATTTTCGGTACAAAAACCAAGTTCTATTATTATTTGCCCCAAAAGTTTATTTTTTTCTTCTTTTTTTACTTTTAAAGATTTTTCTAATTGTTCATTATCTATATAGCCAAAGTTCATAAGAATTTGACCAATTCTAAAATCTTTTTTATTTTCTTCCATAAAATATAAACACTCTTTCAATATATCAAAAAAATTATAACATTAAATTGACAACACTAAATCAAAAATGTTGTTTTTTATCAAACAAAAATATATACTATTAGTCTTGTCATAATATTAAATTTGGAAAAAACCATAATGAGTGTTGGATTGGATAAAAAAACCGATAGTATGTTGGATGAAAAACCAAAAACTCTTTGGAGTGAAGCATGGAAAAGATTAAAAAGAGATAGTCTTGCTATGTTTGGTGGTGGAATTATTATTTTTATCATAATTGTAGCTTTTTTTTCTCCAGTTATATCACCCTATGATCCAACATTACAATTTACAAATGGAACAACGGCTTTTGGTATGCCTTTTTCTCCAAATTCACATTCAAAAAAACTTGTTTTTACAAGAACAACCACAGAAGAAGAGTTTTCCATTTTACCAGGAATAATATTTAAAGATTCAACTGGTTTATCTTATAGAACGGTTGGGGTAACAAAAGTAAAAAAAGGTGAAAGTAAAATTGAAGTACAAATATCACCTACAACTGTAAAAGATTTTACATCACTTTCATCTATTGATATGAAAGCTGATTTTGAAGAAGCTCCTATGCAAAAAGAAATGGTAGAAAAAATAAATGCTAAATTTTCCTCTATTAAATTTGAAAATGATAAATATTTTATTTTAGGAACAGATAAACAAGGAAGAGATTCTTTTAGTCGTATGATTTGGGGTGCAAGAGTTTCTTTACAAGTCGGTATTTACTCAATGCTTTTTGCAACAGTAATTGGAATCATTTTTGGTTTAGTTTCTGGCTATTTTGGTGGTTGGGTTGATATGGTTATAATGAGATTTACAGATGTTATGATGTCAATTCCAGATCTATTATTAGTCATGGCTTTAGTATCTGTTTTACCTTCTGATGAAGGTGGTAAATCTGCTCAAGGTGTTGGTATTATTGTTTTTTCAATTGGGATTGTTAGTTGGACAGGAATTGCAAGACTTGTAAGAAGTCAAGTTTTTACTGTAAAAGAAATGGAATATATAGAAGCTGCTAAAGCTGCTGGTGCATCAAGCCCATTGATTTTATTCAAACATCTTTTACCAAATGTTGTTGCACCTGTAATAATTATATCTACTATGGGGATAGCTGGTGCTATTATGACCGAAGCATCATTAAGCTTTTTGGGCTTTGGTGTAAAACCTCCTACTCCAAGTTGGGGCAGTATGGTAAATGAAGGTTTAGAATTTTTTAAAGATGCTCCTTGGGTTCCAATAATACCTGGGGCAATTATTGCAATATCTGTTTTTGCCTTTAATCTTTTTGGAGATGGCGTAAGAGATGCCATAGATCCAAAATTAAAGTAATAGAAATATTTTATTATCATTATATTATTGTTAAATAAATTTATTTTTATACATGAAATGATTTATAATTAAGTAATTATTAAAAGCTAAAAATATTAAAAGTTTTTTTTGGAGGTCAAATGCCAGTACTATCAGGTGTAGCAGGTAATGCGTTAGCGTCACTTTCAGCAATAGATTATTGGATTTCTGTTTTAAACTCTGATGTAGCAGCTTCATCAAGAACAGGTTATAAAACATCAAAAATAACCTTTGGTGGTGGTGCAACTAGAAATGATAAACCTTATGCTAATGGTGCATTAGGTATTCAATATGCAGAACAAGCTCTTGGCGTTGGTTCAACAAATATAGATTTTTCACAAGGTCAAGTTGTTGCTTCTACAGAATTTACTCATAATGCTGTTAATGGATCTCAAAATGCTTTTTATGTTTTAGTTGATAAAATCACAAAAGATCCTGCCGCAGGTGCAACTGATGGCGCTGCTGATACTGTAAATCAAGCTAGATATTTTCTTTCTAGAGATGGTGAGTTTCATAGAGATAAAGATGGATACTTAGTAAATGCAAATGGTCTCTTCGTAATGGGGTTCAGAAATAATGGTGGTAATTTTAATGAAAGAGCGATAAGAATACAACCAACTGATCCAACACCAGAAATTACCATGTCAAAAATAGTTGATAGTCATAACTTAAAAGCTAATGCAGGTGCTGGTGTTGCAGATGTTAATGCAGGTCAATATTCTTATGCACATGCTTTTGTAAATGATTTACAGGCATTAAAATATTCAAAATATGGTTCTACTATATTAGAAACACAAAATTCTGTTTATACTGGTCCATTTACAACTGCCGTTGCTACTAACCCTGCTGCAACAGCTTTTGCAACAGCTAGCGGTGTGTTTTTTCACCAAGCTTCTACAATTGCAGGAAACCCTAACTCTGGAAATGTAAGAGTTAATGGTTCTTCACTTGAAGCATCAAATGTTCAATTACCATCAACTATCGTAGAACTTTCATTGGCACAAAAAATATACTCTGCTCTTACAAAAGTTATACAAGTTGATCAACAAAAATTAGATGGTGTACTTAATCTTATAAGATAATATTTTTATTACATTTTAGCTTTTAAGCCCTTATTTACAGGGCTTTTTTGTTTTTAATAAATCTCCTATTACTGGAGACCTGTTTGTATTAACACCAAAGCAGAGCTTTAAGGTATTAATTAATAAAATAAAAATTTTAATCTAACATAGAAATCATGTTTTTAAAATCATCAGGTAATTCAGATTCTACAAAAATGTTCTTTTTTAAAACAGGGTGATAAAAAATTATATCTTTTGAATGAAGAGCATGTCTTTGTAAAATATAAAAAATATCTTCATTTAGAAAATTAGCATATTCCTTTGGAATAACATCTCCACCATAAAAAGAGTCATTAAAAATAGGATTACCTAAATGACTTAGATGAACTCTTATTTGATGTGTTCTTCCTGTTTCTAAATTACATTTTATAAGGCTAAAAAAATTATATTCTTGAATAACTTCATAATGTGTTATTGCTTCTTTACCTTCGTTTTTATAAACTTGAACTAATTTTCTATCTTTTTTACTTCTATCCAAAAATGTTTTTATAGTTCCTGATTTATTTTCTAATTTTCCCCAAACTAAAGCATAATATGTTCTTTTTACACTATGATAAAAAAATTGTTGAGCTAAATTTTTCATGGTTTCAATATCTTTAGCAACAATAAGAATCCCTGATGTATCTTTATCAATTCTGTGTACTATATATGGTTTTTCGCTATGAAGATTTTTTTCAAAATGGTAAAGTAATCCATTATACAAAGTACCTTCATAATTATTAAAAGTGGGATGTACAACAATACCAGCAGGTTTATTAATAATCAATAAAAAATCATCTTCATATAAAATATTTAGATTCATATTTTCTGGATAATGAGTTTTATCTTTAACTTTTTCTGGTAACTTTATTTTTATAACATCATTTGGCTTAACTCGATAATTATTTTTTACAGGTAAATCATTAACCAAAACATACCCTTTTTCAATTCCTATTTGAACTTTATGTCTGGTTGAATTTTGAATTTTGTAAGTTAAATAACGATCTATCCTTACTAAAGATTGACCTTCAGGAACAACAAATCTATAATGTTCATAAAGTTCATAAACCTCTTCTATCATTAATAGTTACATTTTCTCTTTTAATTGTTTATCAATTATAAATGTACCAAAAGGTATTAATGAAGCAATAAAAACTTTTATTAGCATATCAAATGGTAACAAATTTTTTCCTTTTACTTCTGCAATTGAAAAAATCATTAAAACAAAAAGAATACCATGTAGCATTCCAACTATTTTAACTGCAATTGCAAGTCCTAAAATATATTTCATTGGCATTGCTATAAATAACAACAACATATACGAAACACCTTCGCAAAGGGCTATAGTTCTTAATCTTCCTAATTCAGAGTTCATCATTTTTTAATTTTACTAAATATAATTATAATAGAATTATACAAGTTTATATATTAAGTGAGAATTTCTATATTAATTATTAATGTTTGATAAAACCCAATCGAGATAAGGTTTATTTACGTCATCAACATTTATGAAAACTATTTCAGGTACATCGTAAGGATGAATTGATTTGATAAAAAGCTTTATTTTTTCATTTGAATTATCATCTGTTTTTATAATTAGCAAAGATTCATTATCAGTTTGAATTTTACCTTCCCACCAATATTTACTTTTTATTTTTTCAATAACATTAACACAACTTGCAAGTCTATTATTTAAAAGTTGGTCTGCTATTTCATCTGCTTTATCTGTAGGAGCTGTACATAAAACTATCTTCATTTTTTTATAGGAAACCCTTTACTTGCCCATTCATTCATTCCACCTGTCATAGTATAAGCTTTTAAACCTAGTTCTCTCATTTTTTTTGCAGCATTCAAACTTCTTACTCCAGATCTACAAACAGCTATATATTTCATTTTTTTATCTAATAAAGGAATTTGTTTATCTAAATCACCCATAGAAATTAATTTAACATCTTGTATATGTCCAGAATCATATTCATCTTTTTCTCTTACATCAATAAGCACATAATCTTTTTTAGTCAGAGCTTTTTTTACATCTATTGTAGAAATTTCTATTTTATCATTTTTAGAGCTTTTTTTTGTTTTACTATCAAAAATTTTGCTTATAATACCCTTGCTTTCTGCAAAAGAATTTATAGAAAAAATACCCATAAAAATAAGTGTAAAAAGATATGTTTTTTTCATTAAAGTTACCTAACTAAAAAAATAAGAAACAAATATAAAATTCTAACATATAATTAAATAGAAATAATTGTAGGTAAAAAAATGAAACTAAAATATACAAAAGATAGTTTGAATATTGCTCAAAATGTTTTTATTGCTCAAAATACAAACATAATGGGTAAAGTTACGATTGGTGAAAACTCAAGTGTTTGGTTTCAATCTGTAATAAGAGGAGATGTAGATGAAATAATTATTGGTGATAATACTAATATTCAAGATGGTTGCATATTACATTGTGCAAATGATTTTCCAGTAATTGTTGGTGATAATGTGAGTTTGGGACATGGTGTAATTTTACATGGTTGTACATTAGGAGATAATGTTTTAGTAGGAATGAGAGCAACTATTTTAAATGGAGCTTTGATTGGTGATAATTGTATTATTGGAGCAGGAGCTTTAATTCCTGAAGGTATGAAAATACCTGATAATTCTGTAGTTATGGGCTTACCTGCAAAAATTAAAGGAACAGTTACTGATAAAAATTTAGAATTAATTAAAAAAACAGCACAAAATTATGTAGAATATTCTAAAATTTACTTTGAAAAAAATCATCTAAATAAATATTGAATGTATTGAAATATTTTAAAACTTTAGCTAACTTTTTGAATATATACTTTTTTCATCTCTTGCATAATTTATAATAGAATAAAGCTCATTATCATTCATTGATTTGAAATCATTATCTTTTTTTAAATTATCAAAAAAATCTTTATCAGATGTATCAGAACTAGAATTAAAATCTATAATTGATTTAATTTCATGCTTTTCAGAATATTTATTATATAATTCTTTGCCTTTTTTATCGAAATCTTTTTCTTTAGAAACACTTCTTATATATTCAATAACATCCCATTTTTCTTTTATGCTTAATTGATATTCCCATGAAGGCATAAGTGTTCCTATCATTCCATTTTTTATCGCACGATATAGAGTATATGGAGATTTTTCTCTTATAAATTCTGTATCCAAAAAACTAGGTGGTTTTACTTCAAAGCTAACAGATGCAAGTCCCTTCCCATCTGCATTAACTCCATGACAAGTAGCACAATTTTGCATAAAAATTTTTTTACCATTTTCAATATGTGGTTTTGAAAATGGTAATTCTTTTAGAGTCGTTCCAGAAAAAGATTCAAGTTTATTATCAATATCTAAAACAAGTGACGAAAATTTAGAATCATCTTCTTTATCCTTTAGTATTTTTTCTAAATCTGAAATTTCTTTTTCTATTTCTAAAAAACTATTTTTTTTATTTTCAGATAAATCTTTTTTCATAGAAATAACAATTTTATTCACTTGTTCTATAAAAAGATTTGCTTCTTCATATTCTTCTTTTAGCTCTACCTTATGATTTTTTACACTACCTGTATATTCACCTTTTGCTAAATTTATTGAATCAGATATTTTTTTTATTGATTTTAATTGTTCTTCACTTATGTTTTCTGAAGAAAAGGCTGATAAAGAAATAAAAGATAATATCACAACTATTTTTATTATCTTAAAACTATTAAACATATAACCCTCTATAATTTTAAATTTATTAATTTTATACTAAATTCATTAAATAGTTAGACTAACTAATTTTAAGATATAAAAAAATAAATTGGTAATTTTTGATATATAATGTAATAAATTTTATAATTTTATTTTTGGTAAAAATTGTGTCAGAGAAAATAATAGATATTTCTGCTGCTCGTAATAGAAGAGAAAAAAATTCTAAAGAAATTAAATCTAAAGAAAAACTAATTCAAAAACCTGAAAAAAAAGTTTATCAACTAAAAATAAGTTTAAATGGTTCTAAACCTCTTATTTATAGAATAGTACTAGTACCTAATGATATAAAATTAGAAAAACTTCAGATTATCATTAAAGAATTAATGCATTGGGAAGATCATCATTCTCATCAATTTGCTACTTATTCTAAAATAAATATGAATATTTACGTTGATAAAGATTTAGAAGAAGAATCTGATGAAAAAAAATATACAATTAATGATTTATGTTTAAAAGAGAATGATATTTTTTATTATATATATGATTTAGAAGATAATTGGACTCATACCATAGAAATTCAAAAAATTCTTCCTTATGATAGTTCTAAAATATATCCTGTTTGCATAGAAGGCGCTAGAAATGCACCTCCTGATGATACTGGTGGTATTTTAGGATATTCAGTATTATTAGATATACTAAAAGATCCTAATCATGAAGAATATCAAGATATGGTTGAATTTATTGGGAATGATAATTTTGACTCTGAATATTTTGATATAAATGAAATAAATAAAAAATTAGCTGAAATAGAATTATATAAAAAGTAATAAGGTGGTTTTATGTCTTTAATAATAGATAGAAAAGAATACAAAAATTTAACAGAAATAGAATCATTTAATCCTGCTGATTTGTCAAAATTAGGTAGTGTTTCTGTTTTTGATGAAAAAATGGTTAATGATACAGTTCAAAAAGCAAAACATACTTTTTATTCTTGGTCTAATATAACATGGGAAGAAAGAGCAAAATATATTTTAAAAGCCAAAGATTATATTTTAAAAAATATTGATCATATTGCAGAAGTAATTACTAAAGAAAATGGTAAACCGTTAGTTGAATCTGTAACTGCTGAAATATTACCTGTTTTAGATTTAATGCTTCATTATGGAAAAAATAAAGCTGAAATAATAACAAAAGAAGAAATAAATTTAGGTAAATGGTCTTTATTAAATAAATCTAGTTATATAGAGTATAAGCCTTTAGGTGTAATTGGAGTAATATCTCCATGGAATTATCCTTTTTCTATACCTATGGGTCAAATAATAACAGCTCTGATTACTGGGAATACAGTTGTATTAAAACCTTCAGAACAAACTTCTTTGATAGGTGTTGAAATTGAAAATATTTTTAAAGGTATTGATTTACCTGAAGGTGTTTTTAATTTAGTTACAGGATTTGGAGAAACTGGTGGTTTTTTAGTAAAATCATCTGTAAATAAAATATTTTTTACTGGAAGCGTTGCAACAGGAAAAAGAATTATGGCTTCAGCATCAGAAAATCTTACCCCAGTTGTTTTAGAACTTGGTGGAAAAGATCCAATGATTGTATGTGAGGATGTAAATATAGATATTGTTTCATCTGGTGCAGTTTGGGGTGCTTTTACAAATTCTGGTCAAGTTTGTGCTTCTGTAGAAAGGCTATATGTACATGAAAATATTGCAGATGAATTTACTTATGAAGTTGTTAAAAAAACAAAAAAATTAAAACAGGGAAATGGATTAGATAAAAATAATGATTTAGGCCCAATGATAAGTATAGAACAGATGGGAATAGTTCAAAGCCATTTAGACGATGCAATTTCAAGAGGTGCTAAAATACTTTCTGGTGGAGAAAGAAATACAGCTTTAGAAGGTTTCTTTTTTAAACCTACTATTTTAACTAATGTAGATCATTCTTTTAAAGTTGTTTCTGAAGAAACTTTTGGTCCTGTTTTACCAATAATGACATATAAAAATGTAGAAGATGTAATAAAACTAGCTAATGATAGTAAATATGCTCTTACAGCAAGTGTTTGGAGTAATAATATAAATAAAGCTGAAAAAATAGCTAAAAAAATAGAAGCAGGAACAGTTAGTATAAATGACTGTATAAGTACTTTTGCTTTATGTCAAACTCCTTGGGGTGGACCAAAAGAAAGTGGCATAGGTAGAACTCATGGAAAGATTGGTGTACTAGAATTTTTGGAAGCAAAACATATTCATACTGATAAGGGAACATATATGAAAAAATTCTGGTGGTTTGGTTATGATAGTAATCGTTTTGATATGATGAAAAAATCTCTTAATATTTTATATAATCCAATTAATTCTATCTCTTCTGTTCCTGATTTAATTAAAGAATTTATGAAAAATAAAGTTCTATAGTTTTTAAGGATTTAGAATTAATTACCCCAATGTTTTGAATCATAATGAAAATGAAGAAAACTAAATGTAGATTATTTTTACTATTTTATTGGTATTTTAACTAAAATTAGTTATAAAAACTATCCAAGTATAAATTGATAAATTTTATTCTATAATACTTTATTTATATCTTTTTTACTAATATGATTTTCTAACAAAATTATTCTACCTTTTATATTTTCAAGCTCTTCTTTTATTTTATTTGTTTCTGAAAATTTAAAATATTCTCTAACTATATTTTTTAACAAAGTTTGATAACCTATTCCTTTTTCTTCAGATTCCTTTTTTAATTTATCCAAAAGCTCATATTCTATTTTTAATGAGATTTGAACATTTGAATTTGGTAAATCAAAATTTTTTCTTTTTATTTTACTTTTATCTATTTTAAAATCTTCTTTTATCTCTTCTTGATAAACTTCAAATAATTCATCTTCATTTGTTGCCTTCATAATATAACTCCTCTATTTTTTTACTTGTATAAGCTGTTATTATTCTAAAAACATCATTCAAAATTTCTACATAAACAAGACGAATAACAGTTCCATTTCTTAATTTTCCAAATTTATAATATCTTATTTCATTTGGTGGGCTAGAGTGTTCTTCATCTTCATATTCAAAAGATAAAGGGTCTTCCCAACATTCAATGGCAACTTCAAAACTTAAACCATGTTTATCTATATTTATTTGGTTTTTATTTTCGTCCCATTCAAAATTTATATTCATTAAACTTACCTATAATATATATTATAGTATATACCAACGTATTTTTGGGGTAACTTAGTAAAAAGCAATTTTAAATCTTTGTTAAATACATTAAGCACACATTAAAAATTTAGAAAGTTGCTTATATTAACTTTTACTTTATTAGACTTTTTTTATTAATTATTTGTTTACGAAAATATTTAAAATATTTAATTTAGTTAGAATCTAATTTATGTTAAAATTCATTAGCTTAGTAAATCCCCATAGGGAAAACTGTTAATGAATTAACCTAGAAGTAAAAATCTTAGTTAGTCTTGCTTTAGCAGGTTTTATTGTTATAAATTATATATTGACATACGTATCGTAGAGAGTTGAAAGAGGTTTTAATGTCATTCAGAGAGGGATTGATAGTTGAATTTAAGGATAAAAAAAAGGTAACAACAGTTGTTTGTATAAAAGTCGAAGCAAAAAATATTCGTGTTGTTAGTGATTCTAATAAAGAATTCAATCTTCCCATAAATAAAGTTGGACACATAACTAGTAAAGTATTAAATACAAGTAAATCAAGATATGAGTTAATTGAAGATATTAGACAATATATTTTAAAAGCTGAAGAAGATGTTGAAGAAATAGATTTGTCATCTCTTTGGGATTTGTTAAAAGATGAAGAAGATCAAAAATATGATATATCTCAACTTACCGATTTATATTTTTCTGAAGCTGAAAATACCTACAAACGCTCTGCAATTTTTAGAGCCTTAATAGAAGATAATACTTATTTTGACCAAAAAACAGAAGGCTTTTATTCTCCTAAAGAAGAAAAAATAGTACAACAAATTCTGCAACAAAAGAAAATTGAAGAAGAAAAAGAAAAACAAAAAAAATTAACCTTGGAATGGTTAAAAAATATAATTAATGGTAATTTAGATTCTCCAAAACCTGTTGGAGCTGATAAAATTTTAGAAACTATTATAGATTCAGCTGTTTTAGATACCAGAGCAGAAAAATATTCAGATATTGTTTCTCTTATGTCAGAAATTAATCCTAATATTCCTAATATACAAGAATTTTTAATAAATTTACTTGTAAGAACTGGTATTTTTGAAGAAGATGAAAATTTGTTATTAAGAGAATATAATATTCCTTCAAATTTTTCTAAAGCTATTTTAGATGAAACAGAAAAAATAACTATTTCAGTTGACTCAGAACTTAATTTTAGAAGAGATTTAAGAGATTTATATACAGTTACAATAGATGATGAAGAAACAAAAGATATAGATGATGGCGTATCGGTAGAAATCCTTGATTCTTGTACAAATTTATATATACATATAGCAGATGCAGCTAATTTTATTGATAAAAACTCGTTATTAAATAAAGAAGCTTTTTCAAGAGCTACTACAATCTACTTACCAGATAGAAAAATAGAAATGTTTCCTCAAAAATTATCAGAAGATGTTTTTAGCTTGGTTGAAGGAGCTGATAGATTTGCTCTAACAATTTTAGTAAAATTTGATAATAATAATGATATATTTGAATATGAGATATTTGAATCTATTATAAATGTAAATAAAAGATTATCTTATAATGAAGCAGATCAAATATATATACAAGATGGTGGTTTAGCTAAAATTTTTCAAATAACAGAAAAATTAAAGCAAAAAAGAATCGATGATGGTGCTATTATACTAAATTTCCCTGAATTAAGATTAAAAGTAGATGAAAATAAAAAAATATCTATTGGTAAATATAAAAATAATAGTCCAACACAAGGAATTATTTCTGAAGTAATGATTTTAGCAAATTATGTTGTAGCAGAATATTCAAATAAAAATAAAATACCTTGTATTTATAGATCCCAAGAAGAACCAATAGAAACTATTGATTTTGATCCAGATGCTAATGATATAGTTAATATGTTTAAACAAAGAAGATTAATGAAAAAATCTGAAGTTTCTACTATTCCAAATATTCATCATGGCTTAGGAATTAAATTTTATTGTCAAATAACATCTCCAATAAGAAGATATAGTGATTTAGTTATTCATAGACAAATAAAATCATTTTTAAGAAATGGAAAACCTTTTTATTCTGAAGCTGAAATAAAAGAAGTAATAAATTTTACTGAGCATTCTTTAAGTGTATCAAACATAATACAAAGAGGTACTATTAGATATTGGCTTTGTAAATATCTCTTAAATTTTGTTGGACATAAAACTAAAGCTCTTATTTTAGATCTTAATGATGATAAATATATTGTTCATTTGTCAGAAATTGTTACAGAATTACCTGTTAATAAAGATTTTGGGATGAAACTTGAAAGTACTCAAGAAATAGAAGTTATCATAAAAGATATTTATATAAGAAAAGGTATTATTATAATTAGAATTCTTAAAAATACAAATGATGAAATTCCTTGGCTTGTAGTTTAACAATGGGTTGCAATACATTGTTATAAGAGAATCCATTTTTTCAAATAATTTTTTTTCGATTATATAATATATTTAACTTTTATGTTCAATATTTAATCTAATAACAATTTTGTGTTAACCTTAAATTAAATATTATATATATCTTTTTTTATTAATGGGCATAATTGAATCAATAATACTTGGAATAATACAGGGGCTAACAGAATTTTTACCTGTTAGTAGCTCTGCTCATTTATTAATGTTTCCTTGGATTATGGGTTGGAGTCAACCTCCTTTTGTTTTTGATACTTCTTTGAATATAGGAACATTAATTGCTCTTTTTATTTATTTTAGAAAAGATATAAGTGATTTAATAAAAGGATTTATTAGACTTTGTTTAATCAGAGATATTAAAAATGATTTTGAAGCAAGATTATCTCTTTTAGTTTTATTAGGAACAATCCCTGCAGGCATAATAGGTTTAGTTTTTGAAAAAGATATCGAAACTTATTTTTATTCTCCTTATGTAATTGTTTTTACTCTTATTTTTTGGGGTATTTTACTTTGGTATGCTGATAAAAAAGGTAAAAAAAATAAATCTATAATGAATCTTACTTTTGTAGATGCTTTTATTATTGGTATAGCTCAATCTTTCGCTCTTATTCCAGGAACTTCTCGCTCTGGTGTTACAATGACTACAGCTCTTTTTTCTCAATTTAATAGAGAATCGGCAGCCAAATTTTCTTTTTTACTAAGTATTCCAATTACAACAGCCGCAACCTTATATAAACTAAAAGATCTTTTTAGAATGAATATAACATCAGATTTAATAATAAATTTTTCTGTTGGTGTAATAAGTTCAGGAGTCATAGGCTATTTATGTATAGCATATCTTTTAAAATTTTTGAAACATAATTCTTTTGCTGTTTTTGGAATATATAGAATATTAGCAGGTCTTTTTTTACTTCTTCTTTTACCAACACTTTTACAAGGTAAAATAGAAATGAAAGAATTAAATACTTGTTTTATAAATTATAATCAAGAAAAAGTTTCACGAGAAAAAGATGATCATTATATTTTAGTTAATAAAGGTGATAAAGTAATTTTAGAACCTCAATTTGAAAATATAAGCTCTTCTAAAATTGATTCTTTGGAATTAAGTATAAATATTGAAAGTTCTTATGCAAAACAAATAAATATAACTCAAAAATCAGAATTAGAGCTTCAACCTTATAAAATATATCCAGAAAAAACAATGAAATGTAATTCAATTAGTGAAATAGAAAGTATGGGAAAAAGTTTTCCTTTTATTATAGAAATAAGCGATAAAGTAAAATCTGGAGTAAAAATACCTATAACTTTTACAATGACAAATTTATCAGGAAAAAGAGTTGATTTTACACAAAATTTAAAAGTAAATTAATAAGGACATCATAATGAAAATAATAAGTTCAGAGTTTATGGCTAGTGTTTATAACAAAAGTCAATACCCTAAAAGAAGATTAAAAGAAATTTCTATTGTTGGTAGATCTAATGTTGGTAAATCTTCATTGATTAATTATTTACTAAATAAAAAAACAGCAAAAACTTCTTCAACACCTGGAAAAACTAGAAGTTTAAATTATTATCTTATTAATGAAAATTTTTATCTTGTTGATTTGCCTGGTTATGGTTATGCAAAAGTATCTAAAACAGAAAAAGAAGAGTGGCAAAAGTTCTTAACCTTTTATATTGCTAATAATGAATATATGAGAGTTATTTTTTTACTTATTGATATAAGACATGAATTAAAAGAAAATGATGCACAAATGATTGAATATATAAAACACAATCATATTCCTTGTTTAATTGTTCTTACAAAGGCAGATAAGCTTAATACAGCTGAATTAAGAAGACAAAGTGAATATTATAATAATATAGAACTTGAAATTCCTAAGGTAATAACTTCTGCCGAAAAAGGAACTGGTAAAAATGAACTATTAAAATATATAGAAGAATTTTTAAAAGATAATTAAAACTTTGTATTTAACCACTTCTTTATTTCATTAATTACAAAAATTGAAATATAATTGTAATTAGACGTTTATAAGAAACTGGGATAAAAAAAAATGAAAGTTGCTTTATTGAACTTAAGACCAAAGTATGAAACTTTTGATGTAACAATATCTGTACCAAATGGATGTGATTATTTAGCGTCTTATTTAAATCACAATTTTCCACAATCAAATGCTTTTGTAGAATATGATTATGAAAGAGTCATTGCTCAAAAACCAGATCTTATTGGAATATCATCTTTTACCAGAACTTATTCTGATGCAATAGAAGCTTCTAAAAAAATAAAAGCCGTTTTTCCTAATGTTCCAATAGTTATAGGTGGACATCATATTTCTTCTTTACCTCATGATCTTGATAAAAACATGGATATAGGTGTTATTGGTGAAGGCGAAATAACTTTATTAGAAATAGTTAAGGCTCTTTATGATAATAAACTTAATCATGACAATATTTCAAATATAAATGGAATAATTTTTAAAGATGGTATGGGGCAATTTGTAAAAACAAAACCACGTGAGTTAATAAAAGATATTGATGATTTACCTGTTCCATACAGAACAATAGTTCCTAATGTTACAGGATACTGGCAAGATGCTATTTTTACTTCAAGAGGATGCCCTTTTAGATGTAAATATTGTGCTATAAGTGAGTTTTGGGAAAGTATTCGTTATCATTCAGTTGATAGAATAATACTTGAGCTTAATGAAATATTAGCAAAGCCAGAAAATGTTCAAAATGTTGTAATCTACGATGATCTTTTTGGTATTAATAAAAAAAGACTTAAATCTTTAGTTGATGCAATAAGATCTGAAGGAATACATAAACGATTACAATTTAATTGTAATGGTAGAGCAAGTGTTTTTGATGAAGAAATTGCACAGATGTTTGTAGATATGAATATAAAAAATGTTGTTTTTGGTATGGAATCTGCTAATGATAGAATATTAGCTTATATGAAAGGTGCAACAACAGCAAAACAAAATCAAAGAGCATTAGATTTATGTAAAAAATATAATATAACTGCCGTACCTAATTTTATAGTTGGTTTTCCTACCGAAACAAGAGCAGAAGCTGCTGATACTTATTGGTTTATTAAAAGAAATATTGAAGATTTAACTGATTTTAGAGTTTTTCCAGCTTGTCCACTTCCAGGAACTCATTTATGGGATTATGCAATTGAAAAAGGTATTTTAGATAAAAGTTATTCTTCTTGGCAAAACCTTGATTTCTTTTTTGATACCGATATTTCCGTTTATCTTAATCCTGATGAATATGATAAATATGAATATGACAAAATAATGAAAGATTTTATGGAATTAAGATCAGAAACTAGACCATTTGTTATAAATTCTGGTGAAAAAATTGATAGATTAAAATATTTCTATAATATTTCAAAATTTATACTTTCTAATGAGCTAATAAAAAAAGGTAATGTTTTTGAATTGACTTCAGAAAATTTTTCTGTAAATGATTTTGGTGCAAAAATTGCCGATTTATCAACTAAATTAACCGATGGGAAATTTAATCTTGCTGAAGATAGAAAATTTGAAACTATTTTAATAACAAATGCTTTGGAACAAACTTTTGATCCTCAAAGAGAAATTGACAGAGTTAAAAATTGTTTAACTGATGATGGAACATTAGTTGTTTTTTCTTATAATGCTTTAAATCCTTTATTTATATTTAAAATGCTATTTTCTTCTAGTGTTTATAATAGTTGGAATGAAAGAGATAAAGAATTTATTGGAAAGTCATTAAGTGATGCTCTTTCTGTTGATTCTGAAGATATAATCAAAAAATTAAAAGAAAGTGTTCATTCTAATATATTTAGTTTTTGGGGTGTTAATAACCCACGTAATAATAACTTTTTTACCAAAAAAACAATACAGGATTTAGTTTGTGATTCTGGTTTTGAATTGGTACAAAATAAAAATGTTAGTATTAATATTGATAAAAAAATAAAAAATATCTATGATAATGTAAAAACTATTTTATCTGAATTTTTGGGTAATATGACTGTTTTAGAAGATGAAAGTTTTGTTAATATAAATATTTTTAAAAAAATATCAAAAAACTAAAAGTAAGTTCTTTAATTATTGCTATTTTTTCTAATTATTTATTAGCAGTTAGTATATTTTAGTTCAAAAATAGTTTGAAATTTCTTACTAAACAAAAAAATCTCTAATTAAAGAGCTTTTTTGTAAATACTAATCATAAATAATTAAATTTATAAAATACTATAGCTATCTATTTCTTTTAAAAGAATATCTCTATCTTGCTCAAAAAATTTCATAGTTTCAAAAATTTTATCACTAAAACCATATAAGCAAAATATTTTTTCTTCAGGAAATTGAGTACTTCCATAACCTGCCAAATCAAAAGAATAAATAAATGGATTACAAGCAAATTTTTTCTTATATTCATTAAACACTACAGTTGGTGTATTAGGAGCAACCCAACCTTGCATATCAGATAAAATAATTATTCTATCATACGCTTTTTTTAATGCCTTAAAAATACAAGCAAAATCTGTTCCACCTCCATTAAATCTCAATGATTTTGAAATACTAGTTATAGTGTCATTTGGATTTATGTTTTTGAATTGAGCTGATGTATCAAATAATAATATTTCTGAATTTTCATTAGCTCTAGCTAAAACAGCACCAAAAAGACTTGCTATTTCTGCTGGTTTTCCTTGCATACTTCCTGAAACATCTATAACAATAAGTGTTTTTCCATCAAAAACAGGTACATTTCTCAAAGAAATATCAATTGCCTTATTTAAAGAAATCATAACTTTTTTTACTTCAAGAGATGAAGGTAATTTTTCTATTTCAGAAAACGCAGTAGTAAACCTAAAAGGTAAAACTCTAGATTTAATAATTAAATTTTCATCTTCTAAAAGTTGACAAGCTTCTTTAATTATATCTGGTGCTTGTTGGATTATATTTCTTAAGTTTTTTAATAGAGCAAAATAGCCTATTTTTCTATTACATATTAAATCTTTCCAAACATTTGATTTTAAATCAAGCTTTTCTTCTTCTGTTTCAGCTTTTTTACCAACTTCACTTATTTTAGTTTCCCAAGTATCAAAAGATTTTAATTCTCCTTTTATAAGTTCTTTTAAAGCAATTTCATTCTTTTCAGTAGGTTTAGGTTTAACTAAGTTAACAATATCAACTAATTTTACATCTTTATTTTCAGAACGATATTTTGCTAATTGATATTTATCAAATTTATTAAACGCTTTTCTAAAACCTTTTTTTAAAGAGTTCGGAATTGGTCTAAAATTACCTTTTGTATTGCTATTTAAACTATTTAAATAATAAGACATAATTTCAGTCATATCATCTACTCTAACTACAATTTTTTCAAAAAAATCTTTTGTCCAAATTTCACCTTTTACAGATTTAGCAATTTCTCCAGCCAAAACATGGCTTACAGATCTCATTGCATATTTATCTCTAGCAAAAATAGCTGCTTTTGCAATAAATTTTTTATCATCTATTTTAGTTACTAATTCTTTTATTCTATTTAAGCTTTCATCACCTTTTCTATAAAAAGTGTCTTTTAAAAAAGAGGTTAAAATTATAGAAACAAGCTCAGATTTAGGATTTAATGCAAATGCTTTACCTCCTGCAATATTAATAGTTTCTTTAGTTTTAAATGCTTTAAATATATTAAATTTGCTCATTTTAATTCACCAATTTTTATAATACTAATTTTTTTAATTTAATAGTTTTAGATAGTACATTTGCCCCACCTCGTACTTACTATTTCCAAGTACGAGGTTTTATATTAAGAAGAGAAAAATAACAAGAGTCTAGGTTTCATGGAAAATGAAGTAACTCTTATATTCACTACTTCTAGCACCGCATGATAGAATCGAACTATCCTAAACTGCTTCAAAGACAGCTGCCTTAACCACTAGGCTAATGCGGTTTAATTGTTATATCGCATACGGGAATCGAACCCGTGATACATGGTTGAAAGCCATGATTCTTAACCACTTGAATAATGCGACATATTTTTAAAAAACCGAGAAAAAAAACTGAAAAAGTATTTTCTTCCAATGCGTTTACCATTTTCGCCACATCTTCCGAAGAAGAAGTTAGGATTTGAACCTAAAAAAACTTTCGTTCGTTGGATCTTAAACGAAGTAACTTTTTCAATCACTGCGGTTTTTTTTAACTCAGAGAAAAATAATAAGGGTAAAAACTGCTCTACCACTGAGCTAATCCCCCATGAGTGGGGCATAGAGGAGTCGAACCTCTGACCAGTCGATTATCAGTCGAAGTAACCCTTATAGCACTTCTGAATTAATTTTTAATGTACTAATTTTAATGTTCTTTACTTTATATAAAGTTATATTTCTATACTTAACTAAACAACAAAAAACTAAATAATTAATTGCTGCCATGATTATGTAAAATTACATAACTAGTTTTAATTTTTTCTTTTAACTACATCAGAAATTTTAACTAAAGGCTTT
>ERZ1292633.1986-Hain-H41-02um-R1-1986-length-21320-cov-5_pt2 | contig 20124 bp, 16 predicted proteins | sample MGYA00564406_ERZ1292633 | MGnify/ENA primary metagenome ERZ1292633 (study PRJEB36523, sample SAMEA6512639) | groundwater metagenome | collected 2019-01-08 | study: AquaDiva: Metagenomics assemblies of 32 groundwater samples
TCCACGTGGTTGAAGCCAGTACCTGCTGGAATCAATCGGCCGATGATCACGTTTTCTTTCAAGCCTTCAAGTTTGTCGATCTTGCCCGTGACAGCGGCGTTAATCAACACACGAGCGGTCTCTTGGAAGGACGCGGCCGAAAGCCACGAATCCGTCGAAAGAGAAATCTTGGTAATGCCGAGGAACAACTCATCGAAGGTCGCCTCTTTGCCATCTTTGCCGCTTACAAGATCATTCTCATCGGCGACACTGGCGCGCGGAATGATTTCGCCAGGCAACAGGCTCGTATCCCCTGGATCCAAAACCATCAACCGGCTGAACATCTGGTGAATGATGACTTCGATGTGTTTATTGTTCACCTTCTGCCCTTGTGAGGAATAGATGAATTGAATTTCCTTTGACAGATATTTCTGCACTGCCCCTGGACCTTTGTGCTTGAACAAGACTTGCAAATCAAGGTTGCCTTCAGTCAAAGGATCTCCAGCCAACACCTCGTCACCTGTCTTTACGATGAGAGTCGTTCCTGGTGGAATGATGTATTCACGAATCTTTTCGCCTTCGTGAATAATGGCAATCTCACCCTTACCGAGCTTGACGGTCCCAGCGACTTCAGATTCAATCTTGGTGCCATCCTTGGCAACAGCGAGCAAGTCGCCTACATCAACCGACGCGCCATCTTTGACTTTGACCTCTGTGCCCTTCAACACATCATACAAGCGTTCATCAATCCCAATGTGTTTAATCTTGATGATCTTCTGACCAGGGCTCGTGTCGACAATCTTTTTGCCGGAACGCGCTTGAATGGTTTCGCGCTCCAAGGCCTCAACTTCAATCGAACCAGACACTTCAGCCATGATCGACTTCTGTTTTGGTGAACGTGCTTCGAACAACTCTTCAACACGTGGCAAACCTTGGGTGATGTCTTTACCGGCGACACCCCCCGTGTGGAAGGTACGCATGGTGAGCTGGGTACCTGGTTCACCAATTGATTGGGCAGCCATGATACCTACAGCTGTGCCTTGCTTCACGAGCTTGTTGTACGCCAAGTCGTAGCCATAACACTTCTGACACACACCGCGACGAATACGGCAGGTCATAACCGAACGCACATGAGCCTCTTCGAGCGCTTCACCCGAAGCTTCAATTTCACGAATCGCGTCTTCGGTAATGATTTCACCAGCAGGAACAATCACCTTACGACCGCCCGGCTTTTTAACGTCAGACAAAGCAAAGCGTCCAAGAATACGGACCAAAAGCGGTTCACCAATTTCATCTGATTCCTTGCGGGTCAACACCACACCCTTGTCTTCGCCACAATCTTCTTCGCGGACCACCATGTCTTGAGCCACGTCGACCAAACGACGGGTCAAGTAACCAGCGTTGGCGGTACGCAGAGCGGTGTCGGTCAAACCCTTACGCACACCGTGGGAAGAAATGAAGTATTCGAGAACGGTCACACCTTGTTTGAAGGAGGATTTCACCGGCAGTTCGATAATGTCACCGGTTGGGTTTGATTTCAAACCGATCATACCAATCGTTTGGGTCATCTGACCCCATTGTCCACGGGCACCAGATTCGATCATGGTGTAGGCTGGCCCGCTCTTTGGGAGCGCCTTCTTCACAATGTCGGCGATGCGATCTTTGATTTCGGTCCAGACTTTAATCACCTGGCTGTGACGTTCTGCTTGAGTCAACAACCCTTGGGCAAAGAAATCTTCGATTTCTTGAATGCGGCGATCCCCTTCTTCGAGTAAGGCAACTTTCTCTGGGATATCTGGCAGCACAGCCATACCGTAGCTAAACCCAGATTTGGTGAGTTCGCTAAAGCCGAGTTCTTTCAAGTTATCGAGCAACACGGCCGTTTCTTCCATACCGAAGAATTCGATCGAGTCACGGACGATTTGACCAATATCCTTCTTTCCAATGTTTTTGTTCATGAACCCGACTTTGTCTGGCAGGCGAGAGTTCACAATCAAACGACCAACGGTCGTCACAATCATTTCACCCGTGTTCAAACGGACGCGAATCCAGTCGTGCATGCCGAGCTTCTTGGCGTCAAAGGCGTAACGGGCCGACGTTTCATCAGCAAACGTTTTGACATTCTTCTCATCCGGTTCACTCATGGCCATGGTGAGGTAGAAAATGGCCCAGACGATATCTTTACCTGGAGTCGCCACCGGGTGACCGTGCGCTGGTTTCAACAAGTTCTTGGTCGAGAGCATCAACTCGCCAGCTTCTTTACGGGCCTCGCTCGTGAGCGGAACGTGCACAGCCATTTGGTCACCGTCGAAGTCAGCGTTGTAGGCGTCACAAACAAGTGGATGAATTTGAATGGCTTTACCTTCAATCAAGGTTGGACGGAAGGCTTGAATACCAAGACGGTGCAAGGTTGGCGCACGGTTCAACAGAACGAAGGCGTCCTTGGTGACTTCTTCTAAAATGTCCCAAACTTCGCCGCGATCCGCCTCAATAAAGCGGTTGGCCGAACGAATGTTGTGGACGTATTCGCGCTCAATGAGTTTGGCGATGACGAATGGTTTGAAGAGTTCCAAGGCCATCAGTTTCGGCAAACCACATTGGCCCAACTTTAAGTTCGGACCAACCACGATCACCGAACGACCCGAATAGTCGATACGCTTACCGAGCAAGTTCTGGCTGAAGCGACCTTGCTTACCGCGGAGCGAGTCAGCCAACGATTTCAATTGACGCTTTTTACCGGTCGCAGCGATAACTGTTTTGGAGCGGCGAGCCGAGTTGTCGATCAAGGCGTCGACCGCTTCTTGCAACATGCGCTTTTCGTTGCGGATAATCACTTCTGGCGCACCAAGCTCGAACAAGCGCTTCAAACGATTGTTGCGGTTGATGACACGGCGGTACAAGTCGTTCAAGTCGCTCGTTGCGAAACGGCCACCATCAAGTGGGACCATTGGACGCAAGTCTGGTGGAATAACTGGGATCGCTTCCAAAATCATCCACTTGGGTTCCACGTTGTTCAAGTTCAAACTCTTCAAGAGTTTCATGCGGCGAATCAAACGATCGCGCTTAGCACCGCTGGCCTTTTCGAGCTCGGTGTCGATGCGCTTCATGGTTTCCACCAAGTTCACGCGCGAGAGCATCTTGGCCACCGCTTCAGCTCCAATCGACGCGTCAAAGATGTGTCCGTATTTCAGCGACCAGTCGCGATACGTCGCTTCGGTGATGATCTTGAACGGTTTCAATTCTTTCAACTCGCGATCAACGATCAAAAACTCTTCTTCCAATTCTTCCATTTTGCGATCACGAATTCCGGCCAAGTGCTCGGTCTCTTCCGAGACTTTGGCCCCATCGCCCTTGAACTTGTCTTCCAAACGCCCAGTGTCGCGGGTGAATTCACCCTCGATCATTTTCTTCTTGGCTTTGTACTCAGCCTTCAATTGCTCCATGGCTTGTTCGCGGGCGGTGTCGTCAACATCAGTGATAATGAAGTTCGCAAAGTAGACCACTTTTTCAAGCGCCATCACCGACATATCGAGCACCGTGCCAATCTTTGAAGGCACGCCGCGCAAAAACCAAATGTGGGTGACCGGAGCGGCCAAATCAATGTGACCCATGCGCTCGCGGCGCACGATCGAGTGAGTGACTTCCACGCCACACTTGTCACAGACAATGCCCTTGTAGCGAATCTTTTTGTACTTTCCACAGTAACACTCCCAGTCTTTCGATGGCCCGAAAATTTCCTCGGCAAACAAGCCGCCCTTTTCCGGCTTCTGGGTGCGGTAGTTAATCGTCTCTGGTTTTTCCACGTGGCCGTACGACCATTGGCGAATCGCCGCTGGTGAAGCGAGGCGCAAACGGATCGAGTCGAAGTCGGTGGTTTTCAGAATGTCTTGCTTGAAAATCATAGAGGTGTGAAAGGCTTAATTGAGTTAAGCCTTTTTGGTTGATGTTTTCTTGTCCTCAGCAAGCTCGACTTTCTTGCCGTCTTTCAGAAGTTCCACGTCCAAACACAAGCCCTTCAGCTCGCGAATGAGCACGTTAAACGATTCTGGAATGTTGACCTTCTTAATATCTTCGTTTTTGATGATCGATTCATACGCTTTCGATCGACCTGGCACGTCGTCTGACTTGATGGTCAGAATTTCTTGCAGAGTGTGTGCGGCGCCGTACGCTTCCAAAGCCCAAACTTCCATTTCACCAAAGCGCTGACCACCGAACTGAGCTTTACCACCAAGCGGCTGCTGGGTGATCAACGAGTACGGACCAATCGAGCGTTGGTGAATCTTGTCTTCGACCATATGGTTCAGCTTCAACATGTACATGAAGCCGACTGTGGTTGGGTGTTCGAAGGCGTCGCCGGTGCGACCATCAAACAAAATCACCTGGCCAGATTTGGGATGACCGGCTTTTTCGAGTTCTCCCTGAATTTCATATTCATGAAGACCTTGGAACGGTGGGCAAGCCACACGGTAACCAAGAGCGTTAGCAGCAAGACCTAAGTGGACCTCAAGAATCTGCCCCAAGTTCATACGAGAAACCACACCAAGTGGCGTCAAAATGACGTCGACTGGTGTGCCTTCGTCCGTAAATGGCATGTCTTCGATTGGGACCACTTTGGAAATAACACCTTTGTTTCCGTGGCGACCAGCGACCTTATCACCAGCTTGAATTTTGCGCAGGTCAGCGACCGTGACTTGGATTTGGCGAATCACTCCTGGTGGCAAACGGTCCCCTTCGTCGCGGGAGAATACTTTGATATCGACCACTTTGCCATGCGCGCCGTGTTCCAAATAGAGCGAAGAGTCGCGCACGTCGCGGGCTTTCTCACCGAAAATGGCGCGCAACAGTTTTTCTTCAGCCGAAAGTTCGGTTTCCCCTTTTGGCGTAATCTTACCAACCAAGATGTCACCAGATTTCACTTCCGCCCCAACGCGAATAACACCTTCCATGTCTAAGTTCTTGAGTTTCTCTTCGGAAACGTTTGGAATGTCGTTGGTCACCACTTCAGGTCCAAGCTTGGTGTCGCGGACATCAATGGTCAAGTGCTCCAAGTGAATCGAGGTGAAACGGTCGTCGTGAACCAAACGCTCGGAAACGATCACCGCGTCTTCATAGTTGTAACCATCCCAAGCCATGAAGGCGATCAACAAGTTTTGACCAAGAGCGAGTTCACCATTTTTGACCGAAGTACCGTCAGCAATGACTGTGCCCTTCTTGACCTTTTGTCCGGGCATGGCGGTCGGAACTTGGTTGATGACCGTCGAAGCATTGGAGCGCAAGAACTTGGTCAGCGGATAATCAAAGGTATTATTTTGTTTGTCGGTGACTTGAATGCGGTTACCGTCGACGTAGGACACCACACCTTCTTGTTCCGACAAGACCACGTGACCAGAGTCTGCGGCTGAACGTTGCTCCATGCCGGTACCGACAATCGGTGGCTCAGGGCGGACACACGGCACAGCCTGGCGTTGCATGTTCGTTCCCATGAGGGCACGGGTGGCGTCGTCGTGTTCCAAGAACGGAATCAAGGCGGTACCAATCGAGACAATCTGTGCGCTTGAGACATCCATTAAGTCGGCCTCATCGGCACGAATGGTCCGCGGATCACCATACTTGCGACCTTCCGTGAACTCGACGGTAATATAGCCATTTTCATCCATTGGGGTCGTGGCAGGAACAATAATGGTTTTTTCTTCTTTGAACGCGTTTACATATTCGATGTCGTCGGTCACGCGCACACCCTTGGCCGTTTTCTCAAGTTTGCGGTAAGGGGTTTCAATAAATCCGTATTCATTGATACGAGCGTAGCTAGAAAGGTGGCCCACAAGTCCGATGTTTGGACCTTCTGGAGTGGCAATCGGACAGATGCGGCCGTAGTGAGTTGGGTGCACGTCACGAACTTCGAAGCCCGCCCGTTCGCGGGAAAGCCCACCAGGACCCATCGCGGACAAGCGGCGCTTGTGTTCGAGTTCAGCCAGCGGATTGGTTTGGTCCATGAACTGTGAGAGCTGCGAGGACATGAAAAATTCGCGCACCGCACCAATCACTGGGCGGGCGTTAATCAGTTTTCCCGGCGAAAGCGATTCGACCTCTTGGGTCGACATGCGATCCTTGATGATGCGCTCCATACGGGCAAGACCGACACGGAAACGGGATTGAATGAGCTCACCGACCGCGCGCACGCGACGGTTGCCCAAGTGGTCAACGTCATCGGCGTCGCCTTGGACTACGTTCAAACGCACAATTTCGCGAATGATCTGCACCAAGTCTTCTTTGGTCAAAATACGGTTGGTTTTTGGTTCGACGGCTTCACGGCTCGTGTCGAGATCGAAACGCAAGTTGAACTTGTAGCGACCGACGGTTCCCAAATCGTAACGATCAAAGTTGAAGAACATCGAGTGAATCAACTGGCGAGCGTTATCGACGGTTGCCAAATCGCCTGGACGAATGCGGCGATAGACTTCTTTCAACCCTTCTTCTTCGTTCTTCGAAATGTCCTTAGCGAGCGTTGCCTCAACGTACTTGTTGAGTGGGTGGGTGTCGACATCTTTGAAGAGCTCCAAAATCTGATCATCGTTGTCGTAGCCGAAGGCACGAAGAAGCGCGGTCACCGCAACTTTACGCTTACGATCAATCTTCACCCACATCACGTTCTTGGTGTCCGTTTCAAACTCAAGCCAAGCGCCGCGATTTGGAATAATTTTTGCTCCGTAGTAACGGCGACCACGGGAAACTTCCGCTGTAAAGAAGGCACCGGCCGAACGCACGAGCTGTGAAACGACCACACGCTCAACACCGTTAATGATGAACGTACCGCGTGGGGTCATGATCGGTAAATCGCCCAAATAAATCTCCTGTTCTTTGACTGTGCCGTCGCGCTTGTTCATGAACTTGGTCATGACGCGCAGGGGCGCTTCAAAGGTAATGTTCTTGGCGCGTGAAGTGGCTTCATCGAACTTTGGCTCGTCGAGGTAGTACTCACCAAAATGGAGTTCCAAATCGCGACCAATGAAATCTTTAATCGGAACGATTTCATCAAACAACTCACGAATCCCGTGCTTAATAAACCAGCTGTAAGAAAAGGTCTGAACCTCGATTAGGTCTGGCAAAGGCATTATGTCCTTGCTTTGACCAAAGAACTTGCGTTCTGGGTCGGTCAGGGCCGTGCGTTTGAATTGGGGCATAAAAGATACAAAAATCCCCCGAAGCAGACAGTCCGCTCGGGTTTAATTTGTTGACTCAGGAAAGGTGGCGCCACTTTTTAGGTCCATGAAAACCACGAAATAGCGCTGGAATTAGCTCCCTTTCAGCACAAAGAAGGGAGAAAGCGTGTTGAGATTAACATTCAAAAATGGTCTTGTCAAGCGAATGGGTATGAGCACCAAAGCTGTCAATAGAATCAATGAATAAGGCTCGGTTTAGCTAAGATTTGGCCAGAAGTGTCGTTAATTGTCCACATTAATGACCGGTTATCCACAGATTATCCCGAAAAACAGGGAGCCGCTGACCAAGAACGGTCAGGGCTCGTTGCAAGGGCCCACCAAAGGGGGGCCTAGTCGTCGCCATCCACACCGAGGTCATCCGCTTCGATGATCACCCATCGACGGTTGGGCGGAACCTCTTCGGCGGGGCTGAGCGTAGGGGTGGGACCCAACAGCTCCTCAGGCGGGGCGCGGTCGTCGTCACGCACCAGGCGGAGATGCGGCGCGTGATCGACGGCCCGTCGCGGGGCGGAAGCGAGGGGCTTGCCGGCGTGCACGCAGCAATTCGTGATGCAGAAGTGCCCATCGCCTCGATGGCAACTGTGATCCTTGGGGCAGGCGAAAGTGGCGAGATCGTCTTCCGACGCGGGCTGGGCCATACAAGCTCCGTGACTATTTCGATCCTACCACCTGCTCGCTAAAAATCAAAAGCTCCCCTGTCAAAAGCTATGGGAGTCGCGCTGTTACGAGAGCCAGGCCAACACGCACAAACGCGAGGAGAGAGATTTTGCCACCCGATGCCCATAGGGCGAAGGGCGGCGGCGCTCGTAGCATTGATCTGACAGCAGCGGACGGCCCACAGCTCTCGAAAGAAGAGCTGAAAGTAAGGAAGTTCCAAGCGTAACACAGTATTTCAGGGCCATCAAGGTTTATGGAAGGCTGGAGGAAAAGAAGTTAAACAGTGACGTGCCGAAGCAAGTGTGCTTAACCCGATGCCGCGCCGGTCGGGGGTGAGCGAGGCCCAGTCCCGATCGACCCGGAGATCACCTCGTAAATACACGAGGCCTCTCTCCCTCCAGTCTCCCATAAACGCAAAACGCCTCTGGAAATCCACACTTTTTAGGTGCTTCTCCCCAGGGACGTTGTAAATGCCGCATTCACGCGACCACGGACTATAGCAAAAAATGGCCGATTTGTCAAGGGATCCGTACCTGCTTCATTCGTGCTGTCAGGCCACGCACAATGACCACTTGTGATTTCGGCTTATTAAAATACTCGGCGAGAAACTCGACGAGCGCCAGGTTTGCCTTGCCGTCCACTGCCGGCGCAGCAATCTTTATTTTGACTGTATCCTCATCCAGCCACTTAACGATCGCGCTCGTCTTGGCGTTTGGTTGAACGTGAACAGTGAGTAGCATATTAACCTAACTACTTCAGGTCTCCGTTCAATACAAGCGGCTTCATGCCTAAAATCTCCTCTCGATAACTAACGTCCGGAATAGGATTCAGAAGGTAAATCTTTTTGCGTAGATAAAACGCCAGCCCCATCTCCATCATGGTATTCATACCGATGTATCCTAGGATACCGCTTTTCTCCACATTGACGATAAGAACAACATTGGCCCATTCAATCTTCTGGTAATGATCGTGCATGGAGATCTCCCGGCGATTCCAGACCCACGGATCATTGGGATCTGCTTGTTTGTAAATCTTATACATTTCCGCAACGGAAATCGGGTTGCCATCACGACCGGGGACCGTCGCCGGCGGTGTTGCGACTTCGTGTCCGAGAGCTTCGAGCTCATGTTTGATTCGCAGAACTTCATCAATGAAGACTAAACTACTGCAAATAGTTATGCGCATACTAACCATCTATGAAACACGGCCAGTTGCCGCTTTTATAAGTTTCGATGTCGCGCAAAGTAGGATCAAAAATGGGTGAGGGTAAATCATTTAAGTCGTACCATCCCCACGAAACAGTTTTATCCGGCTCAATCACTTTTGGCTCCCCGCTCTTCCAATCCGCCAGTACATTCACTCCCAAAAAATGCAACGGCGGATGCGTTTTCATGTTATAAACAAGAAGTAAGCGGGGATTATCGATTTCTATTCCAGATTCCTCCAACGTCTCACGCCGAGCACATGCTTCGACTGACTCCATGTATTCCAGATGCCCGCCAGGAAACGAATACTCACCGGCACCATGACTCGAGCCAGCGCCACGCAACTGTAATAAAACTTTTCCCTCTTTAACAACCATGACTCCAACACCAACCTTTGGGCGCAGCTCTTCATTCATAGATTACTTCCCCCGAAACTTTTTCAAATACTTCATATCATCGGTCAGCGCATCGTCCCAAGGAGTTTCCAGAATCAAATCAATGTGTTTGAGTTTGGGATGAGCGACGATGGCTTTGAAGCCGTCGAGTCCGATGTAGCCCTTGCCCAAATGTTCGTGGCGATCTTTATGGGCATTGAATTCGACCATGGAGTCATTGCAGTGACTGGCCACTAACTTTTTGAGCCCGATCGTTTTATCGAACTTTTTGAACACGTCATCGACTGCAGCTTTGGTGCGCAAGTCGTAGCCGGACGCAAAGGCATGTTGGGTATCAAAGCAAACGCCAATTTCTTTGCCGCGCTCAGCGCCATCAATAAACGCTGCGATCTCTTCAAACGTGTCACCCATCACTGCGCCAGCGCCGGCGGAAATTTCGATGAGTAATTGGCACGTACCTTTGTAGCCATCCATGATCCGATTCAGTCCTTGAATGACCATCTCTACGCCTTTGTCTTGGCCCACATCCTTGGCCGAGCCAGGATGAAACATCATCGCCTTGGCGCCAATCTGGGTGCCACGATCAAGTTCTTGCTTCAACATGGTTACCGACCCGTGGCGGGTGCGATTATTCGTCGACGCCAAGTTAATCAAATATGGTGCGTGAATATACGTCGCTTGAATCTTGTTGTCTTTGGCGGCGGCGCGGTAGGCCTTAGCGTCGACATCCGTAATCGGCTTGGCATTCCACCCCTGCGGCGGACGGGAAAAGATTTGAATCACTTCACAACCAAGCTTGGCCCCATTGATTGGGCCGTTGAACAATCCTCCGGCTGCTGAGACATGAGCACCAAATAGCATAAAGTGATGGGATTACCCCACCACTTTATCACCTGATTCTTTTTGTCGCCAACCTATTTGGCCATCGCCTCCTTCAACATCGCAATCACTTTCTTGTTGCGCATCACGCCCTCCATGTATTCACGATACATTGGGCTGTAGATGCGATCCTTGGCTTCTTTGTCTTCGTGCTGCCCTGCCAAACGATCAAGTTCGATATCAAGTTCTTTAGCATCCACCACGACATTCTTTTCGCGTCCAATCGTTCGCAAAACGAGCATCACTTTAATGCGTTGCAGAGCTTGAACGGTAAAATCCATTTTGAGTTGGGCGAGGGTCTTGCCAATCGATTTCAAATACTGATCAAACGGCATGCCTTGCTCCTCAACATGATGCTCGAGTTCGTGAGTCATCTTGTTGACCTCATCGTTCACGAGCAAATCTGGAATGTCGGTGAAGCGCGACTCCTTCACAACAGCGTCGAGCATCTCGCGCTCCAGACGGCGTTCTTCTTCATGCTCGTTCTCTTCTTTAATATTGGTTTTGAGCGCCTCCTTCAACTCAGCCAAATCTTTTTTGCCGAGCTTGGTAGCAAATTCGTCATTCAACTCTGGCGGTTGCAGTTGATACAACTCCTTCATGTTGACCGTAAACTCGACATCACCATTCGCTAGGTGCTTTTGATAGTGCTCTTTGGGAAATTTGAGGGTAAACGTCTTCGTGTCATTTTCTTTGAGCCCAATCAACTCTTCGGCAAACCCAGGGATGTAGTTCGGCTCCGAAAGATACACATGATAACCCTTAGCTTCACCGCCTTCGACTGCCACTTTGTCCTTAGTCATCGACATGTCGATGACGGCTTTGTGATCTTTAGTCGCAACATCGGTCCCTGCTGCACGGACTTCAACCGTCTGCATCTTTTGAAGATCAGTGAGCGCTTTGTCGATCTCATCTTCTTTGACTTCCGACGATCCTTTTTTGACCGAAAGTTTAGAAAAATCTCCAAGCTTTTCAACATCGGGCATGAGCGGGATGGTCGCGGTATACACAAAAGCATTGCCTGGCGCCATCTTCTCGACGTTGATTTCTGGCGAACCAGCTGTCTCGAGCTTTTCGTTCATGACCGCTTCGACAAAGGTCTTGCGCACTGCCGGCTCAATCGCCGCTTCCATGATCTTCATTTCACCGACGCTATTTTTGACTGCTTCGTAGTTAGCATGTCCAGGACGGAATCCGTCAATCTTCGAGTGCGTGGAAATTTCTTCAGCAGCCGCTTCTAAAAAGACCCGCATCTCATCGACCGGAATTTCGATGGTCAATTTGACGCTGCGTTTCGGTAAATCTTCGCGTTTAATGTTTGGCATAGTTGCCCGAGTGTAGAAAATTTGGGCTGGATTGTCAACCCTGCGCCCAGGGGCAAAGGTCTGCCTTTGACGGCAACAAAGAAAGTCGCTAAGGTCTTGCCCGGAGGTCTCGATGTCTAACTCGCCTCATGTAAAAGTGAGCGGGGAAGACATCCTCGCTCTTTACGCTACCTATACCGCAGCAGCAGAGGCAGAGAAGCCCGCTCTTGCCCATCAGTTCGTCGGCGCCAACCAACGAATGGTCGCAGGGGTTGTCAAACAATTGTTGCCGCGGGGGAAAATGGCCGGACTTGCGTGGAAAGACCTCATGCAAGCTGGAAACGTTGGACTGCTTGAAGCGTTCGCGCGTTTCGATTCTACCCGTGGCGTAAAGTTTTCCACCTACGCCCACCACTGGGTGAAAAAGGAAGTCCGGGACGAAATCGATCGTCAGCCTGGGATACAAGGCTACAAGATTCCCCGCGTTCGCCACGGACTCCTCGGCGCTGTGCGCGACAGAACAATCGGGCTTGAGCGAGCCGGCCAAAAACCGACGCTCAACGCCCTTGGAGACCTGCTCGAAGGCTGTCGACTGAGGAACAAACAGCTCGTCACAAGGGCGGACATAGCTTCGGCGGTCGACACCCTAGCAACTAGGGTGGTTTCCCTCCAAGCACCAACGCGCATCGACGCAGGGAACCGCGAAACGATCCAGGACGCTGTCTCTTCTGATGCGCCCGGCCCTGACACAATCCTTGCCAGCAACAGCACGCTACGCAAGACGTTCGTACGCGCCTTGAAGCAGGTGCGACAAATAGAAGACCTCGCGACGGAATCGGATGAGCGTGCTCGCGACATTCTCATCCATCGACTGGGATTGTTCGGTGCAGAAATAGAATCGTTAAAAGTTCTTAGCTTGTGCTGGGACATCAGCAAGGAACGAGTGCGCCAACTCCAAGACAACCTCCTCCTTTCACTCGGACTCACAAGAGATGAGGCTCTCGCTGCACTCGACAGCCTCAAATACTTTCACGCAATCGACGTAGACTTACTCGCCACTTACGGCCTGGATCGGTGAACGCATCACCTCGAACCAGGCCTTTCGCTTTTTAAGCGAGCGGCCCTAAACTTTTTGAGCCACTCTGGCTTTCTGGCGAAGAGCATGGGTTTGTACTGGCAAAGGCCGAGCGACAACTTTACTCCTCTTAGGTTCGATGTCTTCAACCACAATCCTTGCCCCAAGCGCCCGGGCAAGCTTGGCCAGGAAGTCGATCCGTGGTGTGCACTGGCCGGTCTCAAACCGGGAAATGGCGGATTGCTTTGTGCCAATCCGTTTTGCTAGTTCGGCCTGAGTGAGTCCGTTATAAATACGCTGTTCGATCATGCGCATAACCAACTCATGCTCGACAAGACCATCTTCCCAGGCTTCACGAAACTCACGGTCCTTCATCTGCTCATCAAAAAATTGTTTAAAAGATTTCATTTTCATATAAGTTAAGTATAACACATTCGTTATATCTTATCAAGATGGAACTTCCTCCCCTTTGCGATAATAATATCTGCATAGCCGAGCCGATCAGTCTTTTTTATTAGCCCGTGAAGAATGACCGCTTTGCCGTTATGAAACGTATACAACAGCCTGATGTTAATCTTGCCAAGCGTACGGAGTTCAAACAGACCATCACCGAGGGCCTTACTCTGGGGCAGCCCCAACTGATTACCGAACCGATTGAGTGCCACCAGCAGACCGCGCACTTTGCGAAGGGACGCTTTATCTAACGATAGCAATAACTCATCGATGTCGCTGCTATAAAAATCAACATCCACAGGTTCTACGTTAAAAACAAAACCGCCAGCGCATCATTCGATGCCAACCGGCGGCTTCATCTGCCACCCGCGCTCACGTTATACAAAACATGAACGGAATAGAACTATTTCATCACGTTTTAAGCGTTTTGTCAAGGCGTTTTGCCTCCGCCCACGCGAGTTCGTACACTTTTTTCATGGCGTCAGCGATCTCAGCACTTTCAATAATAATCCCGAGTTTTTCACGCCACGAAGCAATCATCACTTTGTCATCGTAGATGTTAATTTCTGGCGAGAACGAAAAGGCATCAGCGGGCACCAAGGCACTTTCACGCTTTTCTTCGGCATCATGTTTAGCACGCTCAACTCCAGTCTCCGTGGCTGGAATAATCGCCCGAATGGTAATTCCCTTTCGCGAACGCCGGCCGTAGTAGGTCGAAAAGTATTCAGGCAAGGCTTTGTGCATATCGTCGACGTTCGCCAAAGCACGAATCGGCTCGTGTGAAGTAAGCGTATCTTCATAGACGGCACGGAGCCCGTCGATCCCTTCAAAAAATCTGACGCGTGGACGATCACCACGATTGTGAAGAGCGTCCAGTCCAGGAATGAGGGCAGCTGTCCGACCCACGACTCCTTTTTGTCGCTCCAGCTCATGATCAACAAACTTCTGCAACTTTGCCGGCGGTTCGGCAACATACTCTTGCTTGGGCTCACGCCCCGAGATCGTTGCCAGTCCCTTGGCCACTAAGGCCGAAAGCACATGGTAGCCCGAAGTACGATTTACCTTAGCTCTGGCGGCAACCTGAGACACGGTTCCTCGACCAAGTTCAAGCAAAGCCACGTACATTGCTGCCTCGGCCTTAGAAAAACCCACATTCTTTAATGATTCTTTCAGTTGATCAGACATACGCTGTTGATTGTAGTCGACAGTCCTACTTTTACGCAAGGAAACCTAAGTCTTTCAACACGAAAAGCGTGTCGAAGCATATCAACAAAACAAAGAAGCTGGCCCCGGAGGACACAGCTTCTTCACTCTCTTTTATTAGACGATCAAGGCAACGATGAGCAAGGCAACGATGTTCAAAATCTTGATCATTGGGTTGATGGCTGGGCCAGCAGTGTCTTTGTAGGGGTCACCAACCGTGTCGCCTGTCACAGCGGCTTGGTGAGTGAAACTCCCCTTGCCGCCGTAGTTTCCTTTTTCAATGTACTTCTTTGCGTTGTCCCATGCGCCACCACCAGTGGTCATCGAGATGGCGACGAAGAGTCCAGTAATGATCGAACCGATCAGCAAGCCGCCGAGCGCAATTGGCCCGAGGGCGAATCCGACAACGATTGGCGCAAGCACCGCAAGCAAGGCTGGGGCAATCATCTCTTTGATCGCTGCTTTGGTCACGATGTCGACAGCCTTGCCGTAATCAGGTTTGGCAGTGCCTTCCATGATGCCGTGAATTTCTTTGAACTGACGGCGGACTTCTTCGACCACTGCTCCAGCCGCGCGACCGACCGATTCCATTGCTTGGGCTGCAAAAAGGTAAGTCACAAGTCCACCCAAGAATAATCCAGCAATGACTTTTGGATCAGCGAGATCAAACACCGCTACCACACCTTCAGCTTGCAACACGTGAACGTAATCGCCGAAGAGCACGAGCGTGGCAAGTCCCGCTGAACCAATGGCGTATGCCTTGGTCACAGCTTTGGTAGTATTTCCAACCGCGTCGAGTGGATCGGTCACGTCGCGCACCGACTCGGGCAGGTCAGCCATCTCGGCAATGCCACCAGCGTTGTCCGTGATCGGACCAAAAGCATCGATCGCCACCACGATCCCGGTGAGCGACAACATCGCCACGGCAGCAATGGCCACGCCATAAAGTCCGGAAAGTGAATAGGAGATGAGCACACCAAGGACGATAGTCACCACTGGGAGGGCAGTCGCTTTCATTGAGAGGGCCAAACCAGCGATGATGTTAGTGCCATGTCCAGTCTGGGATGCTTCAGCCAGTTTCTTCACCGGCTTGTATTGAGTTCCGGTGTAGTACTCAGTGATTAGAATGAGGAGCCCGGTCACAGCAAGTCCGACAAGCGAGCACCAAAACAAAGGCATGCCTTCAGCGGCGCCCTCCATATGAAAGCCTTCGAGTACCCATTCATGGACAAAGAAAAATCCGATAGCAGCAATAACTCCTGAGGCAACTAATCCTTTATACAGCGCGCCCATGATGTTCTGAGATTTGCCAAGGCGAATGGCAAAGGTGCTGAGAATCGAAGCAACAATTCCGACGCTCCCAAGAACTAATGGATACAAAACCAATGTCTGATTCTCAGGCACGAGCACATGGGCGAGAGCCATGGCCGCAATCAAGGTCACGGCGTATGTTTCGAACAAGTCCGCAGCCATACCAGCGCAGTCACCAACGTTGTCGCCAACGTTATCGGCAATCACGGCTGGGTTGCGTGGATCATCTTCAGGAATACCAGCTTCAACCTTTCCAACCAGGTCTGCACCAGCGTCAGCCGCCTTAGTGAAGATACCGCCTCCGAGACGAGCAAACACCGAAATCAATGATCCTCCAAACGCGAGACCAATCAACGCGTTCACGTTAAAGCCACTCAGCCAGTAAAAACCTGTGACAGCGAGCAACCCAAGTCCAACAACGAACAAGCCCGTGACCGCTCCGCCTTTGACCGCCACGTTCATCGCTTGTTTCAAGCCGGTCTTAGCCGCTTCGGTGGTGCGCACATTCGCGCGAACCGAAACGCTCATCCCGATGAAACCAGCGATCGAAGAACAAATTGCTCCGACCGCGAACCCAGCGGCCAGGGTCCAGTTGAGCAAAAGCCCGATCAAAACAAAAACGACGATGCCAATCGCGGCAATCATCTTATATTGGCGTGCCATGTAGGCCGACGCCCCTTCTTGAATCGCTTTGGCGATCCCGATCATTTTTCCTTCGCCAGCTGGTAAGCGCAAAATCCAGTTAGCTAAGTAGGCTCCGTAAAGGAGAGCCAAGACACCCGCTCCTAACGCGATGTAGATAATCGTCATAGGGTCCGTAAACAAATTAACCTTAAGGGTAAGACCGCGTTATCCTAGCCGAAACGGGCGGTTTTTGCAAGATCACCTTGGTGGACACGTTGCGGAACGGCGTAAAGGCGACTATTCTTGGAAGCACTATGTCAAAACTTTTATTGAAGCTCCTTGAGCCCTTTGCCGCCCTGTTGTTTTGGGCAATTCGCGACCACTTGAAGCGCCATCGCCGCCTGCCGACTTGGTACTTTTTTGCTTTTGAGCGTTTAGCGCCGATGCCAGCTTGGGAGCTCTTGGTGACCAAAAAAACCGAGCGCGGACTAGAGCTTTTGCTCGATCGCCGGCTCCCCAACGACCATGTCTGGCCGGGAGAGTGGTCATTTCCAGGAACGATTTTGAGCTATCATGATGTTGAAGCAACGGCTTTTAAACGTCTGGCTACTGAATTAGGGATCGACGAGCTCCCGACTCAGCCGCGATTAGTGACCGTGACGATTGAACCCAACGAACGCGGACGCCACGCCCACATTTTTTGGCAAATGAAAGTCGCGCCAGAGACCGAGTTTCCTAACGGCACGTTTTTTCCTGTGAACACGCTCCCCGAAGACACGATTCGCTATCAAGCCCGACAAATCCATGAGCTATCCAAACTTCTCTCATGAACGTGAGCTTCTCGCTGCTGGCTACCAAGCCATTGTTGGCGTTGATGAAGCTGGCGCCGGGGCTTTGGCCGGACCACTCATCGCCGGCGCAGTCATTCTTCCGTTGAATAGCCGGCTCGGAGAACTCGACGACTCCAAAACCAAGACACCACAGGCTCGTGAACGCCTTTTTGATTTAATTTGCGAACGAGCCACAGCATGGGCGGTTGGTGAAGCCAGCGTCGAGGAGATCAACACGATTGGTCTTCGGCCTGCTAACTATTTAGCCATGAAGCGCGCCGTCGCTCAAATCCCCTCAGCCGACTTTGTTCTTGTCGACGCTTGGACGATTCCTGATCTTTCGCTTCCGCAACGTGGAGTGATCAAAGGCGATCACTTAATCAAATCCATTGCCGCGGCTTCGATCGTCGCCAAAGTCACCCGCGACCGGATGATGCACGTCCTGGCCAAGCTTCACCCCGCGTACGGTTTTGCAATACATAAAGGTTACGGCACCAAACTTCATCGCGATCAGATTCGTACTCACGGACCTTCAAACGTCCACCGTACGAGCTGGGAAGTGTTCAAGACTCTTAGCTAATCTCAGCACAAAAGTCTATAGAATACCTTGACCTAAAGCCTCAAAAAGGGTATTCTACATCCCGCTGCTAAACCCGCGGCCTTCTATCGCTAACCCGCTCAAACGGCTAGCTATCAAGGGAATTCTGGTCGCGTTCGCTGGCCTTCGACAATTGAAACAGGTGATCGGTCGGCTCCTTGGGTGGTTGTTTACTCCCCTTCGGATGATTGGCCGTTTTTTGTTTTCCGCCGTTTTGGTGCCAGGCTTCCATGTCATTTTAATGATCCGCCGCCAACTCGACCGCTTGTACTTGCCGGCCAAAAATAAAATCTTGTTTTTGTTCTCCAACCGCTTTGCGATTCACGTAGTGATTGTGACTATTTCGATCTTCTCGGTGTTCACCAATGTGCGCCCAACCGAGGTGCGCGCAGAAGAGTACGGTCAAGAAAGTGTTCTCTACGCACTGTTGGGTGAAGACGGTCAAGACATTATTGAAGAAGTCGCTGGCGACACATCGCCGCTACCTGAGCCAACTTCGTACCGTGGAGCCGTTGCCTTTTCTTCGCCTGTTGCCCGCGATCCAGTCATCGACTCGTTAACCAGTGACAGCTCTACTACCGGCGCGCTCACCGCGCGTCCCACCAACGAAGCAACAACGTCGACCCAGCGCGACGTGGTCCAAAGTTACACGGTTGAATCCGGCGACACTGTGAGCACGATTGCCCAAAAATTTGGGTTGTCGATTACGACCATTTTGTGGGCCAATGATTTATCGGTGCGCAGCACGATTCGCCCCGGAGACGAGTTGGTAATTTTGCCTGTGGACGGCGTGGTCCACAAAGTCGCTCGCGGCGACACGCTTTCTAAAATTTCTAAACTCTACGGCACCGACGCCGAAGAGATTCAAACGTATAACAAGTTGGCGAACGCCAATGACTTGTCGATTGGTGAGGCGTTGTTGATCCCTGGTGGCGAACGCCAAGCTCCGGCCGCAGCGCCGCGTGTGGCTTCGGTCAAAAACTTGTTTACCCCAGGGCAAACCGCTGCCGCACCAAGCGTTTCTGGTGGCACCAACGCCGGCGGATTTATTTGGCCAACGGATCTGCGTAAAATCAATACATATTATGGACAATACTATGCCTACGGCCGCCATTGGGGGCTCGACATCGACTGTAACTACAATAATAATAACTATGCCGCGGCGGATGGTATCGTGACCCGCGCCGGATGGAATTCTGGCGGCTATGGCTACCTTGTCGAGATCGACCAAGGCAACGGTATTGTGACCCGCTATGGCCACAACGCCCGTGTCTACGTCAAAGCTGGACAGACCGTGGCTCAAGGTGACCGGGTCGGATTGTGTGGCACCACCGGCCGTTCAAGTGGAACGCATTTGCACTTTGAAGTCCGCGTAAACGGCAACACCGTGAACCCATTGGATTATCTCTAAGCAATTCTCGTATAAATTGGAGTGAACTTACCTTTGCGCTGCATTTCCAACTTCTCCATTTCATTTAAGTAGACGTTGATAGCATGGCGAATGAGTTCTCCTTTGTTGCGGAAGCCCCATTGCTTTAGCACTTGAGTTATACGTTCATCTAAAATAGCCGGGAGGGCCAGATGTATCCTGGACATAGTTTGTTTATTAACTGACAGATAAGAAAGTCAGGGGTTGATTTTAGCCATTCCAGTTTGTGCTCACAACAGACCCACATGTGATCACAGATGACCCACCAATGGGCCCACTGTGATCACAACATGAAACCACCACTTTAGAGACAGCCAATCTGCATACCCCAGCATAGACCTCCGGCCCAACCCCCTCTAAAAGAAAACCCCGTTTGTTACCCTAACAAATCTAACTTCGGCCTAAACTGAACAGCCTCGGCCAAGTGAGTAACAGCGATCTTGGCTTCACCGGCCAAGTCAGCAATCGTCCGAGCAACTTTTAGCACCCGTGTAAACGCCCGGGGAGACAAATGCAGTTGTTCCATCGCCGCTTTCATAAAAACCAACCCCTGTTCATCAAGTATGCAAAACTGCTTTACCTGAGTTGTATTCATCTGCCTGTTAATGGCTCCCCGTTCCCGCTGTACAAGACGCGCGGCCACCACTCTTTTTCTAATAACAATAGAAGACTCGCTCTCAACTTCCGTCGTTAACTTCTCAAAGCCAATCTTTGGCACATCAACTACCAAATCAATCCGATCCAGTAGCGGTCCAGAAACTTTTTTGCGATAGCGCACCCGCTCGTAGCCAGTGCAGGTGCACTGCCGAGTGGTGTCAGTTAAAAAGCCGCACGGGCATGGATTCATCGCTGCGACCAACATGAACCGCGCCGGATACTGTACCGTTGCCGCAGCCCGTGAGACCGTCACCACCCCGTCTTCAATCGGTTGTCGAAGCGCCTCTAACGCCGAACGGGGAAAC
>ERZ1292633.2209-Hain-H41-02um-R1-2209-length-20107-cov-7_pt1 | contig 20107 bp, 6 predicted proteins | sample MGYA00564406_ERZ1292633 | MGnify/ENA primary metagenome ERZ1292633 (study PRJEB36523, sample SAMEA6512639) | groundwater metagenome | collected 2019-01-08 | study: AquaDiva: Metagenomics assemblies of 32 groundwater samples
GCCGGTTATGCCCACCTGGGCCAGAACCACAACTTCCTTCCTTCCTTCCTTCCTCCCCGTTTGCGCGTCTGCACATTGCCTCCCTTTTTTTCCCTCAACCACCAGTCTCGTGCCTTTTTTATTTTTCGTCTCTCTCTCTCATTCGCTCTCTTTCTGAGACAGCTGAAGGGGGTGAGGTTTCCTAGCTAGACCGCGCCATGGTGCCAACCCTTCGAGTCGAGTCGCGCATCGAAGCTCACCTTCTCAGAAACTGTCTTCAAACGTTCTCCCCCCTTCCTGAAGCGCTCCTTCTAATCCTTCTCTCGTCGATATCAGCCGTACCCAGTGTCACCACTTCTCAGCTCCCTGTTTGACTCGTTCGCTCTTCCGACGCGACGAACATTACCCTCCCACTCTCACTCTGCGTCAAGGAAGACCATTCGAGAATCCTTGAGACGACAGGTGCTCCGTCATGCAGGCATTATTTGTTTGCTTGTTATCCCCCACTCTCTCACACTGCCCGCCACTTTAGTCATGTTTTCAACATCCGTCCCTGTGCACAATGGCACGTCCCTTGTGACGTCAGGGGCGATACCCGCCACAGTTCTCGCCCACGCTGCCGAGAGTAAGCGGAATCGCAAGTGCCTTGCCACTCTGCTGTGCGGAGCCGACCACGGCAGTGGCGCCGTCACGGACGATGACGTGGCTCGATCGTTGATTGACGGAGGTAGCCACTGGTCTACCACGGCGACCGAAGGGCAAGGGGATGATGCGTCTAACCCCGGCTTGGTCGCGTTCATCAAAACGCATGTCAAGAGCAAGCTTGCCGTTCAAGTCAACGACGACTGGTTATGCTTTAGCGACGCCATTATCGCGCGCGTCACGATGCTTGTCAATGCCGCGCTGTGTGACGTCGAAGAAGACGCGACGGCTACCAAAGCAGAGGGGGGCTGCTCCGCCCAGCGGCCCCTACTTCGAGTGTTTCTCATCGCCGACAACACCGTGTCGCAGTGCTGCCCGGATGAGATTACGGCGAAGCGCTACGGCGCGGACGCACTTGTTCAAATTGGATTTTCATGTCACTCTAAGTCGGTCTCTCTTCCGGTTTACATCTGCGAGCCGCGGCTGCCGACGTCGCTCTGCCCGGCGCAGCTCGCTGAAAATGTCGTTCGTTTGACGCCGGCGCTTCTCGGCGCGGGACGGCCGCGCGATGCCCCACCTCAACTTGAGCCAGCCGACGACCCGAGTAAGACACGTAGCATTCACAGCAGCACCGTGGTCGTCCTGCACGGTGCCAACAGCGCCGCGTTCGCGCTAAAATTAACGGACCGCGTCTCCCAAGCAGTACTCGAGCGAGGTGACCCGGCCTCGCGCGCAATGCTTTCCTCCGAGTCGAACCCCGCCGCCCAGTTCATCACGCCGGAAGGAGATGTGGTTTTGGCCATTTGTCACGTGTGCAGCACGGATGGAAGTGAAACAGCAACAACGTCGGCCCGCCGCGCCGCCGATCAGTCCCTCCCATCCGAGTGGATCGTGGGAGGGGGGGTGACGTTTCCTGTACGAAAGGGTTCGCCTCAATCCATCTTGTACGTGGCCCCGACGTTCATTGTGGCCGCGGCGGCCACCGCACCATCCGACCGGCGAGACGCGACGATTACGTCGTTCCCTCCGCTCCTTCACGAGCTCATTTTCATCGCGATGCACAACGAATGGAACGGAGGGCTAAAGGTGGCCGAGGGTGGGCTGTCACTTTACGGACACCTCGCCGCCGTTCGGCCATCATCATCGTCAGTTTCTTCTCCGACGGCGGGTGCGTCGGACAGTTTGGAGGATAGCACGGGTGGGGGCCAGCCGGTGCGCGTGTCGGCGGCGGACATGGCGTCCGGTGCCGCGACCGCTATCCACGCTCGCTATCGCCAGCGAATGTTCAACGTCGAGGCGGTCAAGAAAGCCTCGGCCGTGGGTATCGTCGTCTCCGGCGCGGGACTGCGCGACGCTCGGCCGCTAGCGGAGAGTCTCCGGACGCTGCTGATTCGCAGCGGCCGCCGCGCCTACGTCATCTATGTTGGCTGTATCAATCCCCAGAAACTGGCGAATTTCGCGGACTCGCTCGACTGCTTTGTGGTCATCGCCTGTGCGGCAAGCCAAGTCGCCAACTTTGGTAAGAAATCCGACGGCTTCATGAAGCCCCTGGTGTCCCCTGTCGAGGCCTTGCTGGCCTTAGATGCCATCGATTGGTCGGACCCCGCGTCGTTCGCCACGCGGGGCGACCTCGTGCTGCGAGCCGCGGAGCGGGCATGCCGACTTGCGGTGGATTCGACGGACGGGGCGCCGGCGACTGGCGGTCAGCTTGTCGCCCAGAGGCCATTGAACGTGGCGGTCGTGCAAATGGGAGGTTCGAGCGCCCTGCAGCGGCTCGCGGAAAGGCAGTGGACCGGTCTCGACCCGGCAGTGGGGGCCACGCCCATTCAACGTGAAATCGTTGAAGGCCGAAGCGGCATCGCCCGGGGCTACGAGCGTGAGCAAGGGCCGCTCGCGGTCGCGTCGTAAAAGAAGTCTCTGGGTTTCTCCCTTTTGGTGAAGGGTGAGGGTGGGGGGCGGTCCCCTGCCCCGTCATGAGGTTTAAAGTGTCCTGTCTTGTTCGTGTCGCGGAATGGTTGCTTTCTTCCGTGTCAAGTCGCCGCAGGTTTGACACACACTCCCCCCACCCGTTGTACCATCGGCCCCCCATCATCATCATGCAAGAGCTACTCTTCGGCAAAGTCTACTCGCCGCGTCCCATCGTCGTCGCCGCCGCATCCATTGTGGCCTGCCCGCTGATTTGGAACATCGTCGCGCGCAACGAGTACAAGAATCACACGCTAAGCCGCCTCCTGGGTTCGCCAAGGAGGGGCTGCTACCTGCTCGCCACATGGATCTTCACTTCGTCTCTGTACCGTGACGTGCTTTTCACAAAAGCCGTCATGATGAATAACGACAGCGTGCTGACGAACGACTCGAACACTAAGGGCTACGTAGCGGCGGCGGGCAAGGCGCTCACAGGCATGGGAGCCGTGTTAGTGGTGAGCTCAATGTATCGCCTCGGTGTCACGGGAACGTATCTCGGCGACTACTTCGGCTTCCTGATGTCGGCCCGCGTGTCGGGCTTCCCTTTTAACGTCTGCAGCGACCCGATGTACGCCGGTGCGACGATGCAGTTCGTCGGTTTGGCGTTGGCGGCCAACAGCCACGTCGGCGTGACCCTGTCGGGTTTGGTCGCCGCGGTGTACTACGTGGCCACTAAGTGGTTCGAGGGCCCGTTCACATCGTACATCTACAGCAACCGGGCCGCCGCAGAAGAGGCCGCCGCGTCGCGTGCCAAGCCTTCGCTGGCCTTGTAATTTGTAAATCAAAGACGCCTCAAAGCACGTTGATCGAAACCATCGACTTCAAAAAGTGTTTGGGTCGTTGTCGTTTTACTAAAACAGCTGGGTGCCGGACCCCGTGAGTCGCCACTAGCGTCAATAGTGTCCTGGTTCCCTGTGCTTTCCTCACAAACGGTTAATGGGGGTGTGGGTTCGTGCTGCTCAGGCTCCCTCTTGCTTCAAGGTAATCATTCGGCTTTAGCGACGCGTTGTCGGTCCGTCCTCTCTTCGCTCGGCAAAGTTCCTTCGTACGAAAGCATTTCTAACACACTTTTTGCGCCCGCCTTCCTTCCTTCCTTCCCCCGGTTTCGATCGTTCGACTCGATGGCGGGGGCTGCGGATTCAACGAGCATTTCGACGGCATGGACAGCCGCACCAAGCGCGTCAAACCGCGCAGCCGGCCGTCTGCCGCCCGCCACGTCGTCCGTACCTCATTCGCTGCAGCTACCCGTGCGGGCGATCGTCTGCTCCGACGTCTTCACCTATTCCGCCTGGGTGGCCGACTCCCCTCTGTGGCAAGCCGCAACAGACGCTTGCTCACATCGCGTCGCGATCGACGCCTTCCGCCTGAATACGGCATCCTCCGTCGTCGACGCGGCGGACCACCGGCGTCAGGAAATGACGCAATTACACCGTTTGAATCCATCGTCCGGCACGTTTCGCAACTTATGGCTATCCGCAGCGGTGAATTCGGTACCTCAGCGGCTCCCATTGGTCAACTTCGTGGACCCTAATTCTTTGGCCCGAACCGCTTCAACCACTTACGGAGCGGCGGGATCGGAGGGCATGAATCTGGCGTCGCTCATGACGATTCTTGAACTCTTCGCCGACAACGACTCCTGCGCGGTCGGTTTTATGCGCGACCTGACAGGTCGGTGCGCCGCGTCGTCAACACGCGACAACAACCAATCGACAACTTCAACAGCCAGCGTCGACCGGGCATTGGCGCTCGCGATCCGAGACGATATCGCGTCAGGCTGTGCCCAGGACGATCCCCCTACCGGCGTGATGGTTGTTTTCGCCTTCGTGTTGCGCATGCTGGATCGATTCCCTCATATCGCAGAGGATGCGATCAACACGTTGCTCTTTCTGGCGGTGAATGCCCGATCGCCTTCACCGTTGCTCGACTTTTTAGCCAAGACGTTCTTTTTGAGCGCTCACCGGCATCGGTTTTCGGCCGTGCATATCTCGCTTGAGCAGTCGTTTCGCGTGATTCACGCGAGTCGCGTTGCCGCAATGCAGGCGTCGGAGTGCGAATGGCAACCCTTTGCACCTCCCTCACCTTTGTCCCCAGCGGAACTGCTAGCGACGGCGTCTGCGCCATCCGCGGCGCTGGTGATGAACGGTGCGGCGGCTCAACGCCAGCAGTATGCCAACGAAGGCCGGTACGCATTTGACCCCGTGATGGGTGAGCTGATTTTCTTGCGCCGCGACTACGGTTCGCGAATGAGGCTTTGCGGTGCGAGTGTCGGGTCTGGGTACGAGGCACGCTCGCCGAGGCTCACGACGCCGGTGACCGTCGTGTTGGCGTCCGGGGGTCCGCGATCGGCGCTAGGTGGCTGGGGCACTCGTGGATGGTCCCCCGTGTACGAGGTGCCGATGGACAGCATGGCGAGCGTGGCGTTACCACTTTGCACCGTGACACCCCTGCACCGAAGGAAAGTCGCCACCGCCCCGGACCGCCGGACAACGGCGACAGAGGTCCTCGTTCCTGCTCCGCCAACCGACGACGCGAGCCGTCTCCCCGCACCGGCCGGCTGGCTGCTCTACCACGTCACGTCCCTGTTCAATGTGTCGTTTTCCTTCCTGGATAACTCGGCGGGCCCACGAGGCGCTGGCATGTCCACAGCCGGCAGCGATGCCGCGCCAACGTTCGCGGCGGCCAGCAATTGGAAGCATGGCGTGATGCAAGTCACGTTGCGCTATCGCGATTCGCCCAAGTCGATCGTGCCGTGGGGTCAGCCTTCGCTGCGGCTGCTGGCCTCCTGCAGCAGCACGGATGGTTTTTTGGATCTCGTTTTCATCGAAGACACGAAAATCGAGTCGCGGAAGGGCCACATGCACCTCGCGCGAGTTCCCTTTTCGCTGGTCTCGCCTTATCAATGTCCTGCATTGAACACGACCTCGGCGCTTCAATTTACGAGGGCGGCAGCCGACGTCACTTCGCTCCGCCGCCGCTACCGGTTGCACTCTCGAGGACTGTTTCACTTTTCACGTTCAGCCGGTGCCTCGCTGACGGCCTTCAGGCCCCTCTTGGCGTCCACGGTTGGAAGTCGTTTGTGCACGCCGTTGTCTTCCGCCACGATCGAGTGCTGGGTCAACCTCGAAGTCGACATGGCAAAAACAAGTCAAGGAGGAGAGCCGCGCACGATATTTTCGCTCGGCGACAAGGAGATTCTCGAAATTTTCGTAGATGCTCTATTCGATCCGTCTATTGCGCCTGCTCAGCACGGAGGAGGCGCGGCGGTATGCACGTGGCGGTGCGGGTGGCGAGCGCCAAAGTTTGGCCTCTGTTACGCCAATGTCGTCGGAAGCGTTGGGGGGGAGTCCAGTAGTCGGTGGTGTCACGTTGCGGCCGTGTTCAATCAAGGACAGTGTCATCTGGTCGTCGATGGACGCTGCTCCGCTGCCACGGCGTTTCCCGTCTTGCATTTGCACAGCACCGCGTTTCAAGGCCCAGCGATCGTCGATGCCATCCGGCAGCGAGGGTTGTTTTCTTGGTACGTCGGCAAAGCGTTCGTTGGCAAAATCTCATTTCTTCGTGTGTGGGACGACGCGAAAACCAACGAGCAGATTCAGCGAGAGCGGTGTTGGCCTCGCTACGGCAACGAGGGCGGCCTTGTCGTGTGCCTCGACGCCGCGGACGGTGCTGGTCGTTGGTTGCTCGATCGCGGGCCCCATGGACTTCATGCGCGGTTGCCCGCTTCCAACTTTGTGCAGTATTGCAGTCCACCTGCAACGGCCAAGTCGCCCGCGCCCCCGGTGCAGGTGGCCGGTGGTTGGCACTCTGTGCGGACCCAACTTGTGCCTGAGGGCGTTGCGGCGCCAGTGCTCGAACCCGACGAAGTCGCAAATTTTTCGACAAATGATGTGTTTCTTCCCACAGGAACGGTCGATTGTTCGCGCCTCCTCGCAACGGCGAGCACCACTGCAGGATACGATTCCGTATTTCCAATGCCCCGCGTTGAAACCTCTCTGACTACCCTTCGAGGTACCTTGATGCTGGCTATTCTCTCGCGCCCTCCACCGACCGGCGGCGGGCAACCGCCCCATTCCTTGGTAACCGACGTCATGGAATTCGACATCTCTGCCGCGCAGCTTGCTTCGCACCGACTCGTCGTCGATGCGGCTAGCAGGCTACCCAATTCATCCATTGGTCAGATCACAAGTGGGATCTTGAGCGCCGAATTCGTGGTGATCGTGTCAGCTTCCACACGGACGTCACCCGTCGGCACCGCTGGAATCTCGGAGGTCATGGTCTCTCACTGCGTATCGGTTCCGGTCCTCGGCACGTATGAACTGCCCATTGGCCGCCCGGCGTGCGAGCTGCGCCCGGGCAACGCCTTGACCGTCGTGAACAGCTTGGTGCAGCAGATCGGCGCTTTCGCGCAACACACGCTGCTCGCGGTCACCCACCAGCTGGGCGTGCTGCCATTTTTGCTCGACACCACCGTCGATGACCTTCAAACCCTCCTTCGCTTCATCGAGCAGATTAGTCGGCGTCATGACGCCGAAGACGATGATGGCCCCTCCGACTCAACGAGGAACCCCGACCCGAACTTGGCGCCTCTGCTCTTTTTGGCGGCCCTCATGACCCGCATGTCGCTGCCGAGGCATCGGGCCTCCACGGCGACGTCACAACTTCTACCACTCCAGTACGCCGAGCATTTTGACGTGTGGTTGCAGGAGGCCGTTACGGCGGCGACATCGCCGTGGCTGCAACCCGCAGCGACGCCAGCGGCTTCCCCTCACCTCAACCCCTACAAACGGCGGGCGCTCCAAATTGCAAAATGTCAGTCGATTGCGGCTCCGTCACGCGACGATCTAAGACGGCACCTTTTGAACGTGGCCCTTCCCTTGCAGCAGTCGCCGGTCGTAGAGGTCGCCCTTGCGGCGAGCACCTTGCTGCAAGAGTCGCTCGCGTTGCTCGTGCCCGACGAGCATGTCCTCGGCGTGCTCACCCGGCTCACGAAGCGAATGATGTCGCAGCCATCAGTTCCTACCGCAGGCGCGTCGTCTCAACTTCGCGGAGGAGTGAGTGCTTCTTCGTCGCCGCAGCATGGCGCCGTCGAAGCGATCCTAAGATGTCTCCTCGAACACCTCTCGGCCCCGGAAGCGGCAAAGTCCCTTTACCTCAGCGTCGGTCCCAAGGATTTTCGCCAAATTCTCGTCGTGTTGCTCGTTGAAGCGTCGAAGTCTCTGGCCGCCGCGATGTCGTCGTCGTCATCGGCGGCCAGTCACAACACAGCGGGGGGTCTCATTTCGTTCACCATCCAAGCGCTCCTCGCGATGCAGGATGTGCTTCTTGCGCATGCGATGTTCAGCCCTGTTACCGTTGCGGCCGTGGACTCGGTCACCGGCGGCACCCAGCCGTCCAGCAGCTTGCCCTCCGCTAGCAGCACCACGGAACCCCTCAGCGCAATCGCAGAAGCCACGGCTTACGTCCTCGTCGTCGTGAGAGCAGCAACGCAAACGCTGACTAGCGCGCACAATACGCTCCGGGCTGCGCAGTCGGAGGCGTCCTCACAGCAAGCACGACCCGTCAGCTCCACGCCGGGCCGACCAGGCGCTCGCAGCCTTCCCACGGTGGTCGTTGCGCGGCTGCTCAAAGAAAGTTACGTGGGGTGTATTCTGTCTCGATGCTTGAGCGCGTTCGCGATGATCCGCCAGCAGCCGCCTCGCGCCATCGTCGAAGCCTTGCATGAGCTTCGCCGCCCGACCAAAGCGGTGTCTGATTTGGTGAGGGCACCATCCGCATTGACAGCGTCTGAGAGCAGTGGTCCCGATGCACGCCTGGCCCGGGAGGTGGGAAGTTGGATCTCAGGATTGATTCAAGCGCTGCGGTACTTGACCGTCAGCTTCGCGTGCGCATTCATCCGAGCGCCTGCTCAAACCGCAGGACTCTCCGAGTTGGTCGAGGGGCCTTTGTTTCGCCGTGGCTTTTTACGCGCAGGGTCCAGTCGTGACGCGGCTGTTCGGTCGTTGCTGCAGGGGCTCGGACCGATGGCCCGGCTGCTGCAGGATTGGCAAGCGGCCAATCAAAGCATCGGATTTGAACCCAAATCGGCCTCGGTTTTGCTACCGCTGGAACGAACCATATTCTGCGCGTTTTGCAACTTGATTGTACCGGTGTCGGAGTGGAGCCAGGCATCCTCCTCGTCGTCGTCCACGCCCCCTACGATCCGGTTGGTGCTCGAGCAAGTCAAGAACATACGTCGATGGTTACTCTTCGCTAGGCAAGGCGAAAAGCGCACGCTCGATGATGTGAGGAATCGGGCTCAGCTGCTTTGCCGTGTGGAACCCGAGGTCAACGTGACCGCGGCGGCCCTCGCCTCTCCATCCCCTCCTCGCAAGGGACGAGCGGCTTTCGACAACGCTAGTAGTGGCCAAACCCCCACGCAGCACGGCGGGGGGGTGGCGGGCGCTTCCGCCGCGGCAGCCGCGGGGGGGAGCAGCAGCAGCAATAATGGACGCGAGTGGAAGCTGGTGTTTCAAACGTGGAAGCGCGTTCGGCGGCTGCGAGATTTGAGCAGTCTCATCACGCAAACCCCGACTCAACTCGCGTCGGCAAGTAGCGCGACCTTGCTGATCCAAACCGCAGCTCGCTTTCTCCAGGGAGACACGAATGCCGGCACGCCTGTTCCTCCCGTCACGGACATTGAAGCCTACGTCCTTCAACGAACGCACGTTGCCGCGAGGCGGCTGAGTGGACTGCAGTCTCTCAAGGACATTTTGCAGGAAGCAGAGGACCTTGCGCTTGTGATGCCGATGGTCGTCAAGTGCCTCGTCGGCTGGCATCCCTTGGACAGTATCGCCGGCTGTCCCACCGACGTGCTTGGCCGCGTGAGGGCCACCCACTTCTCCTTGGTCACCGACGCCGTCTCGCGGTGCGTTCACTTGTTGCGGCCGAGGGACTTTCTGCGCAGTCCGTGGGCGCGCGCTTTTATTGTCTTGATGTCGTCGCCATGGGGACTCGTCGACTTTGACTCATTGGGCTTGCACGGCGTCACCTCGACGCTGCTGCGCTTCGCGAGGGCCCAGCCCACCGCGGCTCGCATGAGCGCAGGTGCCCCGCGGATCGAGCAGCCGTCGGTCAATGGCCTTCCACGCCGAATCGAGGATGCCGTCATCGACGCCGCGCCGTCCACGGTGACTGTCTGCCGCAACGGCACCGCGCTGCGGTGGACAGCGGGTCGCGGCACCTGCCGGGCCAGCGCTTGTTGGAATCAAAGGCCAATCACGACCCCTTCTGGCGACATCGCACCTCACCGTGTGTACTACTTCGAGATGTGCATTGTGGAACTCGCGCCCCGGGGCTACGCGGCGATCGGCGTGGGTCCGTTCAACTTCAACCTTGCGCGGCCCCCGGGCTCTGAGCCAGGTTCGTTCGCGCTGCATGGCGAGGATGGCACGCTTCTCAGCGAAACGACAACCGGACAGCAAGTCGACGTCGCCTTCGGCGTGGGAGACACCGTGGGATGTGGCCTCAACGCCGAAACGCATGAATGCTTCTGGACGAAAAACGGCTCGCTGATAGCGGCGGCTCGTTGCGCGGGCGTAACGCACGACGTGTACCCTCTCGTCGCTCTCGATTTGCGCGGTGTGGTCGTCCTCAACTTCGGGCAGTCCCCGTTTTTGTTCGACCTCGCGGTGGTGGATCCGACATCGGAGCCGAGGCCGCGTCTCGTTTGCTACCAGGCGACCGACGCCCTAATCAACTTCGGCATTCGCCTCGCGAGAAGTGCCGCGGCGCCTCCTCCCGTGGTTCAAGCGTCATTCCAGGAGACGTGCCGCCCCCCTGCCGCCACCGGTTCTACCAATCCGTCCGCCATCAATGGCGGTTTCTTGATGCCGTCGCACGCATCGCCTCCACGGCATCGAGCCTTAGATCTGTTCGTGGCGACGATTCGCGCCCTCGCGTGGGAAGTGTGGCGGCTCCGGAAGTTGCCGTGGTTTTGGGATCACGTGGTCACTCTACTCGACTTATGCAGGACCATGCTTGAAGTCGTGTCCCTCGAGGAACGCAGCGGCACGGTCGACGTCGCCGCCGCACTTCTCCGTCCCCAGCGCGCGTCCGACCCTATCCAGCCACCGCTGGACGTCGCGGGCATGGATGCGATTCCGGAAGCGTTGGCAGGGGCGTCGACCGCCGAGGTTCTACTGGTCTCGTTTCTTGGCGTCTGCGGTCTGCGATACGAGCCTCGGCCACAAATTTTACGTGGGCATCCAACTACCGCTTGGTGTCGGATCGGCCATGGCCCGGTAAGTCTCGTGCGGGACGCGAGCGCGCTTGAGGCAGCCGCGTGGCGCCTTTTCCCTGCCATCGCCGCGAGCGTCCCCGTCGCAACGGCCAACGACATTTTCGCCCTGTGTGTGGAAAAGGAAATCATCCGACCGCCGCCTGGATTGCGGGACGACGTCCTCTTCGCCGCATCATCGACACCATTGGGGGGAATCATCGCATTGCTGTTCCACGAAACACGGCGGAGCTTTCCCCTGCGATCCCCAGCAGCACTGAGCACCACGAAAACGGCGACGGCGGCGACGACCAGCAGCCGTCATACTGATGGAGTGCTTGAAGTCGAACAGGAACTTGGTAGCCCGGGCTCGGCTCGCGGAACTGCGGAAAGCGCCAGGACCAGCATTGGCGCGTTACCCTCTGAGGACTCGTTTGAGTGTGTTTTCGTTGGGCCGCCAACGAATAGTTCATGCTGCGCTCTCCAGCGGCTGTTACATCACTATGGAAGTGTCGGAGAGCCTGGCGCGGTGGTGACCAACGGGCGGCTGTCGTCTCTAGTTACGTGGACCAAAGCGCTGACGGCCACCATCAGCGGCATGCTAGCAAGTGGATCGGTGTTCGAAGAGGTCGTGGCCCTCACGGTTCTCGGTGGCCAGCCCCTCTCCATCGGCCCAGGGTCAGTCGTTCGGCTTCATCCAGGAAAGGCGGCCACGCTGTCAAGCGCGATGCTCGAGGACGACGATGGGCTCGGCCGCATGCCTCATGGAGGGGAGTCGGCAGACGGGAGCTCGCCCGCGGGAACGGTGGTCATCAACGCCTGGAAGCAAGCCGCGCGTCGTCACCTCTACGTGGTCGTCGACATCGACTTCGACGACGGCCTAGTCGATCTCCGGAGTTTGATCCCCGCAGAGACCTCGTCGCCATCAGAGACAGCAACTTTCCAACGCCCAGCATCTTGGACTTACCTCACGACATCCGTGAACGATGTTCGTTCCATCGTCGCGACGGAAGAAGACCCGTGCCCCCTGGGCAACCCTCAGCGAGCGGCAGACGGCAGCCGTTCTACCGTTGAGGTTGCCCACGCGTCGCCGCCTCTGCCGTTCCCGCCGTCGCTCGTGCCAGACATCATTCGTCTCGCACGGCTCCGTCACACCAGCTACGTGACGCGCTCTCACCGCAGCTTTGGCGCCGCGTTCTTTGCGTCGTCATTGCTGACGGTGCTGGATCAGGCCATCAGCAGTGGGACGCAACACGCGGATTTCAAGGTGCGCTTCTCGCCAGCGACCCCGACGACGTCGCACGAGCACAGTGCCCTGGCGTCGTCGGTGTTCTCGCTGTTGCCTTCGCTGCTCACCTACGCCACGACATCGACGTCGCCCAAGGGTGACTTTGACCCTCGCCGCGAGCTAGAGCATTCTCTCATGCTGTCGAGATTTCTCGTCAGTCCCGCTTTTTCCCCCCATCAACGCTTGCCCGTCGTCGACGACCTGCGTGAAGTCAAAGCCGCCGCTCCCCCGCTGCGAGGCACGACACCGCCGAGTGATGAGTGCCTGACCTCGGAAGGTCGGATGCGAATGGCGCAGCAGCTCGCCATGCGCGGATTTTCGCTGGACTGGTGCACCGCCGCTCTGGAGGAGGCCAGTTACAGCCGAAGCGGTGCCCTCCGGCTCTTGAATCAGCAACGGGATGAATTGTATCGGCTTTTTGAAGGCGTCGCCGAGGAAGGCGAAGAAGACGACGAAGCCGGAGAGGACGGGGCGGAGCTAGACTCCACCGGCATCGCAGCGCCGGAAGACGATGCCGACGACGGCGAGGAGGAGGAGGGGTCAGACGCCGATGGATCATCGGCGAGCGGCAACGATGATGATGGAGGCGACGGATCCTCGCAAGGCGCGGACGACGACGACGACGACGACGACGACGAGGAGGAGGAGGGGGAGGACCAAGAATCGGACGCGGCGGATCCATGTGACACCGACGAAGATGGAGGCAACGACGACGACGACGACGACATGATGGGTGACGAAGACGATCCGCTCCTACGCGGCGGAGGCGACCGTCGCCGCCGCCACTCCTCCTCACTCCGCGGAGGGCGGCGCCGCCGCAGCGACGACGACGGTGATTCGCAGGGGAACCACAACAACCGCAGCGACGGGGAGGACGACGACGAGGAAGCCAACAGCTACTTCCTGCAATCTGGCGCGCCGCCGCGACGCCGACAAGCTGCTGCGGCGGATGAAACAGATCGACACCGCTCAGGCGGTAGCGTACGGAGGGGGCGAACCGCGAACGTGAACGACGCCTTTGTTCTGCGGCTCGATGAAGATGATGCTGACGACGGCCCTCTGGATACCGCGGTCGATCCTGTTGCTCATGAAGCGGACGGCAGCCCGCCTCGACGTCGGCGGCGGCGACATTCCTCACTGCTCAACGGTGGGGACTCGTCCGACGAGGATGCCCTTCTTGGCTTCCGCGTCGGCGACGACGGCCACCCCACGACCCTAGAAGGGCTCGCGTCGCTCGCTGAGGCGCTCTTCGATCCATCGTCGCTGCCCACGAACGGTGCGGAACTTGAGTCGCAACATCGCAACAGCAACATTACGGGTCTTACTTCCTCTGCGCGAGTGAATCACGCGAGCCACAGCGTCGTTCGGCCTATCGATGCTGCCCGGGGCGATGCTGCCCGGGGCGGAGGTCGAGCTCGTTCCCACCCCTCATCGAGCAATCATCACGGCCATCAGGGTGCCTTGTTCGACAGAGGCCATATTTTCGTGACTCCCGCCGAACGACGAGGGCAATTATCCAGCGGCGATGGGTGGACCGCATCGGCCATCGAGTTCTGTCGCGCGGCATTCCTACCGACGACTGCAAGCGGCGAACTGTTTGCTGAGCTTCGCCTTCGGATCACCGACTTGAGTTCAGTGGCGCGTCAGGTCGTCCTCGCCCGCGCCATACCGAACATCACGGCCCGGAGCCTGGACGACGTGTCGTCATCCGAGCCCGTTGGGTGGATCCAACTTGAGTTGCAGAGCGGTGTGGGATTGGTCCTGCTCGTCACGGATGGAGACGGTGCCCCGGTCCATCACCATGGCACTTGCCAATGGGGACCTCGGATGCTGGCTACGCGTCGGCGCCATCTTCGGCCCGCATCGCATCGCCCTCATGCTGAGGACGCAGTGCGCCGAAGCGGCCGTTCCGCCTATATTTGTCCGGCAGTTTGATGCCACATCTGACCTCCCAGCCCAACAAGTTCGCGCCCTCACCATGACTCAGCTCGCCTGCGCCGCGCAAACCGCCGAATGGCACGTTGGCGGAGAGCGTTGGTGCCCTCCAACGCGCCGGACAATCGACATTGGATCCGACCCCCGGCGCCTGTGCCGTTTTTCTTGAGGCACCATCCGTGAGGTCAAAATCTATGCCTCGTCGTCCGCAGTGCCGCTGCAGCATCGACCGTCGCCATCGCGCCCAACAAGTGGTCGACAACCAACTGCGGGGATTTGGTCTTTTCCTTCGACCGCTCACCGTGGCCGCCTCGTCCTACATCTAAAACTTGACGAAACGGCACAGGTGGAAGGCATTTGCAATTTGTCTGATGTGAGTGGATGGAACGTGAACGTCGACATTCTTGGGGAACTGAAGTGGCTCCAGCCGTCGGCAAACGTCCCAATGTGCCCAGACCCATCGGCCGCTGCTGGTGGTGACGACGCATCGTCCCCTGGCAAGCAGCCGCAGCAGCATCGCGCGGGTGCGACCGCCCCTCAAGCCGCGCTCGCGTTGCGAGTCGCCGCGGCAGCGATCGCCGACGCCAATTTGACCATGGACGTCGCGACGGAGGTGGACTATGGCTCTCAGTTGGAGCCAAATCAATTATTTTCCGTCCGTCGAGCTCCCTTTACCTATGACCGGTGCGCGGCGTGGCGGAGCGTCAAGAAGTACACGCCCGAGGAGGCCGTATCGGCCTTCACAGAGGTGGCGTCCCACCTCGCGTGGTACAGAGCTGTCGGCATTGTTGCACGGCTTCTGGGAGCGCTGCCGATGTGGCTGGCGACCGAGCTCAACGAACCGCAGCAACACGGCGGTTCACCAACGACGGCACTCGGCAGCAGCACAGCGGCGATCGCTGTTTCCCCATCGCCGATTGGATCCGCGCGCCACCTCGTCGAGACGCTGCATCCACGAATGTTGGCCACGTTCGTGTCGCTCGTGACGTCGGCCGACTGGGCGGCCGTCGTGGGTCCAGTGATGTGGCGCGCAACTGGCACGGCCGCCATCTTCGACCCCACCATGCCCTCGCGGTTGGCGTGCGCGGCACTTGCGCTGCCGAAGCTGTCGACCATCAGTGGCGGAAATCCCCGACCTCCGTTGGGCGATGATCTTGGCGCCTCTGGGCTGCTCCACAGCAGCCGCACCGCGTCGGCCGCCACCACCACGACCGCCGCCGTGTCGCAGCTGTTCCTGAACAACGCCTTGATGATGCTGCCCCTCGCATCGTCGTCGACGGTCGCCCACACGGCACCCGCGGCCAAACCCGTCGGGCACGACTTGTTCATCGAGGTATTCTCGGAGCTTGTCTATCACGTGATCGCGTGTCCGCCCGAGCCACTGATCTACGAATCCGCTCATCCGTGCAAGCCGATGCACGAGCCTCCACGGGAGGTGTTCGTCGCGGGTAACTACTCCTACGATGTGCACTTTGATCGCCACATGACACAGAGCTGCAACGTGCAGATGACTTTCTATCTCGACAGTTCGCTCACGTGCGCGGTCTATCGATGCGTCGCGGGCGCCGAGATGCCGAGCATCCGAATCGACGCGTCGCGCTTTTATTTCGACGTTCGGCTCGAAAGCACGGCATCCCATCTTTGGGGTTACAAAATGGTGGTTCACTTGGGCACCATGAAGCTCCTGCGCGCGGTGGATACCATCGAGCAGCTCATTCGCAGTGAGCTCCCGCCCTCCGTGGTCGGCGACGCCCTCGAGCGCGTGGTGGATTGGTCGGCGCTGGTCGTCGAAGGGCTCGTGTTCGCCATGTGCCGAAACGTCGGGGTCGTGCGACGCCGGCTTGCAACGCTCGTCACGCGCTACGTAGCTCGACTCTCTCACTTACTTACCCGCGGAGATGTCTTTGTGATGTCCCCGGAGCAACTTCAGCGGACGTCCGCGTTGCTGGCCCCTCCTGGATCCACCAGCTCGCTGCAGCAGTCCAGCGTCCGTTTGTTTTCAACGGCCATGGATTTGCTGACGACGCACGGCGCGTTCGTCCTGCAGCGCGTGACCGGCGAGCCAATCGGTGCCGCCGTCGCGACTCCGCTCAGCGCTCGTCTGGCGACGCTCGAGAGGCAGTTTTCCCGCCGGTATCGACGCGAAGCAAGTCGCATCGTTTGTTCCAGGTGCTGTCAAGCTATGACTGAGTTGTTTGTGGCACTGGAAGAGTTCGAGGCGACGCTTCAACGAAGCCGCCTGACGTATCGAAGCACGACCGACAGCAGGACAGTATCAGGGGGGGGTGCCGAGAATAACATACAGCGGCGTTTGACGTCTGGTAACTCGACAGTCGCAGGCGAACGAGAGGAAGACCCGGCCGTGATCACGAAAAGCACACCTTCTCAGGAGGTCGTCCCCGCAGATCAACAACTGCCGCTTCAGTCGACGGCATCCCTGCAGCTTGCGACGGAGTTCACGGCATTCCGGCAAAGCATCCGAAGTCTCTACCAGGATCGCGGTGGCAGCGGAGCGCCGACCCATCTCGCGACCCTCAGTGAGGCAGGCGCGTTGACCGGTGGGCCGGAGCGAGTTCACGTTCACCGATGCCGCTACCCTCAGGCCCTCCGCATCGACGGGAATCCCGACCGAACGGTCACGGTGACCAGCGAGGCGCATGGTGCCATGGTCTGCGCCTCCACGGCGCTGAGACACGGCCTCTGGTACTACGAAGTGGTTCTCATCGCGCCGGTCAACGAGATCACCGTGGGGCTCATTTCCGAGCGATTTGATCCTGAGGTCGACTTTCTGGACACGTCCCGTGACTCGTGGTGCCTGAACCTCAACCAGCGGACAGTGGCACCGCGAGGTCTACGCGCGCGCGACGTCATCGGCGTCCTGATGGACATGAGCCGCCGACAGCTGGCGGTGACCCTCAACGGCACCCCGGTGGCACGACCTCTGGCGCTCCCGGGTGGGCAATACTATCAAGGCGGCTCCGTGTTCATTCCGGCGCTGATGTTCCGTCACGGCACCGTCGCGGTGATCAACTTCGGGTGTGCCCATTTCGAAGGGGATTGTCCTGTGGGGTATCTGCCGTTGGACCCCGCCGCCTTGGCGATCGGGTCCCTTCTCCCACTTCGGCCGATGCGCGGCTTTGTCGATTTGTTCTACGCCCTCGTCACGGAAACCACCTTACCGTCGCCGACCCATCCTATGCCAGCCTTCGTGCACAAGGACCGCAATCCATTTGAAGCGCTCGGTGACGCGCGCCGGGGCCCGCCGCTCGTCTCCATCGCGAACGCGAACGCCAAATCGGCGGCGACAATTTCCTTACTCGAAGTGCGCAACAACGACCGCCATTTCGCGACGGTGGTCTCCGATTGCTCCGTGCATGCCTCCCGCTGGTACTACGAGGTGCAACTGCACACGACGGGAACGGTGCAGGTAGGCTGGACGACACCGAGTTTTGCATGCGCCCCAGAGTCCGGCCGAGGCGTCGGCGACGATTCGCAATCGATCGCCATCGACATGGGGCGCCGGGTGCACTGGTGGCAAGGCACGGCAACGCCTATTCCGGGAGCCACACACAAGAGGTGGGTGCCGGGGGACATTGTCGGCTGCAGCGTCGACTTCGCCTCGGGAAACTTGTCCTTCTCGCTGAACGGGAACAATCTTTTGACACTCTGCGCCCGCGACGTCGGCATCAGGCTCAAAGATGGTCTGATCCCCGCCGCATCGCTTCGGTCGGGCACGGTCCTCACTTTCAACTTTGGATCGCTGCCGCTGCGTCACAAACCCGACGGTTATCGCTCAATGTCGGTTTCAGACACATGGCGCGAGCGAATCGACCTCTACTACAACGCCTCGTTCACGGCCGCAGGGCACGTCGCCCCGGTCTCTCTAGAAAAAGATGCGCAGCTTCCCATCGGCGCAGCCGAAAAATGTGTCAACGCGGCGCTCGCTTCCACACTTGACCGCCTCTGCGTGGCGCAAGGGCGTGCGTCGGTCTATCAGGTGGACACCAGGACCAACACGGCCATGACGGCATGGACGCCGTGGCTGGAAACGCCTACGCTCGTTGGTGGTGACGCGACAACGACCAGCGGGTCGCAAAAATTCAGATCCATTTCGGAAATTGAAGACAGAATCCGGGCGCTTCAACTTTTTGACCGACTGTTCCTCACTGTCGCCCCGTACGTGACGTTCAATGACGATGGAGAGCGGCAGCGACTGCCGGCCTGGTCCATGCCCTCCTATTCGGCCGCGGCGACGTCTGGCAACTTGCAGCGGCCATCGCTCGACAACGTCGCCTCGTCTCCGATCACACGACTCTTTCTCGAAGCCAGGCCGTTGTTTTTTCAGTCTTCTCGACTCGCGGTGGTCACACGCGCTCTCAAAGAGACGGCCGTTCACCGCAGCGGTACGGAAGTGCGCTTAACTCTGAACCGAACCCTCGCCGCCAGACGAAACGCGCACCCGACGTCGCTGGATCCCACCGGCGTGAATTCCCTCTTTGGCCAAACGTACAGTCTGCTGGGCGCACAAATGGCGAAAATATTCCGTTCTTCTCAGCGTTTTTGGACGGTCGCGTTTGGCGGTGAAGGTGCGGAGGACGTCGGTGGCCCGTTCCGCGAGCACCTCACGGCCATCTGCGCCGAGCTGATGTCCCCCGCACTCGACCTCTTCATCCCCGCCCCAAATCAAGTGCACAACGTCGGCGTGGATCGTGACGCGTGGATTCCCAACCCTTCCGCCGTGTCGTCGCTGCAGCTCGACATGTTCCGGTTTCTTGGGCGCATTATGGGAGGAGCGCTCCGCATCGGAGAACCGCTGAGTTTGTACTTCCCGCGTGCCGTTTGGAAGGCATTGGCATTCCGCCGGCTCTCCGGCAAAGACGTCGCCAGCTGGGATCACCTGTGCGTACAGTTTGTCGATGCCTTCGCCGAGTTCGACCCCAAAGCGCCCGAAGCCGCGGAAGCGTTTGAAGACGCCTTTACGACGCAAATGTTCGTGACGCAGCTTTCGGACAAATCAACCGTTGAGGTGATTGCTGACGGATCAACGACGCCGGTGACGCTCGAACGAACGGCAGAGTACGCGGCGTGCGTCCTGAGGACGCGCTTAAACGAGTTCGCCTCACCTCTCTTGGCCATTCGTGACGGTCTTTGCAGCGTTGTTCCGCCCATCGCGCTCGCCTGTTTGGAGCCCAACGAGCTTCAAGTCCGGATCTGCGGCCAGGCGGACTTCTCGGTAGCGGAACTCAAGGAATCAACGTCGTTTGAGGGGATGTCACCGTTTGATCGCAGGGTCACGTTTCTGTGGCAGGTACTGGAGGATGCAACGCCCGCCGAGCGAAGACTCTTCCTCCGCTTCGTGTCCGGACGCGAGAGGTTGCCTGTGCGGTTGAGGGTGTTGCCCATGGCCGCTCCGTCCGGTGGTGCTGGGGACCCCGATGGCATGCTGCCACGGGCGGCGACGTGCTTTTTTGCTCTCGAGCTCCCGGACTACAGTTCTGTTGACGTGATGCGCGCCCGCGTCATGTACGCAATCACGTCGTGCTTTGAAATCGATACGGATTTCAGAGCTCGCGACTTTGGCGAGAATGACGCCCCGCAGCTCGCCTTGGCCATGGAGGACGGCAGCCGGCCCACCGCTCCTATCCAGCAGCAACAACTGGACGATGGCGGCGATGGCACCCTCTCTGATATCATCCAGAGCGATGCCCGGTACGTCTTCCCGAGCCACACGGAAGCCGATTAATTCGGGATGTGAAGAAACAAAAGAGTGGCGCACCGTAGCGGCTACAAACGTGATTTCCAATTCGTAGATCAATAGACGTGTGACATGTCAGTTATCATTTTAATCAGCGTGATGACGTGTGTTGTCTGGAGTCATGGATTCGCTGCTGGGGAAAGCGCAATTTGCTGCTGTTTGCGTTTTTCCTCCAAACTCCTCCGCTTTTTCCTTGCGAGAGAGAGGAGACAGCCGATCGTTGAAAACTGCGACGGCTCCTCATCGCTGCAGCCAATCGAGCGATTCAACGGCTCTTTTCTAAAAATCA
>ERZ1292633.2212-Hain-H41-02um-R1-2212-length-20104-cov-7_pt1 | contig 20104 bp, 6 predicted proteins | sample MGYA00564406_ERZ1292633 | MGnify/ENA primary metagenome ERZ1292633 (study PRJEB36523, sample SAMEA6512639) | groundwater metagenome | collected 2019-01-08 | study: AquaDiva: Metagenomics assemblies of 32 groundwater samples
GGGGTTCGCTGTGTAAACTGCACTCATCACATTACACGGACGCCGCCTATCACCTGCGAAGTGATTGTTTGGCTACACGGTGGATACTTTTCTTGACTTGGAAAAGTGCCAAATCCACCTCGACCACCCCTGCAGCGCCGCCCACCGCTTCATACGGTTTAGCCAAAATTGATAAGCCAAAAGCGACGGGCGCTGTCGACCGGCACGAAATGATGCGCGGGTGACCCAGTCGCAAAATGCTCGTCGCAATCGATCCTTCGTGACGAGCCCTTCGAATCCGGAGCAGCGGCCACGACGGAGCAGCCAAATGCTCCATAGCTTCGCTCGGCGTGCTAATAGATTCTTCATTTCGACGGCTTGTCGAAGACAGGCGACATTGAGATGAACTTGAAGGGCGTCGAGCAACAGGGCCTTCGCGACCAGTCTAGATTCCCGAAGATGCCGCGCTCGACCCGAAGACACGAACGTTGTCCACGACAGTAAGTACCGACGCCGTGTCAAATTCAAACTCGCAGCCCGCAATGCGACGAGACGTCGCGTGCGGGGCACAGCGAACCGCGCGAATCGCCGGGATGCTAGCCACCGCTGCAGCTTTCGGGCCTTGCGATGAAGGAGATGCAGCCGAGCCACTCGACATCCGAGGATGGACTGCACAGAGTGACACGCCGCGACCAGCCGCTGATAGCGCGCCGCGTCGCGTTGCAGTTCCCACAACGTGTTTCGATGGTACGACGCTGAGATGCAACGTCGAGCGAACTGCTTCCCGGCGCCCTGTGCCGCAGGTGGGGAGGAAGGCTGGACTGGATCGTCATCCTTGATGGACTCCAAGGCTGCGATGGTGTCCTCCAGCCGCCGACATTCCGTCGAACACTGAAAAATCGCCTGTGCGAGCGAGGCCGACACGAGGCCTTTTCCAGGACCCAGTTGCAGTGAATGTGAAAGAGCCGCGGCTGAATCGGCAGCAACGAGAGCCGTGATTGCACTCGCAGCGGGTGGCAGAGGCCGTGGCGGTAGCCGTACGCCTCCTGAAGACGCCGCGGTCAACTTACTGATGCCATTCATGTCAGACTCTACGGTACCGGCGGGCAGCTTTCTGGGACGACTCAGCAAAACCCCACGAGACGCGGTGAAATTGCTGCTACTGGCTGACCCAAGGCGGGTGCGATCGGGTCGTTCGAGACGAGTCACCAACGGCGACGCGTCTATGGACGCAGGACTTTTGCGGATAGGAGGCAGCCGGCCAGGACTGTCGGTGGCGCCCAAGGGCAGTGTCCATGTCGAGGGGAGTGGGCGAGTCGCGAAGTAAAACTGCGCGCGCGCGTCGCTCGCAGATTTGAGCTCGTCGAGCACCGTGCTGAGGGTATCGCTCGCGGGACCTGTCGACTTGCACACGCGGCGGCAGCACGCTGGCCCTTCGACAGTCGCGCGGTCGTGCCGCATCGTCACGTCGAGTTCGTCCGCGTGCCGCTGCCAACGGCGCCTCCGCCGCACGGCCAGTTCCCTGTCCACGATCCGGTCGGCGTCAAACGAGGCAAAGTGCACCAGCCACTCCGAGGCGACCGCGCGGCGCGCGTCGGCCTCCAGCATTTGCACCTGGACCATGGCTTCCTGCAGCCGCCGGCGGTCTTCGACGCGTAGCTTCAAATACAGTGGACGCAAGGACGGGCGCAAGTGCGCGACGGCGAGGATGTCCATACGCGACACGATCCACTCATTCGACAACTGTCGCATTCTTTGCGCCTCACGCGAAACCAATTCGGCTCGGGCTTTCGCTTCTGGCACGTCGAGTTGCAGCTTGCTGAAGTAGGACTCGGCAATCACCGACAGCTCCAGTCGGCTGAGCGATTCAACGTTCGCCAACGTGCCGGCAGCCGTTGCAGCGGCGGCTGTTGCGGCGGTGTTGTCAATGGATTGGGTGGCGACCAACACCATGGGAACGTGCCAGATGACCTCTTGCCAGAGGCGCGAGAGGCGACCTCGGCCCAACCTCGCCCGTCGATCAGCCTCCTCCGCCTGTAATCCGGCGGTGACGACGCGCGCCGCCACTTGATCGTCATGCTCACGCTCGATCGTTGCCGCGAGCAAACACCATTCCAAGAGGCAGCGCTGCTGCGCTAGCGCATTGGCACAGACCAGCGCGACGGACCCACTCGCGGCAGCACGATGGGCGAGATCTTCGCCATCCCGCACCCAGTGGCCACTCAAAATGGATCGATCATTTGCCTCATTGGCATGCAGCACCGCCCTCTCACGATGCTCCAGCTGTTCCTGTTCGTGGATGGCACCGCCACTGTCGTCGCGAGATGCGCTTCCTCGTGACGCTGTCTCCACCGGTTCCATCACCGCAGTGGAATGCCGTCTGGAATCGGCGGAGGCCCCGCCACCAGTCGAGTCGATGCTGTACGCACAGCTAGGCGAAATGTGAAGCAGTCCCGCGTCAAACGACATGCCTGCGAGAGTGCCTCGACGAGACGCGTCCCCGGTGGCGCCACCTGATGACGCAGCGGCCACGTGCAAACCATTCAGGTGTCGCAAGGCGATGTGCTCAAGAAGGGCCACAAATCGCAGCGCGCGGCGCTCCACCCGATCGAGCGGCGACATCAGCCTCTCCTGTTGAATGCGTGTGGCTGCCTTTTCCGCGGCATACACCGTATTTCGGGCGCGGACAATTTCGTCCGGAAGCGGCCGGTTGCTCCGTTCGTGCCACAAGGAGACCACCTGCAGCGCCGCACAAGTGTACGCCCAATGATTCTCTCGAAAAGCAAATTGAATTCGATCCGCAGTCTCCGAGACCACTTCCCGGAACATGCTGGCTTCTTCCTCGGGACTGCTAAAGGACATGTAATACAGCTGGGCCATCGCTTTCGGCGCTGGCGCCTCGGTTGGCGGCTGGACTGGCGCCTTGGATGGGCCCTGGGCTGGCTCGTCCAGGAGGGTTTGACTTGCCGATATGGAATGGACCATCGCGGAACGTTGACGAGCGGAGTGAGCCTTTTCGGCCATGACCAGGCACTGCACGGCGGTTGCCTGCAGGTACCCCACCACGACGGCGTGCTTGCCAAGCCGCTGCTTCAACGACGCATACTCGACAAGGTATGGTGACAGGATGGGCGGCACACGCCGGAGTGCGTCGATCCACGTGACGGGCCCCGCCGTCGATTGCCCCGTCGATGACGATGAGGAGTGACTGGAAACGGTGTCATCGAGGAGCACAGGCGGCGGGGCGGCAGCAACAGCCATGCCGCCGGGTGCCGCCCCCAACGGCTCGGATGGCGACAGCGGCAACAAAACACGGCTGCCGCGCCGCGTTGCGGACGGTGTGTTCATGGCGGTCGTCGACGCATTGCGAGCGGCGAGGGACGAAAGCCGGAGGCACGCCAGCGCGACCGCCTCGACGGTGACGTCCGCTTCGCGCGCGGCACCGCCGCGTATTGCGAGGGGCGCCTTCCACGCGGCCTTCAGAGCCGACGTCAGCATCGTCACCGCGACGGTGGGGGATAGGGCACGGAGCTCTCCGAACATCCAGCGAAAGAACGAACTTGGGAGCGGGACATTCCCGGCCGCGGCGGAAGACGCTAAAAAGACGGCCCGCTGCAGCAGCCTAACCCGCAGCGCGGTGGAACCGGGCTTGATGTGGGCTCGCGTCATGGGACCGGAAGGCGAGGTGCCGGCTCCACTCGCTGGTTCGGCGCTTTCTGCGCTGCCGTCGCTTGTTGTCCGTCGGTGCGCAGCGCGCTGGCTTCCCGACCTTAGATTCGACAGACTCCCACCGACCAGAATAGCACTGTCACCGCGGACGATTGGAGCGTTCGAGACGGACGCCGGCGGAAGTGGAGTAGGACTCGCCGTTGGTTTCGATGCCAATGACGCTCCTGCTTGCAACGCGGCCGTCCGACGACACCAAGTAGCATCCGAAATGGACAACGCGCAAAGCCGATGCGCGACGATCGGTACATCACACCTCGCCGATGCACTCTCCAGCAGTTCCAAGTGACTTGCAATCAATTTGGCAGCCACACCTTCGGATACGGCTCCGCAGCGATCCGCCAGCAATCCACAGACCCAACCGTACATCCCATAGGCAAATGAGTCCTTTTTCATGGGCAAGAGTGTCGTATTCACCGCTTCGTCCACAAAGGAACGGCGTTGGTCGTCCGGAAGCGCATACGAGTCACACGCGGCGAGGTACAGTGCCACGAGCCGCGCGGTTTCTGCGCCTCCATTTGCCTTATAGCTCAGCGCCTTTGAACGAATCGTCGTCGCAGTATCGGTCGCGAAGACCGTCGCCTGATCGGCCCGAACACCGCTTCCAGCCGCTGGTAGTTGCAGAATTGTATTCAATGCTACGGTGGACTGCCGCATGACGCGGACATGATTGCTTCCGACGCCAGCGGCAGCCGTTTGCTGACCAACGACCGGGAGTGCCAAATCCCATCTCAGCGTGCTAAAAAACGGTAATCTCGGCAAGTGTGATTTTGGCGGCTTCGCCATCTGGGAAGCGTACCCACAACAGCCCGTCATGACGTCGTTCGCGTCGATCGCGGCGCAAGCCGGCGTGCCCACGTCGAACTTGGCGCCCAGCAGCTGCTCCATGCACATTCGCGTACCGTAGTTGGACGTAGTAACAGCAGCTTTCCTGGTCGCACTCGTGTTGCTCGCGTGAAGTTCCAAACAAGCGGCTTCGACGGCAACCAAAAAATCCCCCAACACGAGCGCAGCATCGGCGCATGGGTCCTTGAGGGAACGGAGGTGCTGATCGTCGCCGGGTAGAAGCTCGAACCACCGTGACACGAGCACGACACAGTCAGCTGCGTACTTGATGGCTCGGCGCATCATCTCCAAATGCAGCAATGCGACGACGTGGTGGTCCGCGGCCTGACCCCCCGCCCTCCCTGCACCGTGGCGATTGACGAAGGCGGCTGCGATGTGACCTAAAAACTGCAACGGAACGCTCGACGCGTGGCATATTCTCGACACGAAGGAAGGCTCCGACAGCAACAACGGCTCCGCGGACGGTGCAGGTGCGGCATCGAGCTGCGCTCTGATGAAGGCGTCGGATTGTTTCAACTTGGCGACCACATCTGCGATGCCATCGTGGATGATCTGCGCAGGCTGAAAGCCTCGCCGCAGCCTCGACGACACGCGGGACGACAGGCGCTGAGTGGACATTCTGCACGTTGATCCATGCAGGGCGGGACCCGACACTGCCCGCGGAGCGATGAGGTAGAGATGCCCATCGGCGCCCGCAAAGAGATTCAGATCGAGCGCGTTGTCACACAGCATGGTGTGGGCGAAGCTGTCCAGCACGCAGCGGGTCATCGACATGGGAGGCACCGCGATGGCTTCGCCGTCGATAATCGGCACCATCCAAACAACGGAGAACGTTTCGCCGCGATCGCGGAGCATGACGGCAAGCGGACTCGCGATCGGGAGTCGGCCACCAGCGTCTGCGATGGTTTGCAGCGATGTCTCTAGTCCGCGATGAAATAACGTGGCTTCCTTGCGCGACGCCCAACGATGGACGACGCATCCTCGGCTGGGAATCATCACGGACCGCGATAAGTACCCGGGACCCACGTACACGATCGCCCCTATGGCTGGGAGGTGAGGGTCTGAGTGGCGGACATCCTCCAGCAGCGGCCTGGCCAAGGTCAGCGCGTGAACGGCGTCTCCTTCCATTTCCGTTAAGACGGTGGCGACGCCTTGCGGCGTCGTGGTTGCCATCGGTGGCGGCGGACCGGCAGCGTCTTCCGCCAACGAGGCTAACGCAACGTTGTCGTTCGGGGATGCCGACGACAATATGGATTGGGCAAACATATCCCCACCGCCAGCCGTATCCGAGCGCAGGGCATCGACGGATGACGGCTCGGTCGTCCGTTCCGCAGCGGCGAATTTAACTCGCAGCCGAAGCGCTGATTCTGACTGTGTTTCAGCTAGCAAAGTCGCAAGCCAGGCAGCGGAGCGTGAGAAAGGTTCCAGCGTGGCACGTTTGAGCTGCTTCACGAACATCACGCAAGCGTCAATGTACGCGCACGTGACGCGGCTAGCCTCGCGCTTGTTGAGCCGCTGCAGCTCCGAGGCGATCGTTACGCAGCGGTTTACCACACAGGCCACGTCTGGCCGGGGAGCCGACAGGGGGACACCCGCGCCGGCGCTGGTGAGTTCCGTCGAGAGCCCTCTGTCAAGCGGCGACAACAACCGCCAGCGCACCTGCAGCTCCGTGCCATTGTTGTGCTGCGTGCCCGTGAACACGCACGTGGCTGTTGTTTCCACAGCGCCGAGGAGAAGATCAAGCGCTCGAGGGAGGTGCCAGACAAATTCTGCCAAGGGATCTCCTCCCAGCAGGTCCTGATCGCTGATACGAATTAAAATGGACGATGCTGTCACGGGAGAGTTTGCTTCCGCTGAGTTTGTGGGCGACTTTCCGGCCACCGGGTCCGCGGCAGAGGCTAGGGGCCACGCGAACACATGCGCGACAACGCTGCTGCCCTGGACGGTCGTCGTGGAGCCAGTGGCGGCCGCGGCGGTCGCGGGAGGGCGTACCCCGAGAGGGTCAGTCGTGAAGGGCGGAGGAGGGGGAGGCTGCGAGAGAATGGGGATACCGACGACCACAGAGCTGCCACTGGCACTTTCGTCAAACGCTGCTTGGTTCATATTCGCGATCGGCGAGGTGGCATAGAAAGCCCGCCGACCACTCGCATCACGTGCAGCAGGTTCTCCTCCCGCGATGGCCGTCGTCGTCGTCGCACCCTCGTCGAAGAAGCGTATGATGAGGTCCGATTGTGAAGCAATGTCGGCGCTCTTGGCGATGCTGAGGCGCAGAACGGAAAGCCGTAGATGTAACATCGGAAAACAGAGAGGAGGGGGATAATATTCGGAGATGGAGCGGCGTCTTGGGTTGTGTGCAGGGCGCGAGAGCTCTCTTTCACCACAAATGCTGTGCATCGCTCCCCAATTTGCACTCTCGCTCTGCCCCTGATTCCACTCGTTGCAACAACGCACTCGCAGGCCATGCATGAGCCACAGCCAGCTGCAGCGGATCATGCTCTCTCGGCGAATCACGACGCTGTGGCTTGCTGCTGCACAGCGGGGGCCCCGATGCCGGATAGATACCGATAGAAGGCCTGATAGGCCCGTTCCACATCGAACAGCATTTCCCGCGTTTCCACCTCATTCAATTCATCACTCGCGCGCATGGTGTCCATCTTTGTCAGCCACCCCTCCAAGCGGGTAAGGTGCTCAAAGCCCGGATTCACTCCTTTCACAGTGGCCGTGAGGTCCGTGAGCAGCGGATGCAGCTGATCGGCAGCAGTCTGTTTGAGTTTGAGGCAATCCATAATCGTGATGAAGTGCTGCGCGGCCTCCAGCACGACCTTCGGCTGCACCATTGGCGCGGTGGAAGCCGTCGCCGCGGCACCGCCACCTCCATTAGACGATGCGTTGCTGCCGCCCGAATTGGTCCCTCCCGAAGACGATGAGGAGGCGGACGCGTTCGGTCCTACCTGAGACGTGGGTCGCTTCCAGCAGGGGTGACCCGCGTCAATGCGAACCTTAGCCGCGGCGCAAGACCGCTCGAGGTCATACTGCGACATAAACGAGTCGAGGTCGGTGAAGGCCCCTCGTGCGGCGGTGCGCAACTGATTGCAAATGGTGTCCTGTCGGTCCAACAATCGCACGACGGCCGCCTCGTAGGCAGCTTTGTCGACGAGATCGCGGTGGTAGGCGCGTTCAAGCCGCTCCAGCGAGACGATGGCAGCATAGAGATCGGCCATATAGTCCGCCAGGTGCTTTTCCGCTAGGGACAGCGTAACTTTGTTCGTCGTCATCCGCTCGGGTCTTCGGGTCTGGATGAACAGGGGGAGGTAGGTGGCGCGTCGTAGGACAAACAGACACCAAACATCAATCGGGGCGGCGCGCTCGCAAACTCGTCGCACACGACCGTTTTGCGCCAAAATTTTCGGCAAGAGCTTTTGCATTGCTCGCGATTCGGCATTCACATGTGACAAGAAGCAAAGCAACTTTTGCACACGCCGACACACGTGACATGTCCATACTGCTGCACCCCCCGGTATGCCCGGTGAGATGAGGTGTGAATGTCGCTTACCACTTTCGTGACAAGTTGAGAGGGACGAGGACAAGGGTGGGATCGTACATTTTTTTTTGGTCGCGCGGCGGGCAGCACGGCGTTCACTATACCTGGGCGGCGGCGTCGCCATGGTCTGATGATCCCTGCTGCTGCTGCTGTTCTGTTGGAGGAGGAGGAGGAGCGAGAGGATTGCTGTGGCTGCTGGCAGCCCCATCCGTCGCGGAGTATTGGCTGCTGTCGCGACCATCGTCGTTTGCATAGGCGGAGTGAGGAGGTGATCGTGAGATGGGTTCGTCCGCTGAAGCCGCAACACATTCGTCCGTTGCGGCCACTTTTGGCGGACCTGCAGCCGCGGCATCGGCCTGAGGGACAGAACCGGGCAGTGGTTCCGCGTAATTGGACGATGAGTATGCCAGAGGCGGCAAATCGGCCGGCTGCTTCACCACTCCCTCCGCAGGGGCCAACGCGTCCATACTGGCCGGCGGCGGGGGCAGCACCGTCAATTCATCGTCGCGTTGTGGTTGGTCCTGCTCTGGGTCGTCAGGGTACGAAAAGAACCGCTTCTGTCCGCGGAACATGACGACCATGTTGACCAAAAAGGTCGCGGCGTAGATCGAAAAACCCGCGCCAACAAGTTGCGTAGAGTCAGACAGCACCTGAAACACGGTCAGGTATCCAAAAACTGCTTTGAACAGATTCTTCACATTGAGAAAAGGAAGAATAATGTTGTAAAATACGTTGGCAGCTGCGCTGGCGTCGCTCAGGACCTTGACCGCCGTCTTCGCGAGCGCCTTGGTGTCCGTTTGGTTGCACGTTTCCGCGCAGATGGGCAACGTGCACTGGCCAACTTGCGATGAGACGTTGGAGCAACCAAACGGCGACCCGTTGAGAACGGTGAGACTCGCCATCGCCCAGCCAACTTCCGCAATCGTGGTGCAGTTCGTGGCCGCGGTAATGTTACAATGGAAGATCACAGAAGGGGTTAAATAGCTCCACGTGGTGCTGTCGCTGACGCACACCTTGGCAAACTGGTTGCATGCCGCGTAGGACTGGCTCGCCTCGAGCGTGCGAACCGTGGATTCCAGTGTTCCGACGACGTTCAACTGCTCGATCATCGGAATGAGGTACCAATTGATGATGCCCGGCTCGCCCGAAATCACCTTTTGCCTCTCGGCTTCAATGTCCACGAAAATGATTGACAAAATCACAAACACTCCCCCGATGAGCCCAAAAATCAACACGATAATCCAGCAAAGGAAATTATTGATAATCGGTATGATTGATCGAATGTTGAAGATCATGCACGCCAGTGTCAGCAGGAACACAATGATCGGGACGTACACGGCAATGAGACTGTAGTCCGCGGCTTGCTGAATGTAGGGGTCTCCTTGCTGACGCAGCGAATAGAGCTGTTGAGCCAGGTTCTGCACGAGGTCGTCCATGGGCTTGAACATGTCGAGGCTAAGACCCGCGACGAGCGACTTGGACCCATCATCGTTGGTCACTGTGAGACCATTCTTAATTTCGTTGACTTTTCCAACGATGTAGTTGATGAGATCTTGCACGTTTTGAAATAGCAATGGCCACATGGATAAGAGTAACGCGGTGCCGACGGCCGTGATGACCACACTGGCGATGCCGAGCGCCACGACCACGAGGGCCGTGATCTTGGTGCAGTAGACGGTGCTCTTGGTATACGCCCGATTCACAAGCTCTTCGGGCCGGTCGTCCCAATCGCTGTCGCCGCAGCAGCATCCATCCGGCCGACGCGAGCGCCCCCCGCAGCAATTGCAGCAATAACGAAAGCAAGTGAACAGAGGGCACCAGAGAAATTCAAAGAAACCGCAGAAGATCAGCAATGCGCCGATGATGGCGACGGTGAGTCGCTCTGGTGTGAGCAAGTAATCGAGCAAATGCTGGGTGGAAAAGCATTGGCCGATGTCATTTGTGCTGTTCGGTCCCTGCCAATTCGTCTCGCAGCGCAGCCCTCGGGACGTGGCGGCGGACGCGAAGGCCGCACCGAAGTGAAGCAATGTGACGGCCGATGAAAGCACTGCGAGTCGCATAGAATGGTCGACTGGAGGCAAAACAATAGTTTCGAGGAGGGGAAGGAAGAGAACCAAAGTAAAAAAAGATCCATCAATCAAATTAGTCGAGCAGTACCGCGCGATCCCCAGGTGCCGCGCAGAGGAATCCGGGAAAATGGTAGCTGCTTTCCTGCTCAGATATCCAGTGCGTAACCATCGCACACGAAGTTGAGAGCGGCAGCCTTTTCTGCCTCAGATCCCACAAGGGAGTTCACCACGCGCCGCAGCAAGACCACGCTGTCACGCCGCTCTTGATCGGCCGATTGCCGATAGCACCGGTTGATGTAATGCTGTGCTTCAACACTGCGCTGGAACGTCGACTGGCCATCGTTGCCCTTCACATCGCCCTGAATAAACGCAGGAGGAGGAAGGCGCCGCGCGTTGTTCGTGCTGGTGACGGGGTGATCAGGGGGACCATCATCGTCGAAGCGATCGTCGCCATCTTCTGCGGCGTGCATAGTCGTGCCGCGGAGACGTCCGGAACCGGCCGCACTGGTGGTTCCGAGGTCCCCGGTCGCTTCGTCTTCGAGCAGGGGGGAAACGGCGTCGTCCCGATCCTCAGCTCCTGAACCTTCTTGAACATCCACCGTGACGTGCTCGTCGAAATCGTGAAAGTAGCGGAGCAACTGCATTACACCGAGGCCTCCTGGCGCGCCGCTGCTGCCGAGCCAGGAGCCAGCGGATTCGTCCCCAACGGTCGTCGTGATCATTCCCGCGATGCGATCAAATCGACCGCCGCGGATCACGAGGTTGTTCAGTTTTTTACGCTGTCGAGCGGTTCGCAGGATGCCAGCCTCGACACTATTCGTCGTGATCAGTCGATAGACCGTGACGGGTCGTGTCTGTCCGATTCGGTGGCAGCGGTCTTGCGCTTGCAGATCCATCGCCGGGTTCCAGTCAGCGTCGTAGAAGATCACGGTATCCGCACCGATCAAATTCAAGCCGATTCCCCCCGCCCTCGTGCTGAGCAGCATGGCCGTGACACGCGGATCGCGGTTGAATCGCTCCCCGTGCTGTTGGCGCATCACGGGAGCGGTGGAACCGTCGAGGCGCAAGTAAGTAATACCCGACAGCGCGAGCGCCCGTTCCAAGATATCAAGCATGTTGACGAACTGCGTGAAGATGAGCGCACGGTGGCCTTCGTAGCGCAGCCGCTTGAGCAAGGTCACCGTCAAGAGCAGCTTGCCGCTGTCCGGAATCAGCTGCGAGACCCGCGGAAACTGCAACGTCGTCGCGGTCACAAACTCCCAGGATGGAAACAGTCGGAGTTGTACCTCGATTCGAGCTTCTCGCGAAGTCGTTTCCACTGTCAATCGGCGGCGTGTCCACCCGTAAAGGCGGTCTGCGAGAGAAGGACTCGGGTCCACGTCCCACAAATTTCCAACTCGTCCACCGCTCGAGGTCGCCGCGAGCGGCGCGGGTGATGAGAGGACGACCACCGGGGGCCGCCTCATGCGCACCACACCAATGTAACAGGCAAACATCAACAGGGTGTCGCGCAGCGCGTCGTACCGCTGCGTGATCGTCGGCACGAGCCACCGCTCCGCCGTCGAGTGACGGGGCACGGAGTGGGCGCAATCGACGAAGCAAACAGCTCTCGCCAAGGGAGTGATGAGGGAGTGTGACAGACCACCTACCTGGTCCAGAGACGTTGGCTTGGAGGACGGTGGTGGGGGCGGTCGTGCTGGACGGTCAACCGGCGAGGGAAGGGCGACAGATGACACGGCGAGGGTGCGTGCCGATCGGTCCTTCTTCGCCGGTTGACCGTCCGCGGGGGGCATTCCTTTTTGATCCGTTCGTTTCGTACCAGGCAAGGACGTTTTGCCGCAGTGACTGGGCGTGGAGGAGCGAATCGCCTGCTTCGGAAACGGAATGGCCCGTTTGCGTTGCCAGTCCAAGTACCTGAGGCGTGCTTCCTCCTCGCCGCCAGCATCATCTGGTCGACGCACAAACCGAACGTGACACGGGTCCATCATTAGCGACCACCAAGCAGCGCCGGCGGAGCCATCGAAAGAACGCGCCGTACTTCGATCCAGCGATGCTGGTGCACCGATGCTGTTCCACACGCGCTTGACCGTGCCGACGTCAACCCACCCCGGCGAGTTCGCGGCCCCCGACGTGGTGGCAGTGGATACGTATGGCACCTGCACGACGCACGCGGGAACGGTTAAGGTGACGTCAAACATGACGAGATCCAACGGCGCGCGAACAGGGGGCTCGATGACCATATTAGGGTGGTTGCACACCTTCCGGAGGGTCAGCAGCCACGCCATTGGCGAGGAGGACAAGCCCCCTCCGCCACCACGTCGCAGCTGCTGGCTCCAGGCCTCCTCGGCCCGCTTCATGGTGTCCCGGTACATGTCGGCTTGGCGAACGGACATGCCACACTCGACGATCACTTCCGTCTTCGAGGGTAACTGCGCCTCGACGTCTCGTTTCAATCGGCGGAGCATGAATGGGCGCAGTAGAGCGTGCAGTCGACTGACAAGACTCGCGTTGAGACGTTGACCCCCGGAGACAATGCCGATCATGGGGTCCGCGAACCACGTGCGAAACTCGGCGCTTTGCTCGAACGCGGTGGCACCCGGCATGATAAACCGCAGCAGTGCCCACAGCTCCATGACGCTGTTTTGGAGCGGCGTGCCCGTCAGTAGCAAGCGATGCTCGGCTTGCAAGTCAAAGAGGCCTTGAAAGCGCTGCGTTTCGGCATTTTTCACCATGTGCGCTTCGTCCAGCACGAGAAATCCCCAAACTTTGTTCCGGAATACGGCACGGTCGGCGAGCACCGTGTTGTAGGAGGCGATGACGATATTGACCGCGCCACTCAGCCAGCCGACCCGCAGTTTCTTGCGCTCCTTGACGGAGCCCAGATAGGCGACGACCGACATCCCTGGCACCCACCGGCGACATTCCATCTCCCAGTTGAGCACCACGGTGGTTGGTACAACGATAAGGTGGGGACCCCAGTCGCGTCGATGCTGCGCGTAGTAGGCAAAAAGCGCCAGCGTCTGCACGGTTTTTCCCAAACCCATTTCGTCCGCCAGAATCGCATTGAAGTGATGTGAGTACTGATTGACGAGCCACACGAGACCAGCTGTCTGGTACGGACGGAGGTCGCGCTTGCCGTGGTCGGTGTCCAGTAGGTCGAGGGGTGGCAGGGGGGTGCTGCTGGCTGCCGAGGACGATGCGGGAGGCCCCGCGGGCTCGTCTTGCCCGATAGGGTCTTGGCTCACTGCCGTCACATTGGCCAACGATGACATCAACTTGCTACGCAGAAGGTTTTCTGACGATTTTGCACCGCGACCCTTTCCTTTTCCCCGTGGCACCGTGGAAGCCAGGCCAGAAAGCTGGGAACCGCCCACACATGGAGGCTCACGCGCCGCGTCGTCCCGGTTCGAGATATGGGACGCGACGAGCGTGTCGACCAGTCTTCGCATGATGGCTTCGCTTTCCGCGACGAGGTCGACCTGCTTCGCCTCGTGTTCTCGCTGCCGTTTGACGTCCTGTCGAAATTGCTCGAGACGCGACTTGCAGACATCGGCGCGCTTGGTCCACCAGGCGTTCATGACCTGCCGGCATACCTGCTTGGTGACTTGAAAGCGACAGTCGCTTGCCTCCCGTCGATTGGCGACTCGTTGCTGCTCCGCGTTCTCGACGTAGCGCGCCAGCTCCCGTGCCACCCCGGCGCTGGTGGAGGCACATGTGAAGCTGACGTGGTGGGGAGGAACGTTGACGGTCGTCTGGGAAGCAAGGCGTGCGACATAGGCTGCGGCGGCCAACACGTCAGGAGAGTCACGCAGAACGCCTTGATTCGTTGGCTTCGTGCCCGAAGGCGCGTCGTCACAAGCGTCAACGGCGGCATCCGCGTGATGGTCGCCGCTGTTTTGTGGCTGCAGCGTAAGCTGCGATTGCAATCTGGTGGTGGGAAACCGGAAGTGAACGGCCATGGCTCGGCGCAGGGTGGCTTCGGCCACGCACGCAGACCATGGCGTTAGCGTCGTGACGGGCAGCGTCAGTGGACTGCGCGGGCGCTTCAGTGCCTCGGTCATTAGAAACCTCGGGCGAGAAACCTGTGACGGGTGAGTGCGGTCACCTCAGGCGAAATATGTGTCACGACGTAAACAACAACGTGTTCGCCCTCGGCTGTTTTCCATTGTTCTATTTCTGCCAACGGACAGAGGACAGCTTGTAGAACACTCGCGCGCGAAGCAAGGGGATTGGAGGACACCCTGTTTCATTACCACCCGTGGCCCCCACACCATCTCCGCCTCTCCCCACACTATCCAAACGTCATGGGTACGAAGGAAAAATTGTAGACATCTGGCTGGCCAACGTGCGCGGGCACGCCGGTCGCGTTACTGGGCAGCGCGGAAAAGGAGAACGCGCCCTGCTGTGGGGTTGGACCGGCGAAGGCCAATACCACGCCGAGACTGCCGAGCGTGTCGTCGCTCACCTTGCTGTCGATGGCGCCGAAGTACTGCACCCCGCCGTCCTCCGCGGTCGCTAAGTCGCCTCGTGCCGCGATCGCGAAGATCGGGTTGTCGTTGGAAATGGGGTCCATCATGTAGTTGTTGTACTGCATCATCCACTGCATGGTCGGTATGCTATCGACAAGAGTTTGGTATTCGCGGAACATTTGCGCCCGGACGCAGGTCTGATAGTCGAGCATTTCAGGGCCTTGGGCTGCAATCGCCGAGGGGTAACCAGCGAGGTCGAAGACGGACGTGAAACTCGGTACGTTATACGAGGGCCAGTAGCCATACCGAAGTGCATCCGTGCGGTCACCGGCGACAATGTGGCCTGGCAGCTGCTCCAGAATCCACAAAAGGTTGTTGGGGAGATCCTGCCCAGGAGTGAACAAGTTGCGGTCCAATACGATCCACTGGTTGTTGTACGTGCCGCTATTCAGCTGGGAAAAATAAAAGGCCCATTCTGGCGCCGTCGTGGCCAATCGGTTCGCGACGACGACACGCTGCCAGCAGAGTGCCAGCTGAGGATTGACCGCATTGTAGAGACTGAAATTGAACACACTTAGCGACGTTTCGATCACGGTCAGGCCGCTTTGCAGCAGGTAGAAGTCGTCCATGCTCGTAAGCGCGCCAGGATACGAGGAAAAGGAGACCCTGGCGTTGGCGGCTTGGGGCAGCGACGCGAAAGGCGTTGTGATGACCTTGTAAATTCGCATCATCATGCCGTAGCTTTGCCACGTGGAGTGACCAAAGAAGAGGTGACGGGCACCCGGGGTCACCTTGACGAGCGCCGAACAGTGTGACCGGTTCATGACGTAGCGTTGAAACGTACCCCGGGACATGTCCTTCCAGGAAGGCTGGTGGTAGGTCCATGGGACGTACTTGGAGCTTGGCTCTCCTCCCTCCTGGGGTAGCCCCGCCGCCGCCGCAACGCCGCGTTCCCCACGACCGTTGGGGTACATGTTGAAGAGGTCCATTAGGTCTCCCTGGGCAGCGAGGACGAGCGCCCACTCCGTCGTAATATTCACGAAGTTGTCCGCCGCGCTGGCGTACCCTTCAAGGAAGCCAGCCATTTGCCACCGTGCGTTGGACAGCTGAACCCAGAACGGGTCGGTGGAGTTGGTCTGGTTGTTCGTCGCCGCGATGAGCCAGTTCCAGTTGGCCACCAAGAAGCCTAGGATTAGAGCGTTGACTGGCGTGTTGCCTCCAGGGTAGTAGTTGTTGATGAGAAGCTGCTGCGCGCGAGTCGCCGTCAATCGCGCCTCAAAGAAACCGGCCGCTCGGGCCTGAATGGGGTCGGACACCGTATTGTTAGTGGTGAGCTTGAGCACGTCCCAGCCGATTGACAGCAGCGTGTCGTTGTAATCTCCCCAGACTGCGATCGTGGACGTGGACAGCATTGGGTTGCACGAGGGGTGGTCGGCCGCGTGCATCGTAAACGCGTCGGCCACGGGGTCGTATGTGGCGCAAAACTGCGCTGACTGGATCAACGCTGGCACCAAAGCGATGACGAACGCTACCGCCAGCAGCATTCGAACCGCTGACATGTCGGATATTTTTTTGGAAAAGGCAGTAAAATTCGCAATTAGTTTCGTCTTCTTGCTCTTCGCTCGTTGAGATTTGCTTCACACTTGGCAATACTTACAGGAGCGGTGGGTTGTTGCATAGCGTGTGAACCAAAACCTTTCAACCCAATATCTTGAGAGCAAAACATCTACAAACAGCTCCTCCAACTTGGAAAGCTCAGTTTCCATTTGAAAAGGGGGTCAGACGCCACCACTTGCGCTCGCTGTCTGCCGGCGAATCGCATCTGCCAGTTCTCGGCATGAAATGAAGAACACGTGGTTCTGTAGAATGCGGCGAACCAGCGCGACGTCCGAGCTACCTCGACACAGGTGGCTGTGCTTTGCGATCTCCTGATCGCGCTGACGGGAGAGCACGCGGTCGTCCACCTGACTGACGATCACCGTGTGGATGGGCATGCTCGCCTCGGACATCATTTCTGTCGTCGACGTGGTCACGAGCGATGGCTCCAGCACCCCTGATGACGGGGTGATGAGCTGGATCGCGTCCGCGCCGACAGAACCGACTTCCGCCCGACGACTGTGATCAAGAGCCGCGGGCCGGAAATCCTCACCCGACAACTTGCCTTCGATGACGCTGAGCGCTGTTCTGACCACATCATTTGGCACATGCCCCAACGCTAGCAGGGAACGTACGACTCCCGGCACCGGTATGTGATCGGCGAGAGCGTCGACGAGAGCGTCGTTTGGAAGCGCGTGGTGGGGCCCGAGGGCTACTAGGAGCAGCTCCCCTGGGTTCAAAGGCGGTGCGCATCGAGAGCCGTGGATGTTGACGAAGAGCGCGCTGTCGTCCTGGGCCGCCGCGACGCCCCCTTGCTGCTCGATGGCCGCGTCGATCTTCAAGTTTCTCATGACGACGGCGGGCCCCACGCGTACGACGTTGAGATCTCGAAGGTTGGCCGCTGCGGAGCCCGTCAACGCCTGGGCCGTGTCAGGGGAATCGCAGTGACCTTCCTCCGAGACGGCCAATTCGGACCAAGGCGACTCCCGACCACCAGCGCTACTGTTTGTGGCGGCACCCAGCGGGTGAAACTCTTGATTCAACAAACGCGTGAAGGACCCGGTGGACCGGACCGATTGCTTTTTCGTCGGCGCGGCCGTGGCGGCCATGTCGTCGATCTCATTCGCCGGAGTCGACACGTCGGGAAGCGCGAAGGACTCCTGACTGGAAGCATTGTTGTTGACCGTCGCGGCACCCGATGGAGGATTGCTGTTGCTCCGATCGGTGCCCCCCAAGGCGGCCGTGTGCAAATTTTGTTGCCGTCGTCGCAGTCGGTCCAATTGAGCGGCTTTCACTGCGGTGGCTCGATGCAGAAGCAACAAATCGACGGTTTCGTGATACCCGTTGAGAACGGCGTAGAACAACGCGTCCCGGCCCGCTGCGTCGACGATTCCCGCATTCGCGCCGTGTCGCAGGAGTAAGTCGACGACGTCGCTAGGATCACGTCGGGAATTGTGGCACGCGAAGTGCAACGTGGGCCACTCCAACCTGGCTCCGTTGGACAAGAGTGGCTCGCACACACAGACATTGACTTGCAGACTGTTGCCCGCGCGCAGCAGCCACGCGACGAATTCCGTGTTCGCATGGGCACAAGCGCGGTGGATGATGGGCACCGTGGGATCGTAGGTGCTCATCGGCGGCAGCGATGAGGCCGAGGTGAGGCCCACAGGATGGGCGAAGTACCCTTCAAAGGCGAGCAGAAAATCCGCCAAAGATTCGAAAATTTGGGGCTTCGTGATGCCTGCGACCAACCAGGCGCCATCAGACCGAACCACGTCGAACGTCGTGACCTGAAGGGGGGCGATCACGGCGGTGAGGACGAGCTCACCGTGCAACGCGGGCCGCATGGAGATGGCGTACGAACCCGGCGGCGAATTCTCCAGCCGTTGGCGAGCGGCGATGGGGGACTCCTTGAGCGACAGCGCGCCGGTACCGACATCACGGTGCAAGTGCGACGTGAGCATGTCGAATGGGCCCCAGTAAGACAGCACACGGCGGAGAGCGGCGAGTGACACCACCCCGGTGCCGAACGGATCCAACGCCGCGGTCACGATGGCCTGTGCCCACTCTGGATGAGGCTGCAACAGGAATGGTACCCGGTCGGTCAAGATCGCCGGTACCACGAGCCGGCCGTTGACCGCCCGTTTCCATCCGGCCACGGCGCCCCGATCTTGCAATTCGACTTCGATGTTCAACGACAGGGACTGGTTAAACGCGTCGACAAAGGCATCGAGATCGGCGAGCACCCAGCGGAGCGTTTCATTGTCGATGGCCAACTGCTGCGACGCGGCGAACGGCAGCGGATCGCGGCGACCTGGCTTTTGACACAGACTGTGCAAGACACGGCCCAGCAGCGCATCCACAGCCGCGGCGTACTTGGCGATGATGACGTCCCCGCTATGATCCGGCGGCTCCCACGTAACGAGTCGCCTGAAGATCTCATGCCCGCGCACGACCGAATCGCACCACCTTCGCAGCGACAGGCCCCGATCAGTCGCCTCCGCGTCCACCCGCACGATGCGGCCTAAGATGTCAGACAAGACGACGTTCCGGCTGACGACGCCGGTGTCCGCGTCCTTCAATCGCTGCTGGTACTCGGACATGGCGACGGTTATGAGCACTACCTCCCGGTCGGTGACGTGCACTTCCAGCTCCATCAACGCGGCCTTGAGCTTCTCGTAGTTGAACTCGCCGGTCTTCTTCGATTTAATGTCCGCGAGGTCGATAGCGCTCGCGTCGAGGAGGGTTTTGGCCAGCGCGCGGATGCGGACGCTGATGTTGCGGACGTCGATCATGTGCTGGTGAGAGGGGGAACCCAAGACGGACTGGTAGGCAAGCAGCGACGCCGCACCCGGCGTGGGGCACATGCCCATCGTACCGGAGTACGTCAAGCCGTTGACACTGCTGGCACCGGTCATTGGCACGGGTGACATGCCGCCGGAGCGGTATGCATCGTCGGACGCTGCGACGCCAAACATTGGCATGGGCAGCACGGTACTACTGGGCGCGGGCGACGCGCCCATGCCGATGTCGAGCATGCCGCGGTCATCGTCAGTGGCGAAGTGGACGGAGTCTAACAGGGGCATCATGCCCGGCGGTTTTGCGACGACACGGCCGTCCCGCATCATCACGATGGCCGTCTCCAGTAGCACCACTTCGGGGAGCGACACTCGAATACCGTAGGATGCCAGGAGCGCGGAGGCTTCCTCCGGGTTCAGCGATCCGGGCTGACAAAGGGAGAGGCATTCGAGGTCCGGTTCCTTCGTGTCGATCATCGCCCTCGCGATCGCGCGGATTCGGCCCGGAATGCACTGAAGTGCTTTGCTGACGTCCTCGGCGAGCACGGATGCAACCCAGTTCGGGACGACGGGTTGCGTGTGCAACGGTGGGTCAACGATGCCGGCGGGTGATGCCAAGCCCACGGTGGCAGAGTGCGAATCGGTTGAGGACATCAACAAGAGCAGTTTCAGTAGTTGATATCACAGAGCTGAATGCAAAATGAGGTGGGTTGTTGCTGCCGAATTTGCGAAACAGAAGAAACATACGAAAAAACCGACTTAGGAAATCACCAAGATGGTGGTGGGTGACCCGGCATTTCCCGCAGGATCAAAAAGGGGGAAGGGCCATTGCTTACATCCGGGTTTCGGACGACAAAGAGAGAGACATACCCTCGTCCTAACTATGCATGTCAGAGACTTCCCCTTTTCTCCCATCGCTACTGGTGGCGCACGAGTCGCTGCTGGTAGCACTCGCGCGCTCAACGCGATCGCGCCAGGCCTCGAGCATGGCGACCAGCGGAATGGCGGCCCTGAAATGAAAGGAACGCGCGCGGGGGGGGGGGGGGGGGGGGGGGGGGGGGGGGGGGGGGGGGGGGGGGG
>ERZ1292633.2213-Hain-H41-02um-R1-2213-length-20099-cov-8_pt1 | contig 20099 bp, 24 predicted proteins | sample MGYA00564406_ERZ1292633 | MGnify/ENA primary metagenome ERZ1292633 (study PRJEB36523, sample SAMEA6512639) | groundwater metagenome | collected 2019-01-08 | study: AquaDiva: Metagenomics assemblies of 32 groundwater samples
ATTCGCGGTCCCAGTCATAAGAAAATCCCAACGATTTCATCTGTTTTTTGAAAGTAGCTATATGCTCTGGCACCATATCCATAGGATTTTTTTTAGCTTTAACAGCTGCATTTTCTGCTGGTAATCCGAAGGCATCCCAACCCATTGGATGTAAGACTGAATGGCCGTTCATTCTAAAATAACGAGCAACAACATCTGTCCCCGTATAGTTACGGACGTGACCGACGTGAAGACCAGCACCAGAAGGATACGGAAACATTGCTAGAACATAAGACTTTTTAGAGTTTGTAGTACGTAGTTCGTAGTTAGTAGAATATGTTTTTTCTTTATCCCAAGCATCGACCCATTTTCTTTCAAATTCTTGCGGTTGATATTTTTGTGTCATGGCTAAAATTATAGCAAAAAATGTTAATTAAATTTCTTAATAATTTTTCTTACTCTATCTTTTATTTTTTCATCCACCTCAACCGCTATAATTCCATATTGCCAGTGACCGTAAAGAACAAGAGAATTTAATGGGGCAAATAGAATTACTGGAAGTGCTAATAAATCTTCTTCTCCACTAACAACTATCCATGATTTTTCTTTTTTGTAAAGAGCCAATTTTATTTTTTCTTTGATAACCTCTGACGTTTTGAGGTTGATTGTGCCGGGGTTGTTTATCAAGGACTGACCCTTATCTGGGACACTCCTATAAGGGTCAGTCCTTATAATCGCCTTCCGGCGTGATCTAAAATCTATCACCTTCACGTCCGGATCAATACCTTCTTTCAATAATGAGTCAACAATAATATCTCCAACCGCTACAATTATTACGCACTTCATTATATTGATATAATGAAGTAAAGATTTTGTATCTTTAAAAACTTTTCCTAATGGTTTCTGTAACATTGGTCGTAAATTTTCAGGCATTCTCAATTCATTTTTATTAGTTTGCAGTTTAAATAAGCGACCGTTCCTATCAATTTCTCCTGCACGAATCCTTTCAGAGCTAATTAATATTTTATCCTCCGCTAAAACGTCCTCAATAATTACTATCATTAACTGTTTAAAAAGATTCTTTTCTCTCAGTTGATTAATTTTTAAAGCATTGGGATAAGTTTCTCTCGAAACCACAATTGCGTCAACTTTTTTAATTTTGTCTACTCCTCCCGTAAACTCAAAGAACGAAATAATATCTACTGAACGATCGTTCATAAGATAATTTTTTATGAATTTTTCAACAGATTTTTTTCGTATTTCAAACGGCTCGATTGTTTCTGACAAAAATTTATTTTTATAGATCTCTTCTGTGGCAATACCAATTGTTATTTTTTTCCCCATTTCCAATCCTCTTTCTATTAATTTTTTATGGCCAAGATGAAATCTATCAAACGTCCCACCAAGAACTACGTGATTTAATTTTGTAATTTGAAATCCGAAATCCGAAATTGCTTTAATCAAATAATTTGGAACTCTATCCTGCCACTTCTTCCCTTCTTTAATCAACTTTCTAATTCTCCACCCCTCATACAATCCCCTTTTGAGATAATTAACTTTTATTACTTTATAATCGGCTTTTTTCAAAATATTATTTGTCCATTCATTGTTTCCTAAAGCAATGCTGAATTTTCCCACTTGTTTTTTTAAATTTACCAACCATTTCTTGTCATCAAAATAGTCATCAAGAGGCACAATTCTCACTAATTTTTCCTCTATCCCCTCTTTGTAAAAAACTGCCTTTATTACTTTTTTTCTTGTTTCAAAATCAATTGGGTTATTTTCATCAATAATATTTGCACTACCAATTCCTATGATAATTTTATCTGCCTTTTCTATAGCTTTTCTGATCAAAAAAAGATGACCCTTATGAAAGGGCTGGAAGCGGCCAACAATGAGAGCAATTTTATTTTTCATGCTTAATTAGTATACTATACCCATGAAAAACCCGCTTTCAATCAACCCCGAACAAGAGGCTGACAAAATAATAAGTTTTCTAAAAAAAACTTTTAAAGAACAAAAAATTGACAAAGTTGTTCTCGGTCTTTCCGGTGGGATTGATTCAATGGTCGCTCTTCATTTATTAAAAAAAGTTTTGCCTGCAAAAAATATTTTTGTCGTCCAAATGGATTATGTTCCTCGAAAAAAGTTAGATATTGATTTAAAGGAAATAAACGTTGTAATTATTTCGATAAAAAATATCGTTGATCAATTCGATAATTTGATAGGCTCGATACCGAATTTTTTTAGCGGAAAACAACAAACCGCAAAAAAATTGGTATCTTCGCCTTCCTTAAATAAAATCCTATTAGGTAATATCATGGCTCGTACTCGAATGATTATTCTTTTTGACATAGCAAAACAGTTGAACGCCTTGGTTTGCGGCACGGAAAATAAATCAGAAAAATTGCTTGGATATTTTACCCGTTTTGGTGATGCGGCTTCGGACATTGAACCGATTTCTCATCTTTATAAAACACAGGTTCGGCAATTAGCTAGTTATTTAAAAGTTCCTGAAAAAATTATCAACCAATCTCCTACTGCCGGCCTTTGGGACGGGCAGACTGATGAAAAAGAATTTGGATTTACCTACGAAGAAGCTGATCAGGTTCTCTATTATTTTCATAACAGAAACTTAGAAATTAAAGAAATTGAGAGATTAGGATTTAAAAACGCGGAAAAAATAATTAAGAAAATGAAAAATAATCAGTTTAAATTAAGGACTCCTTATGTTTTAAGATAATCATCAATAAAATCTAAGTTTTTTTTTAATTGATCTTTCAGGGGATGACCTGAACTTATTAAACTAAATCTATTAGTAAAATCCTTGAAACGTAAAGTTAGATTTTTAATTCCATTTGAAGTAACTTTGTAACCGTCTTTTCCGGATTTGATATCGTCGACAGTTTCTCTGACATTGGCTGCCTCATCGGCTATTTTTATTTCCCTGGCCATTTCAGCTAATCGATCATGATCGTTATCTGTTAAATATGGAGGTGAAAATGTGGAGTCTTCAATTTGTTTCACTGTATTAGCATCTATTGTGACAATCCGTCTAAAGTTAGCTAATTTTCTTTCTAGCCATTCTGTGGATGTAATATCTTTACCTTTAGGCTCGGGAGTGAGAATGCTAACAAGTAGCGCAATTTTTCGGGCATATCCATGATTAAATCCATTATTAATCATTTCCGTGAAAAATCTCCCGATATTATACGTCTCATCTTCCTTTCGAAAAATTTCGACTGTGTCATGAAGTAGGGCAGCTGCCAAAAAAATATTTTTTTCTTCTCTATTATATTCTTTGAATTTTTTTGAATCAAAACAAAGATATGTTGTATACAAAAGATGTTTGATATACGGATCTTCTGTCACTTTTCTTGTATCTTTCTCATGAAATTGTTTTGCAAAGTTGAGTATTGGTAGAAATTCTTCATTGTTAATAAACTCTAAAAAACGTGCTGAATCAAGACAGCTCAAATTTAGAAACCTAGAAGAGTTATTTAGATTTTCGATTTTTGTTGTACCAGAATTAAGTATTTTTTTAAATAGAAAGGGACCGTCATATACTTTCCTCTTTTCTTGAATAAGCATAAAGAAGTTATTATATCAATCTAAAACCTAATATTCAATTTTCTTAACAAAAGTTCTTTGTTTATTGTTATAATTCTTTGATTAATTAGGGGAGCTTGGTGGAACCAGGCTGAGATTTCGCCAAAGGCGGAAGACCCAAAAGAAACCTGATCCGGGTAATGCCGGCGGAGGGAAAAGATTATGAATAAAAATTATTTCTTCTCAATTTTTCTCTTTCTTTTTGTAATTTGTTTTGTTGTTTGGCAATTAAACAGTCATAAAGTTCCTGTACAGTCAAACAAATTGACCCCTTTTCGCTTAGCTCTTGATTGGACCCCAAACACAAATCACACGGGCGTTTACGTAGCTTTGGCTAAAGGTTGGTATAAAGAACAAGGTTTGGACCTAAGAATCCTTCCCTACTCTCCCAGCGTTTCCTCAAGTGTTTTGGTCACAAGTGGTAAGGCTGACGCGGGGGTGAGTTTTATTGAAGACGTCGTCGGTGAAACGGCTAAAAATAATCCTCTTGTTTCAATAGGAGCGATTTTACAACATAATACTTCCGGATTGATTATTCTAAAAGAATCCGGTATCAATCGGCCAAAAGATTTCGACGGAAAAATTTATGGCGGCTACGGCTCTCCTTTTGAGAATCCGATTATTTCAGAAATCATCAAAAAAGATGGCGGTACTGGAGATTTTAAAAACATTATATTGGAAATTGGTGCCATGCAGGCTTTAGAAACGAAAAAAATTGACTTTGTCTGGATTTTTTCCGGCTGGGAATTAGTTCAAGCTAATCTTGACGGAATAAAATACAATTATTTTCCGTTGATAAAATATGGAATCCCAGACTCGCCGACTGTAGTGTTTGTGGCAACGCCAAATAAAATTAAAATCTCCCCTGAATTACTAAAAAAATTTATGATGGCGACGGCTCAAGGTTATGAATATGCCCGATTATTTCCAAAAGAGTCGGCTCAAATTTTAATTGATCAAAATCCTAAAGATACTTTTCCTAATCTAAAATTAGTTTTTTCCAGTCAGGAATTTATGAGCAAAAATTATGTAGATAAAAACAAACAATGGGGAATTCAGGATGTCAAGTCCTGGAGCGGATATTCTCAGTTTATCCTCGACTCAGGCGCTATCCTCGGCGGTGACAACAAACCTGTTAAAAAAATGGACTTTACTGTTTTATTTACCAACCAATTCTTACCCTAATGCCTGCACCGAAGTTAGTAATAAAAAATCTGTCAAAAAACTATTTATTGATAAATAATAAAACGGTCACTGCTCTAAAAAATTTTAATCTATCAGTTTTTCCCGGAGAATTTGTCTCAATAATCGGACCAAGCGGTTGCGGAAAAACTACTCTATTTAATATTATTGCTGGAGTAGAAAAAGAAACTTCGGGGACAATTTCTCTTGACGGAAATATTGAAAATTCACGACGGGGAAAGTTTGGATACATGTTTCAAGAGCCTCTGCTTTTACCATGGAGAACGGTGGAAGAAAATATAGTCCTTGGATTAGACGTTAAAAAAGTCCCAAAGGCAATTTCCCTAAAAAAAGCCCGCTCTTTGTTAAAAGAATTTAATTTAGAAAAATTTAAAGATCAATATCCCTCTACTCTATCTGGTGGAATGAAACAAAAAGTTGCTCTACTTCGAACACTGCTATTTAACGATTCCTTTTTACTTCTTGACGAACCGTTTGGAGCTCTCGACCAAATTACCCGAGATAGCCTTCAATTATGGCTCAAGAAAGTTTTAAAAAAGTTTAAGACAACCATGCTGTTTATCACTCACGATATCCGTGAGGCGAAATTACTTTCAGATAGAATTATTCAGTTGAAAAAAAATTAAAATTATGTTTAGAAAATATCATTGGAGTTTTGTTTTGATTATTTTATTACTAATTTTTTGGGAAATCTACGTCCGTATTGGATTTATTAATGTTAGAATTCTTCCTCCGCCCAGTCATATTTTTGAAGCTCTTTTTTCCCATTGGAACAATCTACTACCCCACGTCCTTCAAACATTTCTGGAAACAGTTATTGGTTTTTTGCTTGCCACAGTTCTTGGATTTGTAACTGCAATATTCTTGGATATTTCCTCAAAAATTAATAAAACTATCTATCCCCTGTTGATAATTTCTCAAACCGTCCCGATTATTGCCTTAGCCCCTCTTTTACTTTTGTGGTTCGGATTTGGAATTTTACCTAAAATTATCATCGTTGTTTTGTACTGTTTTTTCCCGATCGCCATTGCTGGAGCTGGTGGCCTTTTTCAAACAAAAAAACAATTTATGAAGCTATTGATGAGTATGGATGCAACTTACTGGCAGGGTTTAGTTTTAGTCAGACTGCCAAGTAGTCTCCCTTCATTTTTTTCCGGATTAAAGATTGCCGCCACCTACTCTGTTGCCGGTGCCATCGTTGGTGAGTTTGTTGGCGCCTATCAAGGCTTGGGAGTCTATATGCAACAAGCGGCCAATTCCTATTCAATTTCATTGATCTTTGCCAGTATATTTTTGACAATAATTTTGAGCTTTATTATTTTAAAAACCGTTATGATTATTGAAAGTTTTTATAAATATTAATATGAACCGTGCCATAATTTTTATCAACAGCAACTTGTCAGATCTTAGTCAAGCAAAAAAAATTATTAAAAAAATAGATTACCTAATCGCCGCCGACGGCGGGATCAAACATATTTTAAAACTTGGACTAACTCCCAATGTCATCATCGGTGACTTTGATTCTATCCCCCCATCGTTAATGATAAAATTGACGAAAATTTGTAAGGAACAAAAATTTTTGTTCCCTACAATAATCAAATATCCAACGAAAAAAGATAAAACAGATTTTGAATTGGCGATCGATTATTGTCTTGAAAAAAAATTCCAGAAAATAATTATTTTTGGTGTTTTAGGCGACCGTATCGACCATATGCTTGCCAATATTTTTTTGTTGGCAAAAGTTCAGACAGAAAACAGAATGGTAAAAATAAAAATTATCGAGGGGAAAAAAGAAATATTTATTTTAAATAAGGAAGTTGTTATCAACGGACAGATTGACGACGAAGTCTCAATTATTTCTGTCAGTGAGCAATTAGAGGGTGTGACAACCGAAGGACTGTACTATCGATTAATCGATGATACACTTTCTTTTGGCTCGACGAGAGGAATAAGTAATGTGATGAATAAAAAAATCGTAAAAATTACTGTGACAAAAGGGACTGCGGTAGTCGAGCATAACTTACAATAATTTTTCTTCTTCTAAATTCACTTTCGTTTAATTTCTCTATTGCCGTTTTTGCTTCTGCCTCCGTTTCCATCTCGACAAACCCAAATCCCTTTGATTTTTTATCAAAAAATCGGATAATTTCAGCATAAACAACTTTACCAACTGTCATAAAAAGTTTTTCTAATTCAATATCCTTAACATCAAAATCCAAATTCCCAACAAAAAGTTTTTTGTTCATAGATTATTTAATTGAAAAATTTACCGTATGATTTGAAGAAAACAATACTTCAAAAGTTTCTAGAAATCCTTGCCTTCCAAGGAGCGGTGGGATGTTTTCTTTATCCAAAAATCCAACCGGAACAGTCCTTTCCCAATTCCCTATTTCAACTTTTAAATTTTTTTTAAGATAGACTTTTTCTTCACCGTCGATTCCAGCTGTCTTAAATAACTGACACTCTTTTTTTAGATCAATTTTCAGTCTTTCAGAAAAATGTTTTGGTAATAAAGTGTAGTCGGCACCAGTATCAATGATCATCCAGACTTCATACCAAATTTTTTTGGCTTCCGAATATAAAAAAACTTGAGCAACTGGACGAAAAACTTGTTTAAAAATTGATGAAGGTTTTTTTTTGTATGGAAATGTTAAAACCATAAAATTAAGCTGTCAGCTTTTGGAATATATGTTATGGCAGGAATTTCCTTTGGGTATTTTTTTTCTAACCGATCAATAATTTTATTCGCGATTGTTCCAGTTGTAGTTGTGTATACTCTATTGGCGATTAATATTACATGCTTCCCTTGATATTTTGGATCACTCATAATATTAATCATGTTTATTTTTTTGCTGTTTTTCATGATTTTAATATAAGGCTTTGATAATTCATTGTCAAATGCTTGTTTTCCGCTTGAAAAGAAGATTTTCTTATCTCGTCACCTGAAAACTGTGAACTTGCTCTAATAATTTTTTCTTTTTTTTAGCAAAAGTGTGTTGATTCAAGTTTAATTCTGCAACCTCTTTTGTTTCTGATATAAGTTTTTTAAGTACCGCCGAATATTTTTCTAAACAATATTTTTTGATTAAATTTGATAAATATTTAAAATCAAAATCTTCAAGCAAAACCAAACTAATAATATCTATTAAATCTTTTTGACCTTTGACACTCGCTCCGCGATCCTGATAAGCCTTTAATTTTGTTATCAGTAATACTTCTTTTTCCAGTAGGACGAAACCGTTGACCAAAGTTGTTTTTTTAATAATTTCTTCAACCGGTAAACCTAAATCAGAATAAAAAGGCATATAAATATCTATGTCTATCTCCTCTATTTTTATCTGATATTTTTTTAGTCGCTCATTTTTTTCGATCGGAAATTCTTTTCTTAACTGTTCAAGCTCCGAAAAATCAACGATCATATCAATGTCTTTTGACTTTAATGAATTAGTATAAAAATAGACCGCCCAACCACCAATAAGGGTAAATTTAAACTGTTTTTTCAGCTCTGTTAGAAGAAAAAAGCTTTTGTCTGTCAAAAATTGTTGATAAAACATATTTGTCATTCCCGCGAAGGCGGGAATCCAGATTCAATATTCCTTTTAATTTCTAACAGAACCGCTTCTTGAAAATCTTTTGCATACCACTCTGGTAAATTCCAAAGGTCAACAAAAAGCTGGGCTAAACCAAGTTTTTTAGATTTTATTAGATATGAGTCAGGTTTTAAAATAAAAATATTTGGCGGACGTTTGCTTTTTGGAAACCTTTTAATAATTTTCTCAATTTTATTGGAATAAAAATATATATGATCGTAATCTGCCGGTGTTTTTTTTAATAGATGACGAAAGCCAGTAAAGACTGTTGGAATGACATCAGACGGCATTAAGCCTTCTCTATCATAAACCAGCAAGGGACTAAAAGTCGAATAAATAATGTCTTTTTTTAAGTTCCGTCTCGTCGCCCAGAAAAATAATAATCTCTCCCAATCAACTACTTTAGATGAGGTTTTGTTGATTTTAACGATGTTTAAATTACGCAGAGGAATTAAGGCATGATTAACGACACTCGTTGAAAGAGAATATTTTTTGGCTAATTCGATGATGGTAAAATCCGGATTTCGCTTCTCAATAACCCGATCAAGAAGTTCTCTCCAGATATATTCTATTTTTAACATAATTAGTCATGGTCTTTTTCTATGATAATAGAAAATAAAACAGAAATCAAGTGATTTTCGTTTTACCCCACACTAACCTTTCCTCCTCGCATTGTTTACATCCATGCCTCGGAGGGGCGGTAATGCGGGGTCTGCGTCCAATCTAAATTGAATATTTAGACTTGAAAAGAAGAAGAAGAAGAAGTATTATTGGCCTAATATGCTAAAAAAAGGAAGTTTTGTTGTGCTTGATACTGGTGACATGTTAATGAACAGTACAGTAGCTAGAGTAAAGAAAGTTCGTCCAACAGACGTTTTAGGACGAGTTGTATACCCTCCAGAATTGGTAGGTGGTTTTGTTGTTTGGGGAATGGCATATATAAACGAGGTCTCAATAAGAGGTCGTGAATCGCTTTCAAAGATAACATCTGCTTCAAAAAGGTAAATTAGTTTATCTCGTCACTTGAAAGCTCCTGACTTGCTCCAATAGTTTTTTCGCTTCTTCGTTTTCCTCAAAATGGCGTCGGACCGGCTCGATCAGATGATCTAAGTATTTGATCAAAACCGCCTTCAAGTCCATCGGATGAACTTTTTTCTCGGCAAAAATTTTTTCCAGTTCTTCGTATGTTTTGAAAGAAATATTCCCACCAAATTTCTCCGGTCGCTCAATTTTTACTTCTTTAATTCCTAATTTTTCAAGAGACTCAAAAACAATATATTTATAATATTCCAAAACCGGATTTTCTTCAATATCTCCTTCGAGACAATAGGCTTTGTTGATTTTTCGTTTAATATCCTCATTCGTATCGGTCATAAAAATCGCGCTGTCCGGCATCGACTTTGACATTTTCCTTTCGATCGTTCTCTGAATAGCGTTCTCTGCCAACCCAGTTCTAACCTCCGAGGTTAGAATAGGCCTGGCTGGCTTAGATAGACCCATCAACATGTGATGTGAGACGACGACAGGTTTCCAATATCCCAACATTGGTCCAACCTCACGTGCCAGCATATTAACTTTTCGCTGATCCATTCCCAGTTGAGTAATTTTGGCTCCCAACATAAAAATATCAGCCACCTGCATACAAGAATAGATAATATGAGCGCCTGTCAGTTTATCCAAAGATTCCTCCCTACCCATCATTTCAGCCGTTCTAATAAATCTTTTTAAAGCATTTGATTTACCAACTTGAACCACCAACTTCCAGTAATCGGAATTTTTTGCCATGTCCGAAGCCCACATAAACTCCACTTTTGAGAGATCCATACCACTCGCTCTCCAGACTTCAATAAAATATTTTCCAACGATTTTAATTTTTTCCAAATCCCCTCCCATTTTATTGTTTGCCATTGCGTGCCAGTCGGCTACCCACATCCGAAATTTTACTCCGGCTTTAATCATTTTGTTGACGTTAATAGCCCGGACAATTCCTTGGGCAATATGGATCTGTCCGGAAGGTTCAAATCCGTCGTAAGCAATCAACTCTTCCCCGCTCTCAAGAAGTTTCTTTAGTTCCCCTTCCTGAATAATTTCCTCACCTACTTGTTTAATTAAATCGATTCTATCTTGTATGGTCATAGAAGATTATATATTAAATCTCTTAATATTTTTATTCCCTTTTCAATTTCTTTGTTACTCAGGGTTGCAAAAGACAACCTAATCGTATCAAATTTTGGTTGATTTGCATAAAACGGATAACCTGGCATAAAAGCTAATCCATGAGCAATGGCATTTTTATAAAGTTCCCTGCAGTCAACCCCCGGAATTGTCAACCAAATAAAAACTCCTCCTTGTGGATTAGTCCAGATAGCCTTATTTTGTAAATATTTATTTAAACATTTAAGCATATACTGACATTTTTCTTTGTAATGCAATCTTATCTTATTAATATGCATATTAAACTTCGGTTCGTCTTTTACAAATTCATGTATTAAATATTGGGAAAGTGTCGGACTATGAAGGTCCATACCTTGCTTGACCAAAGATAATTTCTTTATTAATTCTTTTTGACCGATTATATAACCGATCCTTAATCCCGGACAAAAAGTCTTAGAAAATGTTCCAAGATATACTACTAACCCCTGACGGTCTAAACTTATAAGGCTATGAGGTGATTGATTGTTAAAATAAAGCTCGCAGTAAGGATCGTCTTCTATCAATAAACAATTATATTTCGCGATTAATTTTATTACTTTTTTTCTAACATCTTCAGACCAACAATTTCCGGAAGGATTTTGAAAAGTAGGAATAACGTAGATAAATTTTATTTTTTCTTTATTTTTTATCAGATGATTTTCCAACTGCTTTATATCGACTCCGTCTTCTTTTAGTTGAATGGTTTTATACTGAACTTCATAGCCATTAAAAGTGGATAAAGCAACAAAATAGGTCGGATTTTCTGTAATCACATAGTCGTCTTTTTCCAAAAAAGTTTTTCCTAATAAATCGAGGGCTTGTTGGGAACCGGTTGTAATCAACACCTCATCAAAAGAGATATTTTTATTCCATTTGTTTGAATAATATTGAGCAATTGTCTTTCTTAATTCAAGAATTCCAGCCGTCTGACCATATTGAAGAATTTTTTTTCCGTCGTTTTTTAGTAATTTTTTAACAGCCAAATTAATTTCCTCAATTGGAAATAGCTCCGGATCAGGCATTCCGTTGGCTAAAGAAATAATTCCTGGCTTTGAAGCTAATTTAAAACTATTTTCAAGCGTCGGATCAATTAGTTTTTTTACTCTTTGGGCAAATTTTGTATTCATATTACCGACTAACTAAAAAAAATGTCGTTAAATTATTTTCGTTGTCCTGCAAATTTTCATCAATAATTTCCAAATTGTATATTGTTGCCAAAATTTTTGGTCCAAGAATAGCGGTATTTTTATCAATCTTATTTTTGGCCAATGCTTCAGCAGATTTTGCCGTATCAAGTAAATCACCTTGGCCACTTACCTGTTTTAAATTTAAGTATTTTTTTGCCAAATTATCTTTGCACTGACGGAAATTTTGTGAATGAGCCATGATTGTCTTAATATTTTTTAGATCGACATCTTTTCTTTTCATTAAACTATGACTTATTAATATTTGGAATTCTTCGACTATTTTAAACTTGTATTTTGCCATCGCGTGGGTCGATTCCTCAACCACTCCCCCCACCGCATTTTGGATTGCAAATAAACCATAATCAATATTCCCCTCATGCAAATTTCTTAATACTTTTTCACTCGTGAATAAATACTTTATTTGAAATTTTTTTATTTCATGTTTTTTAACATAATCTAAAATAGCTTCCTCATTAAAACTTCCTTTTCCACCCTGAATTCCAAAAATAATTTTTTTCTTATCAATTCTTTTTGGCAAAAGCTGATTGTATAATAAATCAAACCCTCGCCCTAATTTTAACCTCATTGACTTTGTGTATGGATTGTAATTTTGTAAATCGGAAAATAATTGCCAAGTATCATTGCATGTTTGCTCCATCACTTCCTGAAGCTTTTTTGTTCCTAAACTATCAATTTCAGTCGGTTTTAGATCAAACTTTTCTAACAAACGGCCAATAAAATGAGTCAATCCTTGTGAATTCGCTGCTAATTGGTCATGTTTTTGAGCTGTCATCTCAATAATTTTTAGTCCTTTATTTGTAAAATAATCTTTCCAAAAGTTATAATTTTCTTCATCAGCTTTAAATTTGTCCATAATTAATGGTAAACCACTAAAGCCATTCATACTGCTATCAGGGCCAAACATTGGATGCGTCAATAAAGCCTGGGTTTTTAAACCTTGCAAATGTTTTTCAAAGATTTTTTTTGGATGCATTTTGACTGATAAAACATCAATCAAAAGATTATCGTCTTTAAAATATTTTTTGTGAGATTTAATTACCGATTCAAAGGCAGAAATTGGGACACAGTAGAAGATAACATCAGCGGCAACGATGTCTGAAGGATTATTTCGACCAATAATAATCAATTTAAAATCGTTTTCTAATAATTCTTTTAATATCTTACCAAACCGCCCCAAACCGACTATCGCTATTGTTTTGTTCATATTGATTTTTCAATTTTTAATGCCTCTTCATGAATTGTTTCCCAAATTTTTTTAATATAGCCTTTTTTCGATTTAATTATTTTTTGCCAGCGGGCAGAATCAAGAACTGGAATGTTTTGTTTCTTTTTTAACAGACCAACTTTCTCGACTATTTTTATTCTTTTGACCAATAAAATAACAATCGATTCATCAATTTCATCGATTTGTTTTCGTAAAATTTCTAATTTATCATTCATAATATTGTAATTAATGGCCTGGATCCCCGCCTCTGCGGGGATGACAAGCGGCTGCAAAAGCGGGACGCTTAATTTTTTTCGACTTGGGAGTCCCCGAAAAGGGGAGGGTTCCCACGGAGAAATAAAATTTAGTGTCACGCTTTAACATAAGGTTTTATTTCTTAAATAATGATCCATAATAACTAAGGCGGCCATGGCTTCAACGATCGGCACCGCACGGGGTAAAACACACGGATCATGTCTTCCAGTTGCTTCTAACTTAACATTCTGACCTTTTAAATTAACCGTATCCTGTTCTTTTCTAATAGTTGAAACCGGTTTAAAGGCAACTCGAAAAAATATATCTTCTCCATTAGAAATTCCACCTTGAATTCCACCGGAAAAATTAGTTTTGGTTCTAATTTGACCAGTTTTATCGGTCAAAAATGAATCATTATGTTGACTGCCTTTCATCTTTGCCCCCTCAAATCCTGATCCAATCTCAAACCCCTTTACGGCCGGAATTGAGAGCATGGCTTTTCCTAAATCTGCCGATAGTTTATCAAAAACTGGTTCTCCCAAACCAATTGGAACATTCTTAATTTCTCCTCGGATAACTCCACCGACTGAATCGCCTTCATCTCTAACTTTTTCAATCAATTTAATTATTTTTTCGGTAATTTTTTTATCTTTAGTTTTTATTTCGCCCACTTGTTCAATAAAAGCTAAAAATTCTATATCTAATTTAACTCTCAAGAAATTTTTTGCAATTGCGCCGGCGGCCACTCGTGCCAAAGTCTCTCGAGCCGAAGCACGTCCGCCCCCACGCCAATTACGAATTCCATACTTCTTTTCATAAGTAAAATCAGCGTGAGATGGCCTAAAAATGTCTTTTAATTTTTCATAATCCTCCGGACGTGCATCTTTATTTTTGACCATCATCATAATTGGAGTACCGGTTGTTTTTCCTTCAAAAATACCTGATAAAATCTCTATTTTATCTTCTTCTTTTCTCGGGCTTGTGATTTTACTTTGTCCCGGTTTTCTTCGGTCTAAATCTTTTTGAATATCGGACTCGGAAATTTCCAGGCCCGGAGGACAACCGTCAACCACACAACCAACCGCCCCACCATGGGATTCGCCGAAAGTCGTCACCCTAAATAATTGTCCGAATGTGTTGCCTGACATAAAATAGTGGTTAGTGACTAGTAATTTGTAACGCTTTCTCCATAATTTCAACTGAAGGCTTAATTCCAGTATACATCTCAAACTTTAAAACTCCTTGCCACAATAACATTCTATCCGCAAAAACTGTTTGACATCCCGTAGCTTTAGCATCGCGAAGCAACTTTGTTTCTCTTGGATTACTGACAATATCCATAACTGTTAATTTGTTGTGTAAAAGTTTTTTATCAACGATTGATTGATTGTTCTTTGGAGTCATACCAACAGACGTGCTATTGATTAAAATATCCGCAGTTGACATTAGTTCTGGTAATTTTTCCAGTCCTCCAGACTGGCAGTCGACTGCTTTGGCCAATTCTTTGGCTTCACTAACGGTTCGATTTAATATCGTTAACTTTCCACCTTCATCTTTCAAAGCAAAAACTAAGGCCCGAGCCGCTCCACCTGCACCTAACAAAATTATTTTTTTGTTTTTAACTTCAGTTTTTTCTTTAAGTGCCTTTACTCCGCCTTTTCCGTCGGTATTGCCGCCGATTAATTTTCCATTGTTATTGATAACGACATTGACCGCTCCAATTCTTTTGGCATCCTCATCGAGTTCATCAAGATGTTCTATAATGCTAATCTTAAAAGGAATCGTCACTCCAACTGCATGAATACCAAGATTTCTGATTGCCTCAACCCCTTTTTTTATATCTTCAACCATAAAAGGAACATAGATATAATTAAGTCCTAAATTTTCAAAAACCGCATTGTACATCGTATACATTTTACTTGTTCTGAAAGTCGAACCAAAAAATCCGATCAACTTTGTCTCTCCATTTATTTTCATAGGACTTTAATTAATTAAAGTGAGAATTTTTCTTACCAATTCTTCTGGTAACTCACTTTTAAAACTTATAATTTTGTTCGCAATTTTTTCATATATTGGTCGACGTTTCTCTAATAATTTATTTAGTGATTTTTCCGGATCATTTTGGAATGGAAAAAATGCCGGGATGCCATGTTCCAAAATTCGTGGTAATAAAACTTCTTCGTCAACATCCAAAAAAAACACTTTGCCTAACTTTTTGAGAATTTCTTTATTATCCTCATTAAGTGGTGTTCCTCCGCCACAGCTAAGAACAAATTTTCTGGTTCTTTTTTCCTGAAAAATATTTTTCAAAACTTCTAATTCCAACTGACGGAAATAAATCGCTCCGTGTTTTTTAAATATTTCTCTAAAAGTTAATTTTTCCTTGCCCGCCGAAGCCTTGGCGAAGGCGGGTTTTTTGCCAATTAAATGAGCTTTCTCGATCTCTTGATCAAGTTCAATAAATTTTATTTCTAATTTTTGTGCTAGAAGTTTCCCGACCGTACTTTTTCCACAGGCTTTCATGCCAATTAAAATAATATTCATATTATTTGTCAATCAATTTATAATCTGCGCCTGCTTTGATCATCTCAGGAATATAGCTATCAAATGATTTTTCTACCATTTGAGCGTCGGAAATAACTGTTTCTCCATCTATAGCCAAACCGCCAACCGCAAAAGCCATCACCATTCTATGATCAAAGTACCCATTTATTTCTGTTCCTTTTAATTTCCAACTACCGTCCTGATGAATAACCAAACCATCTTCTTTTTCCGTAATTTTGGCTCCCATTTTTTTTAATTCCGTACAAACGGCTGATATTCGATCACATTCTTTCCAACGGGCTGTCAAAGCATTTTTAATGACCGTTTCTCCCCGGGCAAAACAGGCAGCGATCGCAATTGTGGGCACTTGATCGGGTAATTTATTCATATCAATTTCTATACCATGTAACTGACTTGTCCGAGCCGTCAAACAGTTTTCTTCAATTACTAAATCCGCTCCCATTTTTTGCAAAATATAAATCACCTGTTTATCACCATAAGGATCTTTTAGATCCATGCCTTTGACTTTAATTTCTGAATTTTCAGTGATGATCGCCGCCAACAAAGGATAGCCTGGAGCTGACCATTCAAAGGGAATTTTTGCGTCAAAAGATTTGGGCGGCTGATTGCCCGGAAAAGAATAATGTTTGTGTTGGTCATTTTTGTACTTTAATCCAACTTTATCAAACCAAAATAATAATAAATCTATATAGGCCGTTTCCCCAGGATTACTGACAAAAATCTCAACCGGTTTTTCAGACAGAGCAGATGCAATGAGAACGCTAAAAACTGGTTGACAACCGATACCATCCATATGAGCCACACCTCCGTTAATCTTACCTTTAATAATAAACGGAGCCATGCCGTCGTTTTTGGTGGAAATAATTTCGACACCCAGCTCCTCAAAAGGCTTAAATAAATTCTTCGAAACCTTTCTTAAAGTACGGATTGATTCGTCACCGGTAATGATAGTCCACCCTTTGCAGGCAGCAGCAATACCGGCAATAAAAGCCAACATTGTCCCGGAATTCCCAACATTAATAATATCCTCTGGTGTTTGTAATTTTCCTTTAGTTCCTTTTATCTGAAAAGTATTTTTTTCGATTTCTTCTATTTTAGCCCCAAACATTCTCATGGCCTTGATTCCTTCAGTCCAATCTGAGCTTAATTTCGGCTCCCGAATAATTGAAATCCCATCGGCCAAAGAAGCCAAAATTAAAGCACGAAAGGAATGGAGCTTGGAATTTGGCATCGAAACAGTTCCCTTTAATGATTGGCTTTTTTTTACTTTTAAAAATTTCATAATTTATTATTAATAAAATTTACTAATTGCTTTAATCCTTCAAAATAACTTTCTTTTTTCAGCCCGGTTACCTGACCGATTCTTATGTCTTCCAAAACATTGACTTTTTTATTGACTCCGGTTTTATTGATATCTGACATATGAATTTCCATCACCGGTTTATTTAAATCAACCAAAGCCTGTCTAAAACAAAAAGCGAAACGAATTAAAGCCCCGGGGTTAACTAAAACTCCATCGGCTTCTCGTGATGAATCTTTTTGTAAAAAATCAATGATCGCTCCCTCGTGATTCGATTGAAAAGGCTCTAGTTGACAATTTAATTTTTCCGCCAGTTTTTTCAATTCTTCATTTATCTCCAATAAAGTAATTGTCCCGTATTTTTTCGAATCGCGACGCCCCAACATATTTAAATTCGGACCATTAATGACAAGGATTTTCATATTTTTATTTGCTCTATTGCTTTAATTAATAATGCTTTTGGCACCTCAACATTGGTAATAACTTTTCCAATCTTTTTCGGCAAGCTAAAATTAATTATTTTTTTGAAATTTTTTTTATCAGATAAAATCATTTTTAAAATATCCTTTATTTTAATATTTTCAATATTTGTTGGTAAGCCGGCATTTTTTATAGCCCTTTTAATTAACTCAAAATCTTCTGCCATACAACCGCGCCGGTTGGATGAGGCTAATTTGCTTTCGGCGATCATACCGATCGCTACTGCTTCCCCGTGTAATAATGGTTTGTCAGTTTTCCAACTTAATGACTCAATTGCATGCCCAATTGTGTGACCAAAATTAAGAACTTTGCGTTGTCCTGTTGTTTCTTTTGGATCTTTTTCAACAATATTCGACTTAATAAAAACTGATTGCTTAATTATTTTTATTAATTCTTTCTGATTAAACTCTTCTGGTTTTTTTGAGGTCACTAAATCAAAATGTTCACGTCCGGAAATAACTCCATGTTTAATAATCTCTCCAAATGCCGATACAAATTCTCTTTTTGGCAAAGTTTTTAATGTTTCAACATCAACAACTATTCCAATCGGATTTTTAAAAATTCCTATTCCGTTTTTTATTTCTGAAAAATCAATCCCTGTCTTCCCACCAACGCTGGCATCCACCTGTGATAACAGAGTCGTCGGAATATTCAAAAACTCTATTCCTCTCATAAAAGTTGAGGCGGCAAATCCTCCCATATCACAAATTACTCCCCCGCCCAAATTAATAAGCAAAGACTTTCTATCAAGTCCCATCTCAAACATTTTTTCCCAAATTATTTTTACCGTTTCAATATTCTTTTCATTTTCACCTGGTTTGATAACAATTTCTATTGTCTTTTGTTTTAACGATTTTTTTACAACCAATAACCAATGTTTTGCTACGTTAGTATCAGTTAAAATACCAATCTTAGAAAATCGGCTAAAATCAAATAGCCTGTGTAATTTTCTAAGTAAATTATTTCCGATGATTGTTTTTTCCATATTATTGAATTATTTTTAATAATTTATCCAATTCCGCAAATGTTAACTGTTGTTTTGCGTCAGACTTAGCCTCAAGAGGCACCGGATGTGCTTCAATCATCATTCCATCAAAATCATGTTTATCTGCCATCTTCATAACCTTAAATACATTTTCAACGGTCCCTCCAATATGGGACGGGTCAATTAACATCGGCAAACTGGTTTTTTCTTTAACTCTCATCGCCATCTCAAAATCAGGCATATTCCTAAAATTATCGGGATTGTTCTGACCATGAGACGAAAAACCGCGATGACATAAAATTAATCTTTTTGGAGAAATACCTGATCCGACGATATGGTCAACAATACCTAGCCAATGCCTTTCATCTGCCCAAGCCTGATTTTTTATTAATAACTTGACATTTTTTGGCATTTTTTCCTTAATAATTTTGGCAATTTCTCGTTGAATCAGATGATTTTGATTCCGTGAACCAATCCATAAAAGGACTTTGCTTAAATCTCCTTTCTTGCTAATCCCGTGAATCAACTGAGTCAGTTGATTTGGCAATAAAATTTCTGTCGCCATCGTCATTCCTAGACTGGTAGCTTCAGATAACCAAGGAATACCCTTTGTCCCCACGCCTTCAAAGCCTGGTTGTGTTCTGGGCTTCCAAAGACTAGCCCGTATGATCCTGACACCCTGTTTTTTTAAGCTCATGGCACATTCAAGGACCTGTTCTCTCGATTCGGCTGCACAAGGTCCGGCGATGATAATTTTTTGTTTTGTTTTCATATTTTTTTGTTTGAAAATTTATAATAATTTAAAAACCCCGCTTGTGCGGGGGTTATTTTAACCATAGTTAAAATTCCCGCCTAAGCCGGATAAAAGTAAAAGTAAAATTTTAAAACCAATTTTATATTCATAATATTATTGAAACCCAAAAAAAAGCCCCGCTTGTGCGGGGGTCGTTTTTTATTGTTTACTTTTTAACAATCACAACCATCCCCGCCTAAGCAGGTCCAAAAGTAAAAATAAAATTTTTGAGTCTGTGTGTTTTTCATGATTATTAAATTATACAGCGATTAATTTTCATTGCAACTGGAAATTTTTTTCTAAAAATTCATTAAGCAACTTCATCAATCCTTTCAAAGAATCGGGAATATTTAAAATGAGGCCGTCAATAGATTTTATTGGCACTATTTTTGATGAAGTACTGCTCACAAAAGCCCCATCATAGGATTTAATATCATCAAGTTTTATATTTTTTTCTACAATTTGATAATTATTTTCCGAAGCAACTTTTAATGCAATCTTCCTCATCACCCCCAATAAAATATCTTTTTCAAACGGGCTATAAATTATATTATCTTTGATGCAGAAAAAATTGGTTCTTGTTCCCTCAGTAATATTGCCTTCGTAATTAATTAATAAAGCATCATAAGCCCCAGATTCTTTTGCCTTGCTATATGCCAGATAACTTTCTAACATATTAAGCGTCTTTGCATGAGGAAAGGCTCTTTCATAATTATAGGTAATAAATTCCGCCCC
>ERZ1292633.2218-Hain-H41-02um-R1-2218-length-20075-cov-26_pt1 | contig 20075 bp, 18 predicted proteins | sample MGYA00564406_ERZ1292633 | MGnify/ENA primary metagenome ERZ1292633 (study PRJEB36523, sample SAMEA6512639) | groundwater metagenome | collected 2019-01-08 | study: AquaDiva: Metagenomics assemblies of 32 groundwater samples
TAACCTGTGTTAGCTTCCCTCCGCTTTATGCGGAGGTCGAGTGAGCAAAGCGAACGAGAAGTTTTTGCCAAATCAATCGAGCGAAGCGAGAGTAATAATTTTCACTAAGAAAATGGCAAAAATTGTATTTAATCGATGTTAAATACTCCCGACTACGAAGTGGGAGGGATTCGTAGCGAAGCGGAGAAAGTTTTTGAATTACTATATCAATCCGAGGCGAAGCCGAGTCATACTGTCCGAAGGACGAGGGGGATTTTCATTCAAGCGAACACAGTGAGCCATCCAGAAATAGTATCAAGGGACACTCTTGTTTTAACACTTTACTGAGAATTGGGGGCTAAATATTTAAACAAGTAGCTATTCTTAATATAAAAGATGGTAGATAAAGAATCTCATAAAGCATTAGTTGTATTTCAGAGTAAAAAAATACGAAGATCTTGGTTTAAAGATGAATGGTATTATTCTTTAGTTGATATTGTTGAAGCTTTAACAGATAGTTCTAATCCTACTGATTATCTAAAAAAGGTTCGTAAAAGAGACGAAGAGCTTGGAAGCTACCTAGGGACAAATTGTCCCCATGTAGAAATGCTGACTGAAACGGGCAAAAAAAGAAAGACTTTAGCAGGGAATACTAAAGATGTTTTCAGGCTTGTTCAATCAATTCCAAGCAAAAATGCTGAACCATTCAAAAGATGGCTAGCACAAGTAGGAAAAGATAGGATTGATGAGATTGAGAATCCTGAACTAGCCCAAGAAAGAATGAAAGAAATTTATGCTGCCAAAGGCTATCCTAAAGATTGGGTTGACAAGAGACTGAGAGGGATTGCTATTAGGCAAAATTTGACTGATGAATGGAAAGAAAGAGGTATTCAAGAACAAAAAGATTTTGCTATTCTGACGGCAGAAATTTCTAAGGCAACTTTTGGCATGACTCCCAGCGAATACAAAAGACATAAGCAACTGCCTAAGAAGTCAAAAGCCAATCTTAGAGATCATATGAATGATTTAGAACTAATTTTTACAATGTTGGGGGAACGTATGACTACAGAAATCTCTCAAGAAGAAAAGCCTGATACTTTTCCTAAAAGCAAAGAAGTTGCTAAAAGAGGCGGAAAAGTAGCAGAGGATGCAAGAATTAGTGCTGAAAGAGAATTAGGTCGTTCAGTAATGAGTAAGGAGAATTATCTTTCTAAATCTAAGAAAAAGAAATTGACTAAAGACAAACACGGCGAATCTTAGGATTTAGCTGTTTTCCAAATATATTCAAATAATTTCCGATTACTTTCTGCTACATCTTTATTTTTTATCAGAACAACATAGGCAGGTCTGGTCATAATGAACTGTGCTGTTTTATCTCCATACACCCACGTAGATATCAAAGATGTTAATTGTTTTGGTAAAAATCTTAATTCTTCTGTTTTAGCAATTTTAACAAATTCGTCTTTAGGACATAGCAATCTACCTCTAACTTTCTTCTTTTCAATTCTGCTAATCCAGATGTCACAATAAACAGGAATTTCATCAAAGAAGGTTTCTACGTGTCCCATAATTACATAAGGTTTGTTTGATTCTAAAATATCACGCATTACAGTTTTTATTCCCTCTTTTCCCTGATAAAGCTCCACTTGAGCAGTTGTTCTTTGTAATGTTGATAATTTTTGTAATTCTGGGACTACTTTTTCTAATTCCTCTTTGAGTTCTTCTGTTTTATCTAACAATTTATGAGGGGGAGAAGAAGTAAATCTCTTGATCTTGTCAATAACTGTTTCACTAACAAATCCTAATTTGATTAAGTTATCTAAACCTCTGTAAATTGTTGCTTTGTCAATTCCTGTGTTTTTAGAAATTTCTGGTGCAGTTGATGTTCCTGTTTTTAGTAGAAAGAGGTAGATTTTGATCTCGTTTTCATTCATTCCTAATTTTTTCAGTAAGTCGTATTCCATTATTTAATCTAAAAACAAGAAGAATTATTTAAATCTTTCGTATAGTGGTTCATTATGAACTACCAACATTTATATCTTTTGGGTAGTGACTATTTGTAAGTGATGATAAAATGGCTGAACATATAAACTTGGATGGACGAAAGCAAAAGATAGATGAGTGTTCATTAGAAAGAAGAATGGAACATTTTAAAGAAGTCCCTGAAGCTATTGTCCATAGGGATCAGCAACCTATTTGTGATCATATGCTTAAAGATGGAATTTATTATGTGGCTACTAGTGGAAAACTAAGATATAATGAAATTCAAATAGGCTTTTATGCAGACGGACCATGTATTAGGTCAAGGAGAGATACTGCGATGAGGAAAAGAAATCCAAAATTAGATAGTATAGTTGGCGCTATTCTTGCGGGAGCAGGTGCAGCTTATTTTGCATTAACTCATGAGTCTGAAGCTCCAATATTTACAGGGATAGTGTTACCACTAACAACAGCAGTTATAGGATATATGCTACCTATGATGCTGTTTGGCGCTGGAGATAATGATTCAAAGGCATGGAAAAGTTATCAAGCCTATATAAAAGAAAAGAAGAATAAAGAAGATCGTTAGAATCTTCAGTAAATGCCCCCAATTCTTTCTAGTTAAAGTTATCAAGTGCGAAGCACCATCCAGAGAGTGTCCCATTCTAATTTAGAAAATCCCCCTCTTTTAAAAAATAGTAATTCAAAAATTGTATTTAACCTGTGTTAGCTTCCCTCCGCTTTATGCGGAGGTCGAGTGAGCAAAGCGAACGAGAAGTTTTTGCCAAATCAGTCGAGCGAAGCGAGAGTAATGATTTTCACTAAGAAAATGGCAAAAATTGAAGTTAATCGCTGTTAGTTGCCCACGAATACTTGGAGTGGTTGATTTTTAGTGCAACGATGCCGAAGGCAAAAAATCAGAGTTGAGTTTGAGTTTTGTATAATATCTCTGCCGAAGGCAGACAAAATTTGGGGTTTTGGGGTCGCCGTCGCCGAAATTATACTTATCGAATAGTGACAACATCACCGAAAGGTTTAAATATATGTGGCTACTGATATGAAGTATGATAGCAAAATCAAAGTATGAGTTGAATAGTAATGATGGTTTTGCTAGTTCTAACTCTAAATTTTCTCATCATCATTTGTAAGTCTGGCTTATTTTCCAGACTGTGAATTTCTCTCAGTTTAATCATAGATTCTGGTTTCTAAGTTTAGACCATCATTGTTTCAGATTAATTTATGCTCTAAAAATGGCTTGCATCCAGAACTGCAGGAGGTAATGAAAATGGAAGAAAAAACAAAAATGAATCAGGTGGAGGCTAAGGCACAAGAAAGTGCTGGTCGTCTTCACACCGAAAGAAGCGATAGAACTCTTTGGAGGAAACGAAGGTAGGCAAATCTTGGATTATGTAACTAAGAAGGGTTATGGTAGTCGTGAGTATCTTGTAAAAGATGAATGGTTATCAGAACCCGAAGGACAAGTTAGAGGAGTTAGATACGACTTAAGAGCACGGTTTTCTGAAATAGAGTCTTTGGCAGATATATGGAGATACATAAAAAACCAGAGCATACAAACACCCGAAAAACCTGACAAGATTCTAGAACAATTAGTCAAAGCGAGATTAATACCCGAAACACTGAGACTGTTCTCTCCGTGGGGTCCGAGATATAATAGGGATACGTCCAGAATTGAAGAAACCGATGCTGAAATAGACACATTAAGAGAAATTAGGGCGGTTTTCGATAGGTTTGGCGAAAGCGGTTACAACATAGATTTTCTCTTAATGCCTGCTGACGCATACGGAACAGAAGTAAACAGCCTCTCCAAAGATTTTGTGAACGACTATTTCAAATGGCTCGAAGACTGGACATACAAAGAGCTGGGGGGGTGTTAGAGTAAAACTTTGGAGTGCCATCCGAGAAGAGCAAAGAAAAAGATACGACGATTTAAGCAGTCAAATAGACCAAAACTTTGGCGATTGGATTAAAGAAGGTGAATATAGAAATGCCATTAAAGTTGCAAGAGTCTTTAATCCTGAAAGGGCGGAGCAAAGTGCAAGAAAATATTGCATCGAAAGACTAGTTGAGGGAAATATCATAAGTGAAGTTTACGATCCAATAAAACTAAGTCTTGTAAGAAAAGAAAAAGATTCATTAGATGGTCCTCTCAAGAGAATTTATATAGTTCAAAAAAGAGCACCATGGTTAGGAGGAGAATAAAATGAATGTAAAAAATTTCATTGATTTGCACGTACACATAGGGCCTGAAGTCTTCCCAAGAAAATATACTATTGGAAAAATAATCAAGGAACAAACAGGCAAAATTAAAGGCATGGCTCTCAAAAATCACTTTTACCCAACGATGCCATTAATCAAAAGCGAAGAGGAATCAGATTTGATACTGATAGGCTCTGTCACACTAAATAACTACCTCGGCGGATTAAACCCAGATGTGATTTATGCTTCCGCAAAGTTGTCATCAAAGCCCATTATAGTGTGGTTTCCAACCATCAATGCAGAGAATTTTCTCAAACGAAGCAAATATGAAATTCCTCCAGAATGGGTTAGAGAAGGATTCAAATCGCGATTATCTGGAGAAGTAAAGGGAATCAGAATAATTGACAAGAACGGAGAATTGACAGATACAGCCAGTAACGTACTCAAGGCAATAAAAGAAAATAATTGTATTCTGGCAACTGGTCACGTTTCGTGGGAAGAAGCAAAAGTTTTGGTAATAGAAGCAAATAGAATAGGCATAAGAAAAATAATAGTAACACACCCAATCTACCAGCTTATAGATATGCCAATTGAAGTTCAGAAAGAATTGGTTAAATATGATGGAGTTTACATTGAACAGAATTATGCCATGTATTCTATTGACAGAATACCAATAGAGGAGATTGCAAAGCAAATTAAGTCTATTGGTTCAGAAAAATGTATAATAAGTTCAGATGTTGGACAGGTAACAAGTCCGAGCCCAAGCGAAGCTTTGGAAAAATTCATAGAATTGCTTAAGCAACAAGGCATAACAGAAGAAGAGTTAAGAATAATGGGAGAAAAGAATCCGAGAAGACTTTTAGAATAATATTTCTCACGAAGTGAGGTAATATGTGGCGAAGCCACCCGACGGCGACCCCAAAATTAAAACTCAAACTCAATTGCAATTAATGCATGTTATGCAAGTTTCGACCTTTACGGGAGAAACCGAAAATTCATAAAAATTGTTTTAAGTTTACATAAATAAGATTTTTAGGATTTTCGAGTATTTTGCTTAGTTAAATTTTCTAACACTATTTTTTGTAAATAAAAATAAAGCAAAATATTATGCATAATTCCTGTTAGTTGCGTCGTCAGTTACGAACGAAGTGGAGTTCTGACGACCTGCGTCCGCAGAGTTATTTTCAAGGGCGTTTCTATCGAGTGCGAAGCACAATAAAGAATAAGTATCAAGGGACAATTTTAGTCGTCGTTTCGTTGGGGAGGGGGCGTTTGTTTTTTGCTTCTTGTCAATCACAAACCGACCACCACCAGTCACCGCTCACTGATGTTCGCTATAGGCTGGTGGCATGCTCGCCTGCTGGCTCGGGTCGGTTTATTCAGACCCTCATTTTCCACGCTATGTGAATACAATGAACAATGCCACCAGTGAGATACACTGGTGGAAAATGAGATTTTACAAAAAAGAAGATTAGCACTAGCCACTGGACAGGGAGACGCAAGATTTATAAATATGTCTAAGTATGTCTAATAGTAAGGGGTGTAAAATGTCAAGCAAAAGCGTAACATTAAAGGTTGATTCTGATATTTACGATAAATATAGAGATTTTTGCAAGAAAAAAGGGATTGTAGTATCCCGGCAATTTGAGAGAATGATGGAAGACCACTTAAAAAAAAGGAGTGTTGAAAATGGGAAATAATGTTATCAAAGCAATAGCCAACATAGTCAAGTTTGGAAATTACGACTTGAAGGATTATGCTTCGAAATCACATATAAGAATAAATGCTGTTGGCGAACAGCTCGAGTTTTTTGTAAAAGATTCAATCGCCAATTCTTTTAATGTTCAAAAAGAAAAGAAAGAAGAAGAATACTCAAAAGTTTTTTCATGGCTTGGAAACCAAAACCATCCGCCCGACATTATTATCAAGAATAGCGATGCTTTTGAAATTAAAAAGATAGAAAACCAAAAGTCTTCACTGGCATTAAACAGCTCACCTCCAAAAGACAAGCTTTTGGCAAGCGATACAAGAATTACAAAAGATTGCAAAAAATGCGAAGGCGAGGAATGGAAAGAAAAAGAGCTGTTTTATGTTATAGGGCATACAAAATCATCTAAGCTTAAATACCTCTTTTTTATTCATGGGACTTGTTATGCTGCGAAGCATGAGATTTATCATAAAGTCCACGACCCAATCAAAAATGAAGTTGATTCTGTTTTGGATTCATTAGGGTTAGAGAAAAGCAAAACAATAGAGATTGGCAAAGTAAAAAGGGTTGACCCTCTTGGAATAACCGAATTGAGAATAAGGGGAATGTGGCAGATACAGAACCCATTGAAAGTTTATGGGGATTCTTGCAGCATTTCCGACAAGGATAAATTTCATCTTTTTGCATTGCTTAGAAAGGAAAAATATGATTCGTTTCCTAAAGAAGATATTAAAGAATTAGAAAATCATCCGGATATTGATGTGAAAGACATTAAAATAAAAGACCCTAACAATCCGGCTAAGCTTATAGAAGCTAAACTAATAACGAGTGTGGAAAAATGAAGATAGCATCATTCTTTTCAGGAGCAGGAGGATTGGATCTTGGCTTTACCAATGCTGGCTTTAAACTGGCCTATGCTAATGATAATTGGGAAGGATGTTGGGAAACATTTGAAAAAAACCATGGTCTTGAAATAGATAAAAGGTCAATCGCTGAAATAAAGCCCGATGAACTGCCTGATGTTGTTGGCTTTGTTGGGGGTCCTCCATGCCAAAGCTGGAGCTTAGCAGGAGCCATGAAAGGAATAAAAGACCCAAGAGGCCAGCTATTCTGGAATTATATTAACTTAATCGAGCAAAAGCAGCCATTATTCTTTTTAGCAGAAAATGTGCCTGGCATTCTTTCGCCAAAGCATAAGCCCGAATTTATGAGAATAATAAAGAAATTTTGGGATATTGGCTATATTGTTTCATTTATGCAGTTGGATGCAAGGGATTATGGTGTTCCCCAAGAAAGGCAAAGGGTTATTGTAGTTGGCTATCATAAAAAGTTAGGCATAAAGTTTGAGTTTCCTAAAAAAATGGGAAAATGGCTGACATTAAAAGAAGCCATCGGAGATTTGCCGGAGCCAAAAGCAGCAAGTGAGAAGAATAAGACAAACGGGAAAATGCAAGTTCCAAACCATGAATATATGAATGGCGGCTTTTCAACAATCTATATGTCAAGGAATAGGGTAAGAAATTGGGATGAGCAGTCTTTCACAATCCAAGCAGGCGGAAGACATGCGCCAATCCATCCGCAAGCCCCGAAAATGAAATTTATTGAGCAAAATAAAAGAGAATTTGTAAAGGGGAGAGAGAATATTTATAGAAGGTTATCTGTTAGAGAATGCGCAAGAATACAAACATTTCCGGATGATTTCACATTTTATTACAATAATGTCGCAGATGGCTATAAGATGATAGGAAATGCCGTTCCTGTGAAATTGGCCGAGGCTCTGGCAGAAAAGATTATGCTTGACTTAAAGCTAAAAAAGGGAGAAAAATGCCAGACAAGTTTGACGAAAAAACAAGAAGCGCAATTATGTCTCGCATAAGGCATAAAAATACTTCTTTAGAGATTAATTTCAGAAAGCTCCTTTGGAAGAATGGGCTTGGTAGATACAGAATCCATTACAATATACCCGGAAAGCCAGACATTGTTTATGTTTCTAAAAAAATTGTAATTTTTCTCGATGGCGACTTTTGGCATGGCTACAATTGGAGAAAATTAGGCAAGGTTCCACCTAAAAAGTATTGGCAAGAGAAAATCCAGAAAAATATTGACAGGGCAAAAAAATACAATAAACAATTAAAGAAAGATGGCTGGATTGTATTAAGGTTTTGGGAGCATGACGTTAAAAAGAATCCTGACAAATGCATTAAAAAAGTTAAAGAGGCTTGGAAGTAAATGTGTGCGGGTACTAACAATAATGAAAAAATAGAAAAACATATTGAAAAATATAGCTCTTCAAAAGAAAAATATGCTCGTTTTGCAGAATCAATATCCCAATTACTTAGACAATTATTGAAAGCTTCTGGTCTGAATTCACAATCAATAACTTTTAGAGCAAAGGAAATAGAAAAATTAAGAGAGAAATATCAGAGAAAGCCAAGCCTAATTGAAAAGAGCCTAGAAAATATTCAGGATTTAGCAGGTTGTAGGGTAATATTTTACTTAGAAGAAAAAATTGCCCCATTTATTGAAGTTCTAAAAAGAGAGTTCGATTGTGTTGATTTCCCAGATACAAAATATGATCCCACTGGTTATAACGCAACCCATATAATCATAAAACTTGATGAAAGGAGAAGTAAGCTTGCAGAATATGCAGAATTTTCTGGTCTATTTTGTGAAGTGCAATTGACAACAGTATTGTTTCATGCTTGGTCGGAGATTAACCATGATATAATATACAAGAAAGAGGAAGTTACTGAAAAATTTTCAAAGGGAGACATGGATTTTATTGAAGAAAAATTGAAAGAGATTATGCAGAATTATCTTTGGAAAGCAAATTATAACTTTTCTTTTGTTGTTGGGCAATATGAAAGGTTAAAGAGAGGTATGCAGATATTGAACACAGAAACTATGAAATCTCTCTCTGAATCTACATCAAATGATGAAATTCTTGCATATATTCTAAAATTAAACAATTTTTCGGGGATTTACAGGCTTCCTAAAGAATTTAATTTTTTGGAGATATTAAACAACCTGTTAGTAAAAGCATTAGCTAACGACCAAACAAGTGGCTTAAAGGTTATTGAAGCTTCATTTGACTTTATTAAAAATGTGGTTTATTGGGATTATGAAAATATAATTATATTTTGTATAGATAGGATTGAGATTAATGAGTATCAGAAATATTGCGAAGCTAATTTGTTGCAGTTATCAAAATATAATCTTAATGTTGTTAAACAAATTGGGTATCATCCTCAAAAAGTGCTTCTTGAAAAGATTAAAGAAAAGAGACTATCAAACAGATTTAATGAGTTTCTTGTAGGGATGTGTAAAAACTTATTGTCTACTTCTCTACAAGGAAACTCACAGGAGCAATTTAATACATTCACTTTTACACAAGGCCCTATTTACATTAATGAGGACTTAAAGAAAATAAGGGAAGATACTATTTCTCTTTTGTTTGAACTGATGAATAAAGAAGATAATTGCAAATTCAAAAAATCAATAATTGATGCTTTATTTTCATCTATAAAAATTCATTATGATACTATGAGAAAGGAAGATTTAGAATTTTTGAGGTTAAATGCTAAATCTATTCTCTTAAAGATTTTATCTGATTATAGCTATATCAAAGATTGTGCCAAAAGGGAAATAGAGAGCGATTTGAAATATCCAAGTAAACCTGTCTTTGAAGGCATTGAAGAAGTTAGTAAGCTAATTGAGTTAATAAACAAGGATCAGGAGTATCAAAAATATAGGGCATTTATTGGATATGAAACGGATTATGGTCCGGATTGGAGAACAGTAGAGACTGATAGAAAAACACTGCTCAATACCTTTGTGGATGGAATTAATGAACAAGATGTTGAAAGCTGGAAAAGCTATATAAAAGCAATACTAAACGATTACGATAAAAAGGATTATAGCCTATTTCAAAATTTGCATTATTTCTTAAATGAGCTTGGAAAGAAAAAACCAGAATTAGGAGCAAAATTCAAATTAATGCCAGAAATTCAAGATTTTCAAGTGGCATTACTTTGTGGGTTATTAGAAAGTGCTGAAAAAGATAAGCATTATGATGAAATAAAGGCACGGATAAATAAATCTGAAAGACTTCTTGATATTGCAATTACATTTAGGTTTTTCTCAGATTATGAGCCAGAAACTTTTTCAGAGCTAGTAGAAAATAGCCTCAAAGCAGAAGACATTAATCAATTAGTAGAACTTCTGCTTACTATATGCAAAAATTATAAGGTTAAAAAGGCTACGACAAGCCAATTTATTAAAATCATTCAGAAATTCTCAGAAAAAGAATTTTTTGAGTGGCCTTCAAGAGTCTCATTTATTATGGATAACATAATAAAGGATTTTTCAAAAGAAGATTACGAGATTATACTAACAAACCTGATTAATAAAAATGATATTGGATATAATACTGAGAAAATACTATCGCCAATGGCAGAAAAATCTCCTGAAAGGATTATAAAGTTTTTCTATCAGCGAGTGGGCTTAAGAAAATCAGGTTCTAATTTGATTGATTCCGTGCCATTTAGTTTTCAGCTTTTAAAAGAGCCATTAAACAAAAATGTCGAAAAAGTAGTCCCGAACATTTTGAAATGGTTAAAGGAAGATGATTGGCAATATAAGTGGGAAGCTGGTCATTTAATTAATATCATATTTCCTGTAATAGATGATAAGCTAAAGGAAATCATTATTGATTTAATAAAGGAAAAAGATTCAGAGACATTAGAGCAGATATTTTGGGTATTGGATAAGTATAAAGGCACTTCTGATGTGTTAGGGATAGTTAATGAAATTATTAAAAATTTCAAAGTTACAACAAAAATGCGAAATAGATTATTTTCGATTCTTTCACATACGGGAGTTGTTACTGGCGAATATGGTCTTGTTGAAGCTTATAAGTCGAAAATTAAGGACATTCAACCATGGTTATCTGAGGATAGTGAGGATATAGTAGAATTTGCTAAAGGGTATATTGCCTATTTGGGGAATGCAATAAAATATGAAAATGCAAGGGTTGATAAAGAGCTTGATTTGATGAAAAGTGAATTTGATAGGACAAAAAAAGTTTAATTCTAATAATTATCTTTTACGAAGTAAAAGGCAATATGTGCGTAGCACCAGCCCCTCCCCTCGTTTCGTCGTTTTAGTTCGTTTTCGTTAAAATTGTCCCTATCAGTTCGTAGCCCTTGAAAATAATTGCAACTAACGGTTGTTATGCGACCCCCACTTTAGCGAGCGAGGGTATAATTTCGTTAATAGATAGTGAGCGAGCGTAGTGGGGGCAAGCACCGCAGTGCGCAGAGTTTTTTATTTGCCGGTGAGTGCAATAAAAAATTTTAGAGAGTAACGGAAGGGCTTTGATGTCCTGAGTAACGCAACCGCATCAACAACCCGTTATGCGTAGTGAGGCTTTGATGGCGAACGGAGTTTTTTATTTGCTGGGAATGTAGTTGGCACTGTAGTTTTTACTTACTTTAATATCGATAACTGCGAAGCAGACAATAATTTAGTCGTTCGTGGGGGAATTCCGTCGTTTCGTTGTTAGTTTGAAGTTCAGTTTAAGTCGTTGGGGACGAGAAGAGTTTTAGGATAGTAATCTTTATAAGTATGTGCAATTATTTATCATTAGTTTAGTTAAAGGAGCGAGAATGGAAGAAAGTAAAAATGTCACATTGAAAGTTAATTCAAAATTATATGATACATACAGAGAGCTTTGTAAGAAAGAAGGCTGGATTGTATCTCGTCAGTTTGAAAAGTGCATGGAAGCAGAGTTAGAGAAGAGGGGGCGGGAAAAGTAGATGGAGACAAAACAGATTATTGATAAAAAATCTGAATACTGGAAGAAAAAGCTAATCGATTTATCTAATCGGAATAATCTTGTTTCTTATCGGTTTACGAAATCTAAATCACTACAGGTAAAACAACCAGAAGCTAAACAGGTTATTGAAGATTTGTACCATGAAAGTAATGTCCATATTTTGAAGAAGGAAAATGGGACACCTAAAGAAAGGCTCTGGCTCTGTACGGAAGAAGAAGAGGTCGTGGATAAAAAACTTACCAATCTTTATCTTAAGACTAAAGAAAATTTTCAAGAATTAGGCTTAAACACTTGTTTCGTTAGTATTGGCACTTTAAAATATAAAGATGCTCCTCATTCAGAAATATTCTTACAAGCTCCTATTTTCTTATTCCCTATTACATTAAGCCGACTTCCCTCTACTTCCAAAGATAAACATCGCTTTGAACTTGTTTCAGGATCAGAAGACCTACAATTGAATCCTGCTCTTGTGGAAAAGTTGGAATACGATTTTGATATTAAATTGCCAGAATTCAAAGAACAAGAAGTCGAAGAATATCTCAATTTATTAAAAAAAGTAATCTCCGGAATGGATTCTTGGAAAATCACCTCCGAGATTTACATTGATATTTTCTCCTATCAGAAGTACATTATGTATAAAGACTTAGCTGAGCATAAAAAATTATTGCAGGATAGTCCTCTTGTTCAAGCTTTTGTTGGTGATAGAAATGCTCTTCAAGATGAAATTTCTGAAATAGAGAGAGAAAATTTTGATGATGCTCAAGACATAGATGTTCTCCCTGCAGATTCTACCCAAAAATTAGCCATTGAATTAGCAAAAGCAGGAGTTACTTTTGTATTACAAGGCCCACCAGGAACTGGTAAAAGCCAGACCATTTCTAATATCATCGCGGCTTTGTTAGAAAAAAAGAAAAAAATTCTTTTTGTTAGTCAGAAAATGGCCGCTCTTAATGTGGTTTATAAAAGACTTGATGAGGTTGGATTAGGTAGATACTGCTTAAATCTACATAATTATCGCGGAAATAAAAAAGAGATTATTAGGCAATTAATTACGGAATTAGAAACTTCGCCTAAGATTAAAGAGTCAATTCAAAGATATTCTTTTGCGAATTATATTGATACACAAAAAGAGATTAATGAATTTTATAAGTTCCTCTGTGAAAAGCATGAACCTAGAAAACTGTCTGTTTATGATATTAGGGGAGAACTAGCTAAATTACATAGAATAGAAGTTATTGATAAAAAGCTCTCCGAAACTATTGCTTACAACGAAGAGAGATTCTCTAAATTATTGTTACGAATAAACAATATGGAAACAGTTATTGAAAAAGTTTCTGCCCCACTTAACAATGTTTACTTTAATTATAATAAATCCAAAAATACGACTTTATCTAGGAATAAATTTATTTCCGTTCTCAACAGCACGCATGATCTAACGGAAGAAATAACCAAATTTATCGAGGATATAAATAAAACAGATGTAAAAATAAAAACTATTAAAGAATTGAATGATTTTTGTCTAAATCATGATGAAGCCCAAAACCTAAAAGATTTCCCCTCTTACTTTATTACTAAAAATATTGAAGAATATCTCAAAGTAATCAAAGATTTGTATAAAAATCTCTTAGAAATAATTAATCTTGAAAAAGAGATTCTGGAACTGACAACTAAGAAGTTTATTGATACTGATACAAAAAAACACGAAAAAATCTTCAAAGAGACTTCGGTATTAAGCAGGATCCTAAACAAAGAATACAAGCAAGCCAAAGAGGGATTACAATCGTTAGCTAAAGAAAAATTAAGTCACAACGAATGGTTAAGACTATTTGAAATAAAAAATAATTATAAAAATAGATTAATCAAGCAGGGAGAATTGCAAAAAAATAACGTTCAGATTACCACAAAATTAGGAGATACCTATTCATTAAAAAATCTAGAAAAGTTGTATAAGAAATCAGAAGAATTTTATACCGTTTATAACAAAGCTAAGGAGATTTTACCCAAGAACACCCTCAAACTGGTGGAATTCTGGTTCAAAGAACAAAGTAAACTAAACGCTTTCAACAAAACCATTCAATCATTTAAAGAGATAGAAGATTATTTCATAAATAAGAAATTCTCGCTTACTAATATTGAGGATTTAGAAAAAGAGATTCATCCTCTTCTTAATAATTTAAATTATTTAGATGAGATCTTAATGTTTAGGGATGAATATGAATCTTTAAGTGATGAGATAAAGAAGTTTATTCAAGAATACTTCTCACAGAAATTAGTTTCGAAGTTAAGTGCGGTATTCTTAAATTCTTATTATCTTCAATTACTAGAAGAAACATTAAAGAAAAAGAATTTATCTTCTCCTAAGAATAAAATACAGCAATTTAAAGATTTAGACTTTGAAGTGAGGGATGTTAAACGATTTAAGATTATGGATGCGATTGAACAAGAACAACCAAATTTGAATTACAAAAGCCACGGTGATAATGAAGTTTCCCTCTTAAAAAGAGAAAATGAAAAGAAGAGAAGGTTAAAGCCAATTAGAAATCTTCTTGATGAAATACCCAATTTAGTCTTTACTTTAAAACCATGTTTTATGATGAGTCCTCTTTCTGTCAGCCAATATATTAATCCCAATATTATCCAATTTGATATTGTTATCTTTGACGAAGCTTCACAAATTATGCCTGAAGATGCTATTTCCTGTTTAATTAGAGCCAAACAAGCGATTGTTGTAGGGGATACACAGCAATTGCCTCCAACTTCTTTCTTTACGAGTGGAAGAGAAGATGATTTTGTCGAAGAAGAGATTGAAGACTTAGAGAGTTTTTTAAGTGAATGTTCGACTAAGTTTAGAACAAAGCCCCTGCTCTGGCATTATAGAAGTAAAAATGAACATTTAATTGCTTTCTCCAATAGATTTTTCTACGAAAATAGGTTAATTACTTTTCCTAACGCCAAAACTCAAGACAATTCTGGGTTAGAGTTCAATTATATTAAAAGAGGCATCTATGATAGAGGAAAATCAAGAAAGAATAGAATTGAAGCAGAAGAGATAGTAAAAACGTATAAAGAAATTAAGAAGAAATTTCCAGATAAATCTATGGGGATCATTGCTTTTAGTATTGCTCAAGAAGAAGCCATCAGAGAAGAGTTTAGAATTGCTGGGATTAATATTGATGAGTCAATTGATGCAGATAAAGAAGAATTATTTATTAAGAATTTAGAAACTGTTCAGGGAGATGAAAGAGATATCATTATAATTAGTGTGGGTTATGGTAAAGATTCTACCGGAAAATTAAGTTATAACTTTGGTCCACTAAACAAAGAGGGCGGATATAAAAGATTAAATGTTGCAATTACCAGATCAAGATTTAAAACTGTTGTTCTTGCCTCAATAACTCCTGAAGAATTAGATGAAGACAAGATAAATGTGGATGGGGTAAGACACTTAAAACATTACTTAGATTATGCCAAAAACAAAGACTTTAATAAATTCTTACAGAAAGCAGAAGGAATTGGGTTTGATTCTTCTTTTGAGGAATCTGTCTATGATGTTTTGGTAAAAGAAGGCTTCTCTGTAAGTTCTCAGGTTGGTTGTTCCGGTTATAGATTAGATTTAGCTATTAAACACCCCAAAAATCAAGGAGAATATATTTTAGGGGTAGAATGTGATGGAGCACAGTATCATTCCTCAAAGTATGCCAGAGACAGAGACAAAGTCAGACAATCAATCCTAGAAGACTTGGGTTGGAATATTCATCGAATTTGGTCTGATGACTGGTTAAACAATCGGGAATATGAAATTAAAAGAATCAAAGAGAAAGTTGATTCTATCTTAAAATCAAAGAAAGTAAATACTAAAGAAGAACATAAATTTGAGAAGGTCGAAGCGGTCAATGATTTTAAAGAAGTTTCTTTGAAAGATAAATATGATAAATACACAATAGCGGGTTTAGCTCAGAGAAACTTTAATTATAATGAGTTAGAATATCATTCTGATTTCCTCAAAAAGAGAATGCTTCAAGTTTTAGAGATTGAATCGCCAATTGAAATGGAATTACTTTTCAAGAGGGTTCTTCATTCAATAGGAATTCAGAAATTGGGAAATAGAATTACAGAAGCATTAGCTTATATTTTAAAAGATCTTAAATCTGAAAATGATAATCTCTTTGTTTATGAGAAAACTGTTTCTCTTGGAAAAATTGATGGTTACGTTCCTGTAAGAGTTTCTACTGAAGAACAACGGCCATTTATCTTTATCCCAAAAGAAGAAATTGCTGGAGCGATTGTGGATATTTTAAGAAATACTTTTAGTGCAACTGAAGAAACATTAATTGCGGATGTAGCTAAAGAAATGTATCACAATGATAGAACAGGTGATAAGATTAAAGCAAAGATTAATGAGGCTCTCAAACATTTACTCAAAAAGAAAATAATTAACTTAGAAAATAAAAAATTTACATTAATAAAATAGTTTGTTAAGAGGCAAAATGTTCGCACCAAACTTCAAATACACCCAGCATATTGTTAACAATCTGCTGAAGATAACCCAAGCAAGGGACACTATTCTCAATTCTAAAATTATCCCTAAATGGGAAGTCTCATTACGTCGAGATGCATTAATCCGCTCTGCTCACGCTTCCACCGCTATCGAAGGAAACAAACTTACGTTAGAAGAAGTAAGCCAATTAGCCCAAGGCAGAAAAATTACTGCTACCAGAAAAGAAAAGCAGGAAGTTCTTAACTATCTTAATGTTCTTACCAACATTCAAAACTATCAGGAAAATGGTAAAATCACCGAAAAATTACTCTTAAAACTCCATAAAGATGTAAGCAAAGACGCTTTAGAAAATTCACAACACGAAGGAACCTATCGAAAAGTTCAAGTGTATGTCGGCAATAAAATCACTGGAGAAGTAGTTTTTATGCCTCCAAAAGTGGAAGAAGTACAACAATTAGTACAAAACCTCTTAGAATGGATCAACCAAGAAAAAGAACTCAATCCTGTTCTCTTAGCTGGCTTAACCCATTATGAATTTGTGAGGATTCACCCATTTGTGGATGGGAATGGCCGAACTGCCAGAGCATTGGCTACTTTGATTCTCTACACTCGAGACTTCGATATTAAACGCTTCTTTGTACTGGATGATTATTATGATAGCGATAGAAACTCCTACTACGCTGCTTTGAAGTCTGTTGATAAGAACACGTTAGACACAACTAACTGGGCAGAATATTTTACAGATGGGGTTCTTATCTCTCTCAGTAGAGTTAAAGAGAAGATTCTCTCTTTTTCCATTAAAAGAACTGGTCCACAGATAGCATTGACCGAAAAGCAAATGAAAATTATGGAAAAAGTTGTTGCTAATGGTAAAATTACTAGTGGGGAAATTCAAGAAATGTTCAAGATTAGCCGTCAAGCCGTCCACAAAGAACTCAAGAAAATGATTGAATTAGGCGTAATTGAACCTAAAGGTGAGGGCAAGTCTATCTATTACATCCCTAAAACTGGTTGACGGAACGGTTGACGCAAGAGTTGACGCAAAAATGACCTACAAATTCAGCCCCTCGAGTTTAAGCTTACTGAAAGATTGCCCTAGATGTTTCTGGCTCAATTTTAACAAAAGCATAAAGCATCCGGAAACGATTTTTCCCTCTTTGCCTAGCGGAATGGATAAAATTCTCAAAGAACATTTTGACCGCTTTATGAAGAAAGGCGAACTACCTCCAGAACTTCAACAACTGAACGGAGAAGTGAAGCTTTTTGATAACGAAGAATTGCTTAAAGTCTGGAGAAGCAATTTCAAAGGCATTCAATGGACTGATAAGAAAGGTAACTTAATTCATGGAGCAATTGATAATCTTCTCAAGAAAGGAAAGAAGTTAATCGTTTTAGATTACAAAACAAGAGGTTTTCCATTAAAAGAAGACACTCATGAGCATTACCAAGATCAAATGGATATTTACAATTTTCTCTTACGAAAGAATGGCTACGAAACAGAGGATTATACTTATTTACTGTTTTATCATCCCAGTAAAGTTCATGAGAATGGTGACGTAGAATTTCATAAAGATTTAGTGAAGATTAAAGTTAATATCAAGAACGCCGAGAATATTTTTAAGAAAGCAATTCAGGTTTTAGAAAGTGATATTCCCGCCCCCTCTGAAGAATGTGGTTTTTGTAAGTGGGTTGAAGTGTGTAATTGTGAAATAAAGTAAAGTTTTCTCACCCCCTCAGTTTTTAGTCGTTACGGAATTCCCCCACGTCGTCTAAAGTAAGTAAAAATTTTGGTCGAATGTAATGAGCCGTTTATCGTCCGTTATGTTAAGTCTCCTAGAAATCATTTTAGTCTCGTCCTAGAGAAACGAAGGTGCCAACGTCGACATTCCCAGCGTAGCCCGAAGCTTTCTAGACAGAGTGTGCTCGAGCTTTGATGTGAGAGCGAAAACGACATCGAGAAAGTCGATAGAGGCAAATAAAAAATTACGCATAACCTGTGTTAGCTTCCCTCCGCTTTATGCGGAGGTCGAGTGAGCAAAGCGAACGAGAAGTTTTTGCCAAATCAATCGAGCGAAGCGAGAGTAATAATTTTCACTAAGAAAATGGCAAAAATTGAAGTTAATTCCTGTTAATTGCCCCGAGCCGATAGGCGAGAGCGCAGCGTGGTCGAGGATTTCGAAGAAATCCGAAGAAGTTGTCATCTTCAAACGTTAATCATTCTTCTCCAAAAGTTCGGAAACATCATAATATTGTTTTCTCTTTCTTGTTGCCCAATAAGCTGTTGCTGGAATTACGACTGTTGTAGGAATTGTTGATTTTTCTGGTTCGGGGGTTCCTTTTAAGTTGTGAACCCCATAAGTGAGCGTTAATGTTAATGCAGAAGGAAGAATAATTGCACTAGCGATAGCCAAGATTTATTCTTTATTCTGGTAGCTAAATATTCACAACTTCTTATTATTGAACCTCCGATGAAAAATGTATAAGTTGCTTGTTTTAGGGCGGCAGTAGAAGAACCAAATAATTCTTGAGTTTCATGATAATTGACGCCGAAAACAAGACTACTCATAATTCCAGCACCGATTAATCCCATTTTATAATCTATAAATTTGCCTCCAAAATCAGAGATTCTTCTAAATAAATTGGGATTAGATTCATTATTGGTTATAGTTTCTAAATTGGGCATAAAATAAGGAGAACTTTTGGAGTTTATAAAGTTATCACTTAAGAGTAGTTTGAAGATGACAATTGCAATTAATGCATGTTATGCAAGTTTCGACCTTTACGGGAGAAACCGAAAATTCATAAAAATTGTTTTAAGTTTACATAAATAAGATTTTTAGGATTTTCGAGTATTTTGCTTAGTTAAATTTTCTAACACTATTTTTTGTAAATAAAAATAAAGCAAAATATTATGCATAATGATGTTATGTCCCCCAGACTTTATGTCTGGGTGCGAACGTAGTGAGCAAGTTCGTGGAGGTCGGCAAAGTTTCGCATTTAATACTTATAGGGTTCGGCGCAAATTCTTCGTTTTGATTAATACTTACCGTCCAGTAATTACATTAGAAAGGTTTAAAAATAGGCAATTATTCTTGATTTTTATGGAATATCCTGCATTAGATGAAAGTACTCAAAGAGAATTAAATGGGCTAGAACTTACTGGTAACCGACAAGGTTATGGTAGTGTAGCATATGGGTATGGTTTTCTAGGATTGGCTCATATACTTTTATTTAGAGAAGCAAGATCTGTTGTTAGGGGAGAAGTTTCTTTAGATACATTTGTTGAAAAGTGTGATCTTCGCGATTTTTCAGGGCAGGGAAATCCCCCACTTCAACCAGCAGGTTATAGATTTTATGTTGGCGGATTTTCTGGTTCTTCAAGTAAGATCGCAGAACAAACTGGAGTCTTTCTAACTAAAGATTTGTCTAAAATTAAAAGCGGTAGGATTCATTTTGTTTATTCAGATTATATTAATGTACTCTGGGATTTAGAAAAAGAAGGACAATATGACCAAACAGCAAATCTTGCTCATAGGAGATGGCTACCCGAGGATTTCATGGATTCAGAATTAGTTGAAAATGGAATACGATTTGGAAAAGTGATGTGGGCTAATGTGGTCAAAGAATATGAATCATTAAGTAAAATGAACTCACAATCAGATGAAATTACAGAAGCTGGAAGAAAATTAATTGCCTATTATGATCAAATTGTTAATGCGCCGAACCCGTAGTTATACTTCTCATTTGTAAAATTAGTGTAAAAGAAGAGAGAAACACATAAATGCCGACCGTAACGAATTGAGCATAACCTGTGTTAGCTTCCCTCCGCTTTATGCGGAGGTCGAGTGAGCAAAGCG
>ERZ1292633.2219-Hain-H41-02um-R1-2219-length-20073-cov-17_pt1 | contig 20073 bp, 22 predicted proteins | sample MGYA00564406_ERZ1292633 | MGnify/ENA primary metagenome ERZ1292633 (study PRJEB36523, sample SAMEA6512639) | groundwater metagenome | collected 2019-01-08 | study: AquaDiva: Metagenomics assemblies of 32 groundwater samples
GGGTTCCGTTCCAAGACTTTAAAGACTTTATGAACTTTATGGGCTTTTGACTTTTCTATCATATGTCACAAACGAAAATCCCTCGTGATTTTCGCACGCCGTCTCTTTCCAAACGGTAGGATCTATTTCTGGGAAAAACACGTCGCCGTCCGGTGATTGGTGTACGTGTGTTATGTAGAGACGTTGCGCGATGGGCATTGCTGCCTTGTAGATCATTGCGCCACCCATCACAATCGCCTCCGGTTCGTTTGCATGCGCGGCTACGGCGTCTTCGAGCAATGAATATGATTCAACTCCATCCGGAAACTTATCATCGGGATTGAACGTGAGTACCACGTTTTTTCTATTTGGAAGCGGCCTAAATTTTTCCGGCAATGAAAACCACGTGTTACGTCCCATGATCACGGTTTTTCCAGAGGTCAAATCACGGAAGTGTTTCATGTCCTCGGGAATATTCCACAAAAGCGTGTTGTTTTTCCCGATGCAATGGTTGTCGGCGACCGCGCAAATAATGGATAGCATAGTGGTGAAAAGTGTACATTGACAGTATGATTGCGGCTAGTATCATACCCCCTATGCAAACCAGCGAACGAGGCATCGCCTACGCCCACCAAAAGATCGTGAATGACTACGAGCGACTCGCTAAAGTCATCGACGGTTTGAAGGCGGTAAACCGCAAAATCGTTCTGACGATCGGGTCGTGGGATCTCCTTCATATCGGCCATGTGCGGTACCTTCTTCGCGCAAAAGAACAGGGCGACATACTCGTCGTTGGCGTGGATACCGACCGCGCCATCAAATACTATAAAGGTCCGCTTCGTCCGATCGTTCCGGAAGATGAGCGGTGTGAAATGTTGAGCTATCAATCCTGTGTGGATTTTATTACGCGGTTGGATGACGTGGATGATCAGGGCAAGTGGCAATATGACTTGTTGAAGAGAGTGAAGCCGGATGTTTTTGTCGCGGTTCAAGACAGTTATCCGCCGGAACAGCTCGCGGATATCAAGCCGCATTGTGGGGAGCTTTTGATTCTCCCTCGTCAGGCGGAAAATACATCGACTACAAACATGATCCAGAACACCGTAAAAAAACACCTGGATCAGATGTACGCATTGGTTGACAGACGGCGAGAATGAATGTTATGCGCGTTCTCGTCATTTACGTACCGGTTATCCACGAAGGGTATCTTCGGTTATTTAAGAAGTGCGCGAACGACGTTGATTGCGCATACATCGTTGGCGCGGCGCTGGTAGACGAGCATCGATTTTTGGAGCGAGAAATTCGCGCGTTGGAACCGCCTGTTGTTCAGGGTCTTGTCGCGAGTCTCAATCTCTTTAAAGATGTCAGATTGTTGGATGAACAATCCGCCCGCGCTCTTGATTCCGCTTCGGTAGAGGTCGTGATCGCTGACGAACAAATTAGTAAAAGAATCGCTGCGGCGTATTTTCCAAAGGCGGTTTTGAAAATTGAAACGATTTTTTTAAGATGGGATGAGGCGAATGTTCGTTCCGATAAAGAACCAACGGATGCGCGGATATCCTCGGATGCTTTTGATAGAGAAATGATTGCGCGAGCCACCGCCTTGAGCGTGGAGAGTTCCGACTGGTGGAGGCGTGTTGGTGCCGTACTTGTGAAAGACGGAAAAGTGATACTCGAATCGTTCAATTCACACGTTCCAACCGAACACGCGCCGTATGCTCACGGCGATCCGCGTGACGTTGTGCAGGCAGGAACATCGCCGGAGATTTCAACGGTTCTTCATGCCGAGCAGCGATTGATTGTGGAAGCGGCAAAGCAGGGGATCTCGCTACAAGGCGCGAATATATATACGACGGTGTTTCCTTGTGCGATGTGCGCAAAAATGATCGCGTATTCCGGAATCGGAAAGTGCTTTTACGCGTCAGGACACGCTTCGCTAGACGGCGAAGCGGTGATGCGAGCGAACGGAGTCGAATTGGTAAAAGTTATCCGATCGGAAACGTAACTGTTTTCGCTATCCGTTTTCCGGATTTTAGTTTCGGAACAATCAGATGCATATGCAGGTGGCAAACCGTTGCGCCGGTGTAGGCGGTTTCTCCGAAGCGCATGGCGATGGCGCCGCCCGCAAGCTTGTATTTTTTTACGACAAATGACGCGAGCGTGGTGATGGATTTCCAGTCCGTTTGCGTGAGTTCCGTCAGTTTCTCCTTGTGGCTTTTTCCTATTATCAGGAAGTGGTGTTTGGAGTTTTTGTAGGGCCATGTTGACGGCGTGATGAACCATCCGCCAAGCCGCTTCAAAATCGGTTTTTTGTGATACCGGAAATTATCCGGACAAAACGGACACTTTGCCTCGTCCGCGATTTGATTTATCACGGCGCGATACTCTTTGCTTTTCGCAAATCGCGCATCAACGACTTTTTTCTTTCCCATACCATTAAACCGCGACCGGGATTTTCATTGGCGGAAGCGGATCGTAGTCCAGAAGTTCGAAGTCTTCAAATTTAAAATCGAAAATGTTTTTCACGTCAGGATTGATTTTAACACGAGGCAGAGTTTTTGGTTCGCGCGTAATCAACTCTTTCATGGCATCGACTTGGTCGAGGTAGATGTGCGTGTCAGAAAGCGTGTGTACGAATTCTTTCGGCTTCAGTCCGGTTACTTGCGCAACCATCATGAGCAGTAGTGAGTATTCCGCGATGTTGAATGGCACTCCGATCGGCACGTCCGCGCTTCGCTGGAAGAGATGCAGCGAAAGTTCGCCGTTCGCGTGGAAGAATTTGAAAAAACAGTGGCACGGAGCGACGAAAACGCGATCAGCATCAACCGGATTCCATGATGAGACGACGAGACGGCGAGAGTCGGGGTTTGATTTTAGATCGTCGATAAGCCGGCTGATTTGATCAACCGGTTTTTCGCCGCCGCCATCGAAAGCGCGCCATTGTTTGCCGTAAATTGGGCCGAGTTCGCCGGGAGGCAATCCCATTTTTGCGCAAATTTCCGGCGTTGCCCAAATGTCCCAAAAGTGAACGCCGTTTTTGTTCAGATCAGCCGTGCTTGTGCTTCCGGATAGGAACCATAGAAGTTCGTAGACGAGCGATTTCCACGATCCTTTCAAACTTCGTGTCGTTATGAGAGGAAAGCCGTCGGCCATGTTGAATCGCATCTGATTTCCGCAGACCGCGATATTGCCAACGCCCTGTGGGTCGGATTTTTTTTGGCCGTTTTCGAGGACGTGTTTTACAAGGTCGAGATATTGTTTCATAGCGTGTATATACTACCTGCCATCCATCATCTCTTCAACCTTTCGTTCGAGTTCGTCAGGCGTTCCGGAATTATCAAGCGTAATATCAGCCAGCTCTTCAACAGGGCCGATCGTCACTTCTGTCGGCGCTTTTTCCAGCTCCATGAAGGATTCAAAAGTTCTGGTTGTCTCCCCGGCGTTTTCACCGCGCGCTTTTAGGCGTTCGTATCTTATTCCCGGCGGAACGGAAACGCAGACAAGTTGAAAATTACTTATGTCTTTCAACCCTTCCAAATCTCCGAGGCGGCGAAGTCCGTCCATTACTATTAGGGCTGACGTATCGTTTCGTATTTTTTGTAGTAACGCGAGTTTAAGAACATCTTGTCCGAATTCGTTGCGAAGTATTTCCGAAAGTTGGACTAGATTTTCTCGACTTTTTTCTACAAACAGTAGATCAAGAATCTCTCGAAGAACGTCGCTGAACCGATAGACCGAAGCGCCATACTTTTCTTTGAGAATTTTTGCGACGGTTCCTTTTCCGGAACCTTTGCGACCGACGAGACCGATGATGAGACGTTTCATATCGACCACAACCTTATCGAGAATGCAAAAACAGGGCAACCACCTCCCCTAACCCCTCCTTTCCGCCTGAGGCGGATCTGCCTCAGGCATGACGTAAGGAGGGGGATTGTCATTGTCCTCCCCCTTGCGAAGGGGGAGTTAGAGGGGGTTCTGCGCCCTTGTGTTTAACTCGCGTCCACCTTGATCGCCGGTCCCATCGTTGAAGTCAGAACCGCGTTCTTAATGAACACTCCTTTTGAGCTTGCCGGTTTTGCTTTGCGGATCGCTTCGATAATCGCCTTGGCGTTTTCTGCCAATTTTTCATTGTCGAGAGATGTTTTGCCGATCGTTTGATGAATGTTTCCGGTGGCGTCGTTTTTGATCGAGATTTTTCCGCGTTTCAATTCTTCGATCATCTTTTTCACGTTCGCGCTCACGGTTTCGGTCTTCGGGTTAGGCATCAGCCCTTTCGGTCCGAGTACTTTCGCGACCTTCGCCATTTTAGGCATCATGTCCGGAGTGGCGACCGCGACGTCAAAGTCGATTTTTCCGGTCGTAGCGATCTGCGCGATCAATTCCTCTCCGCCGACGATATCCGCTCCAGCATCAGTCGCTTCCTTTTCTTTATCCGCCGGAACGAACGCGGCGATTTTTTTCGTCTTGCCAGTCGAGTTTGGCATGACGAGCGTAATACGAACCTGCTGCTCGCCCTTTTTGGGGTCGATTCCAAGGTTCAAGTGAATTTCAACCGACCCGTCGAACTTGGTGGTCGATGTCTTCTTCACGAGATCGACCGCCTCTGCGACAGAGTAGGCCTTCTTAGGGTCAATGAGCTTTTTTAGCTCAGAATAGCGTTTAGAACGCGGCATATAGCTGTGGTGCAGTTGAGGTTAGTGACCCTGTCATATCCACCCAGAGTCTTTCCTCTCCCACGGTTATTGAATGAATGACGGGACTTTAGCGGAAATATGTGTGGCGGTCAAGAACTAAGCTCGTGCAGCGAAGCTAGGAACCCGTCTATTACTGCGTTGAAATCACCCAAATACTGGGACTCATCGGCTTTAATAATATACGTTGCTTTTTTCCCAACGTAATAATACGTGCCCGATAAGCCAGAAACGCCAAAGCAGCCTTCAGGGCTAGGCTTGCCTGCGCTAACGACGCACGGATCCTCTTGCTCTTTGATTGAAGCGTATTTTGTTTGTTTCAGATTCGTTGGTAGAGGCTCTTTTGGATCAGTCGTAGTGACGGTTATGATAGCACCTTGATTTGTGCACGGAGCATAAGGTTCACATCCTACTCCACCGTCAAGAATCATTTCGCCGGGATAGGTCTTGATTTGAACTGTATCCGAAATATCATCAGCTAAAACATCGACAAACCATCCTTTGGGATAGCTGAATTTCAAGCTAGAAAAGAATATCGAATCAACCGGCAGAAATTCCAAAGAGGTTGAATTTGCCGGAGCAGCTTCAGGAGCAGTCAGCTTCGTCTCAGTTGTCATTACTTTATTTTCTATGTCCGCGACTTTTCCGCTCAACGCGGCGTTATCTGTTTTAAGTGATGCGACGTCGGTTTTGATTCCTGTTGTGTCGCTGTTTATTTTGAAAAACAACAAACCGAATCCCGCGACAAGCAGGACGACGAGTAAGATGTGCCACACGAGCGATGGTACAGATAGCTTCATCGGAGCGCGGGACGGCGTTGGGGTTGGAGTTGGCGCTGGTGGCGTTGAGGGGGTTGGCATTAGGTCGGGCATAATGATTTTGGTAGCCCTTCGACAAGCTCAGGGACTATTTATTTCCTGAGTGAAATCGAAGGAATACGATAATATAAATAAAAGATAGCGTCAGTATACCAAAAAGAGCGCCGGAGCGCTCTTTTGTCTTTAGTCTTATGTTTACACGACCGTCAGTCCCATCTGCTTCGCGGTTCCTTCGACTTGCCGCATGGCAGCTTCGACAGTGTGGCAGTTGAGATCCGGAAGTTTCTTTTCTGCGATTTCTTTGATTTGCGCTTTTGTGATTTTTCCAATTTTGTCTTGCAACGGTTTGGCCGATCCTTTTTGGATCCCCGCGGCTTTCTTCAACATTTCCGCAACAGGCGCGATCTTGGTGATGAAGTCGTAAGTGCGATCTTCGTACACGGTCATGACGATCGGTACTACTTCGTCGCGGCGTTCGGCTGTGGCGTCGTTGAATTTTTTGCAAAATTCCGCGATGTTAAGACCGTGAGGCCCTAGCGCGGTTCCGACCGGCGGGGCAGGAGTGGCTTTACCGCCGATGATTTGGAGCTTAATAATTGTTTTGACTTTTTTAGCCATATTATCTTTATGTCATTGCGAGGAGGCTTGTGCGACGTGGCAATCTTGTTTGATTAGATTGCCGCGCGCGTTTAGTTTATGCGCTCGCAATGACTATTTATGTTCGTGAATGATGTTCTCGAACGGCGAGAAGCGCGTCGTTCGAGAAATCATCCCGATTCGTTTGGGAGTTTATTTCGTGTGATTTGCCGTAGGCGTGCGAGGACGTTGACAATTCCCTAAAAGGAATCCGCAGCGAGCCGAAGGCAAATCACACGAAATAAACTATATCTTCTTAACTTGCGTAAAGTCCAACTCGAGCGGGGTTTCTCTTCCGAACATTGAGACGAGCACTTTAACCTTTCCGCGTGCGCCGTCAATCTCGTTAACCTTTCCTTCAAAGCCCTTGAACGGACCGTCGCCGATTTTAACAGGCATACCAGGTTGAAGGTCGATGGAAAATGCAGGTTCTTCGGCCGAACCCATGCGCTCGAAAAGATTTACAACCTCTTGTTCCGAGAGAGGGGAAGGGGTTGTTCCTGTGCCGATGAATCCCGTTACGTTCGGAGTATTTCTCACTACGTACCATGAGTCGTCGGTTACGGTCATTTCTACTAATACGTAACCCGGGAAGATTTTTTCCTTGACGAGTTTTCGTTTTCCGTTTTTGATCTTTATCTTTTTTTCCGTGGGCACGAGCACCTGAAAAATTTTGTCGCTCATCCCGAGCGTGGCGATGCGGCGTTTAAGACTATCCGTCACATTTTCCTCATAACCCGAATAGGTATGGATCGCATACCAACGACGGCCAAGGTTTGATGTTTGTTTTGCCATAGCGTTATTGTTTCGGGGTTGTTTCCGCTTTTGGTTCCGAAAAATCCAAGACCGGAGTTACGGTTGAGCTTGTAACTTCGACTTGCGGTTGTTCCGTTGGCTTTTGTTCTTCGCTGGCAGAGGTGTTTTGCCGCGAAGCCAGACCTGCCTCGACGAGACGCGTGAGACCGGAATCAAGCAACACGAAAAATCCTGCAAGCGAGGCGCTGATAGCGACAACGAGTACGCCATATCGGATTGTGTCCGGGCGTGACGGCCATGTCACTTTTTTAAGTTCCGCGACGGATGAGCGGAGATACGTAACGATTGTATTGATGAGTTTCACAGATTTTGTACCTTTCTAAAAAGCCCTTCCCGGGCTAATGAACCCACGATAGCACGGATTTATGAGATTGGCAAGATTCGGATCAAATGTCCAAGTTCGCATTCTTGGCGTGAGTTTGGATGAATTTTTTGCGAGGCGCAACGTCCGCACCCATGAGGATGTCGAAAGTTTCGTCAGCCGCGGTCGCGTCCGTGATAGTAACCATTTTCATCACGCGGTTTGCTGGGTTCATTGTGGTTTCCCAAAGCTGATCCGGATTCATTTCTCCAAGACCCTTGTAACGCTGTATGGAAATGCCGCCGATTTTCGTGATATCTTCCCCCTCCTGTGATTCGGCTTCCGCTGGGTCGTTTTCGGTTTTCGCGACAAGCTCCTTTGTTTTTGATTTTTGAAATTCGCTCACTATCGCGTCGCGTTCAACTTCCGAAAAAGCGTAGCGCGCGTCTTTCCCTTTTGCCACGCGGAACAGAGGCGGTTGCGCGATGTAAAGGTGGTTTGACGTTATTATGTTCGGGAAGTAGCGATAGAATAAAGTGAGAAGAAGCGTGCGGATGTGTGCGCCGTCAACGTCCGCGTCGGTCATAATAACTATGCGGCCATAGCGAAGTTTTTCTATGTCGAACATTTCACCTATGTTCGTACCGAGCGCGATGATAAGATTTTTGATTTCATTGTTCGCGAGCATCTTGTCTAGACGCGCGCGTTCCACGTTTAGGATTTTTCCGCGAAGTGGGAGTATGGCCTGGAAATTTCTGTCGCGTCCTTGTTTTGCCGAACCTCCGGCCGAATCGCCCTCAACGATGTAGAGTTCGCAATTCGCCGAATCTCGGCTGGAACAGTCCGCGAGTTTGCCAGGCAACGTAAAACCTTCGAGCGCGCCTTTGCGTAAAACCGTATCTCTCGCGGCTCTTGCGGCGGCTCTCGCGCGTTGCGCGAGAACGCATTTACCGATGATGCCTTCGGCGTCGCGCGGATGTTCCTCCAAAAAAGTCGCGAACGTTTCAGTCATCACGGTTTCCACGTATCCGCGAACCTCGGGATTTCCAAGTTTCGCTTTTGTCTGTCCTTCGAATTGCGGTTCTGGAATTTTAATTGAAATAACCGTGGTCAATCCCTCGCGAACGTCTTCTCCGGAAAGGTTGTCGTCCTTCTCTTTAAGAAATCCTTTTGCGCGAGCGTAGTTATTAAGTACGCGCGTCAAAGCAGATCGAAAACCGGCTACGTGCGCGCCGCCTTCCGGGTTATAGATGTTGTTGGTGAAAGCGTAGAGACTTTCCGCGTAATCTTCCGTGTATTGAACTCCGATTTCTATCGTCGCTTGTTCGATGGATTTTTCTGCATAGAACACGTTGTCGTGTTTCGCGTGTTTCGTGTGGTTCAGATGACGGACGTACGAAGCCACGCCGCCTTCGAAATAAAATCCGTATACGCCGAAAGGCGCCTTGCGCGCGTCCACCACCGTCAGCTTTATTCCTTTAGTCAGATAGCATTGCTGGCGGAGGTGTTCGAGAATGCGATTGAAATCGAATTCAACCTCCGTAAAAATCGTGGTATCCGGTTTGAATGTTACTTTGGTCCCGTGATTTTTGCTTTTGCCGATTTGTTTAACCTTCCCTTGTGGTTTTCCGCGTTCGTATCGATGTTTATACATCCCGCCGTCGCGTTCCACGGTAACTTCTAGCCACTCGGAAAGCGCGTTAACCACAGAAACGCCTACGCCGTGAAGTCCGCCGGAAACTTTATATCCGCTTTCGTCCCCGCCGAATTTTCCTCCGGCGTGGAGTTTTGTCATGACGAGTTCGAGAGCGGAAACTTTGTATTGCTTGTGCGTTTCAACCGGAATGCCGCGGCCGTTGTCGCTGACCGAAACCGTGCCGTCGTCATTAAGAGTGACGATAACATGGTCGGCGTGGCCGGCCATCGCCTCGTCGAACGAGTTGTCTACGACCTCCCACACAAGGTGATGGAGACCATCCGGTCCGGTCGACCCGATATACATCCCAGGACGCTTGCGTACGGGATCCAGTCCTTCAAGAACGGTTATTTGTTCCGCGCCGTATGCGCCGCCTTTCGGCTTCTTTTCATTTTTTACCATGGCAGGATTTTACATCCTGCAACGTACTTTGCCAAGGGGATGTATAGTGTCATTCCCGTGAAGACGGGAATCCAGAATAAGAGGAAATATTCACATTGTATCCTGGATCCCCGCCTTCGCGAGGATGACAAAAGATGGTTTTGCATCGGTCTCTGCGTGAGGACATTTCATGCTATACTATTCACATCATGCCGCCGAATAGTGCCCAGCTTGGGAGTGGGTTTACGGAAGGCGAATTGAAGTTCGCGTCGTTTTGGGTTCGCAATCGAATTCCGCTTCGAAGATTTGGATACGGATTTCTTATTTTGGTGAACGCGATCGTTTGGCTGTACTCGGCTTGGGGATTGTTGGATGCTTATGCAATTTCATATCCGCGTGAATCAAGACTTACGCAAGATATCGCGACCAATCAGTTGACGCTCGAGTCTCTTTTGCACGACCAACCACAGCCGGTGGCGACCGGCAACGCGCAGGTTTTTGAAGGCACGGAAAATCGGTTCGATATGGCGGTGGACGTCCAAAATCCGAACGAACAATGGTGGGCGGAATTTAATTACAGATTCAATTTGTCCGGACAACAGACTCCATTAAGGAATGGGTATCTAATGCCTGGGAGTGCCATCACGTTGACGGAGATCGGTTTTCGTCCGCGTGAAAGGGGAGGAACGGCCGCGCAATTGGAAGTTGAAAATATCCGTTGGCATCGTGTTGATCCGAACGTTGTCGGCAGTCGCTATGCTGACTACGCGCTACAACGGTTCAACGTTGCGTTTGAAAACGCCGTTACCAAGACCGGCGGTCAAGTCGGTACGCAATCTTCCGGAAGAACATCGTTCGACGTTGTTAACCGAGGTTCGTTCGGATATTGGGCAATGGATTTGGTTGTGAAGTTGTATCGCGGTAGCAGCGTTGTTGCGATCAATAAACTTACTTTGACAAATGTCGCGCCCGGAGAAACGCGTCATATCGACATAGACTGGTTTGGAAAACTTCCGTCAATCAGCCAGACCGAGATTATTCCGATTATCAATTTGTTAGATCCGAATGCCTATCTTCCGACCGAGTATTTTAGGAAATAGATGCGCGGTTTTCGTTCTCATGGCAAAGTGCTGAAATGAAACGCGGCTTGGAACAATTCGCGAGGTTTGATTGGATTCTTCTTCTTTCGTCTTTGACTCTGACCGTCATCGGCCTTTTGGCGATATATGGTTTAAGCGTATCGAGAGAATCGTTGGATTTTTTTCAATTCAAAAAGCAGTTAATAGCCGCGATAATCGGATTGACACTTGTTTTTGGGTTCGCATTTTTTGATTATCGCCACATCAAGGCGTTCGCGTTGCCGATCTACGCGGCTGGACTTGCGGTGCTTGGAAGCGTTCTTATTTTTGGTACGACCATTCGCGGAACGCGAGGATGGTTCGTGCTTGGAAGTCTTTCTTTTCAACCGGTGGAAATTGCAAAAATATTGCTCGCGATTTTCCTTGCGTTTTATGTTTCAAAACACACGCATCGAAGAATCGGATTGGTCGCGTTTTTCGGAAGCGCGTTAGCCACAGGTTTATACGTCGGCCTAGTTTTGCTTCAGCCGGATTTCGGTTCCGCCGCTGTGATGATCGCAATGTGGCTCACCGTTGTTTTTTTTGCGGGCATTCCGCGTCGCGCCGCAATCGCTCTCGTCCTTTCTTTTGTCGCCATCTCCGGTTTGGTTTGGCAGGTGGGTTTGAAGCCGTATCAGCGTGAGCGGCTTGTTTCGTTTTTCGATCCAACGTATGACACGCGCGGCGCCGGATACAACGTGACGCAAGCGCGAATCGCAATAGGATCCGGTGGATTATTCGGGAAGGGGATCGGCGAAGGATCACAGTCCCGTCTTCGATTTTTGCCGGAAGCCACGACTGACTTCGTATTTTCCGTGCTTGGTGAAGAACTTGGATTCGTCGGAGTAACGTTCGTACTTCTGCTTTTTGGAACGCTGTTTTTTAGATTGGTTCATATCGCGTCCGCAGTCGACGATCCGTTTCCGCAGCTGCTTCTAATTTCGATTCTTGCGTCTTTCCTTTTCCATCTCATCATCAATGCAGGAATGAATCTCGGCATAATGCCGGTGACCGGAATCCCTCTTCCATTCGTTTCCGCCGCCCCGTCATCTCTCGTTGTCGCGTTTATCAGTGTCGCGCTCGCGGAGATGATTGCGGTCGAGAGGCAGCCGGCGACGTTTAGGTGAATCATATAATAAGTAGCGTTGGAACGGTTTTGAGGTGAATGCTGCGTTAAGTTTCAACATTCAAAGAATATCGTTGTTACCATTGTTCATGTGGATAAATTTGTTTGCGCACTTTCTATTTATTTTCTATAATATTAGTATGGTAACAAAAAAGCAAAAACAGGTCCTCGATTTTATTTTTGATTATCAGGAACGCAAGGGATACGCTCCCTCGCTAGACGAAATACGTAAGAAATTCAAACTCGCGTCGGTTTCAACAGCTCATTTTCATATTTCAAAGCTACGTGATCTTGGGTATTTGACAAAGGAAGACAACAAGTCCCGTTCTATTGATGTCGTAGGGCGTGAATCTATGGTTAAAATTCCCCTTTTGGGGACTATTGCCGCAGGGCAGCCAATTGAAGCGATCCGAGTAAAAGAAATGATAGCAATCCAGAAAAGTAAACTTCCTCAATCATCGGAAGTTTATGCTCTTCGCGTTGTCGGCAACAGTATGATTGATGAAAATATCAACGATGGCGATGTTGTTTTGATTAAGCGGCAGGAAACCGCCGATAATGGACAGAAGGTGGTTGCTCTCATAGATAATCACGAAGCGACACTCAAGAGATTTTATAAAGAGAGGGGGCATATTCGTTTACAGCCAGCAAATAGAAATATGGAACCGCTTATTTTCAAAAACGAGCTGGATGTTTCTATACAAGGTATCGTTCTTGATGTTATTCGCGAAGAAGGAACTGCCACAATTCAATTACCCGAATACAAAAAAACTGAAAAATATAGAGAATTGCCGCTAAACAAAATTCTTTGCGGAGATGCGGTTGAGGTATTAAAGAAAATACCTTCAAATTCCGTGGATTTAGTAGTAACCTCACCACCCTATGATGATATAAGAACCTATAATGGTTTTTCGCTGAATTTGCCAGCCGTCGGGAAAGAGCTGCATCGCGTTTTAAAAGATGGGGGCATTGTCGCAATGGTTATCCAGGATTCAACTCGTAATTTTGGGAAAACACTAACATCATTTAAAACGATTATAGATTGGTGTGACAATGCTGGTTTTAAACTTTTTGAAACTGTAATTTACAGAAAATATGGGACAGAGGGAGCGTGGTGGACAAAACGGTTTCGTGTTGATCACGAATATATGCCAATTTTCCTAAAAGGGGACCGTCCCGCCTATTTTAATAAAGAGCCCTTAAAAGTTCCCTCGAAGCATGGTGGAAAAACGATGACAGGAAGTGGTAATCGCCGTACAGATGGAACAACGACAAAAACTATTACACGGGAGATAAATGCAATGAAGTGTAGAGGAACCGTGTGGGATTATTTGAATGCCGGAGATAAAAATCCGCTCAAACGAAAACATCCTGCGACATTTCCAGACAAAATCCCAACGGATTTTGTTCAATGTTTCTGTCCTTCAAATGGCGTTGTTCTTGACCCGTTTATTGGTTGCGGTTCAACCGCCGTCGCAGCAAAACAATTAGGCCGAAACTATATAGGCATAGATATTTCAAAGGAGTATTGCGAACTAACCGAGGAGCGATTGAAAGCGGTTGGAAATTCCTTATTTGAATAATTCAGCTTTTACTTATTCAAGCGTGTATTCAATTCTATTACTTGCTGTCATGGCAAGCGAAAACGGATTTTGATCAAACAATGTCTTGTAAGTTTGATTATTGAGGCGGGTGCTAGCAGTTGTTGATTCGCCAGACAACAATCCCTTTTGAAGCATTTTAATGTCAAAGTTGCCCCAATTCCATTTTCTATCTAGATACTGCCACCCCATCATCACCGCAACCTCTCGTATAAAACCTTGAACTCTTTGGGCCTCTGCTGAATGAATGTCGAAAGAGGAACCATTATTTGTTAAGTTGATTTTTGCACCTTGACCGTTGGTTATTTTAAGCTTGTGTCCAGTCCTTTTATTATTTCCACCATGAACAAAATTTGTGCCGTCGAAATATCCAGTTGCGTTGAAGCTATCTCGAATAACAAAAAATCGCTGAAGGTATTGCATTATTTGATAAAAATTAAGATTGGTCTCGCATAGAAACTTATGGAGGATGTGTGTATTTTGGTTTATTTTTAGATAATTGATCCAATCAAGACAATTTTCCGGATATCCAAAAAGGTTGTTACCTACTCCATCAGCAAAAAGTAGCGGGCTGATAGCATCGTCTTGAATATCGTTAATTACTCCGGCACCCTGTAGGATGCTCAACAGCAAATGAATTGTTCCAAAAGGGTACTTTCGTTGAAAAGCATTTTTTCCATCAAACCCCCTTAACATATTTGGCTGGAGACACGCATCAAAATTACGATTGTTGACAACAAGATTACGGTTATACTCGATTAGGTGATTCCCGATACTTCCTACGCTTGGTCTATTAATTTCCATATCAAGGAAAACACACTCGTTAACATCTACTCCTCTTTTAGAGATTAAAATTTTTCCATCGTAGAATCCCGCAACTTCCCAATTGAGGAAGTTTGTAACCAAAAGCCCAGCCAGAAAACCGTCACTATCTGGGCTAAGAATACAATATCGATCTCTTGCTGTAACCCAAGGAAATTGCGTGATTAAGGCAGCATAATCAATCATAGTATTCTCCGATTGCACTGTTTGGATTTGTGACATCATATTTTACTTCACGAAGTAATCCAGAGATTTATTATAAATTTTCGCGAATTCTTTCAATTGCAGTACGTCAAAACGCCTTTGTCCCGATTCAATTTTTGAAATATAAGATTGGGTTTTACCGAGCATTTTTGCAGCTTCAACCTGCCCAAGACCAGCATTAATACGCGCTTTCTTTAGGCGTTCAACAATCGCATTTTGCTCTTTTGTGTATATCGCTTTAGGCATTGTTCATGCAGTATATTATTCCATTTTGTTATATTCCAAACTGTCATACGACGTATATTGCCGTTTCACTATCCGTTATCCCATGCTACGATTTCTTCATTATGGATCATGCGCATTCATCGCAGCTTCTCGTCCACTGCCCGCTGTGTCAGGCCATGTATAAGAATGAAGAGGTTCGGTTGCTTGGCGAACGCGGACAGACGCGGCTTTTTCATTGCTCCTGCCTTGCGTGCGGCCATGCCATGCTCGCGATTATTCTTGAAACTCAAGGATCCATCTCTTCCGTCGGCGTGGTCACGGATCTGGAAGCGCACGATGCAATGAGATTCCGCAGCGCCGCCCCCATTTCAGACGACGATTGCATTAGAGCGCATAGAACGCTCGAAGAAGAAAGCGCGGATTTTTGCAAGGAATTGTTGAAGGTGTAGTTTCCATTGACAGCCGTTCAATATTGTCGTATGGTTGGGCGACTTTTATGACACTTGCATTAACCGCGGTAAGCCGCACAGAGACTGGGCGCCAAGCCACAAAGGTACGTAATTCCGGGAATATCCCTGCCGTTATTTATGGCAACGGGATCGCTTCACGTAACGTAACCTTGGGCGTTTCAGAGTTTCGAAAGGTATATCGAGCAGCAGGTAAGTCGACGTTGCTCGATGTCGCCATTGACGGCGCAGAACCTCTCAAGGCCTTGATCCAGGAAGTTCAGCCAAATCCTTTGACGCTCGAACCACAGCACGTTGATTTGCGTCAGATCAAAATGGATGAGGAATTGACCATCGAAGTTCCGCTTGAATTTATTAATGAAGCTCCTGCCGTTAAAGAACTCGCCGGTACTTTTGTGCACGCGCTTGATACGGTTAAGGTGCGATGTTTGCCCGCGAATCTTCCTCACGAAATTCAGGTTGATATTTCGTTGCTCAAGACTTTCGAGGATACGATTACGGTTGCGGATCTTAAACTCCCTTCCGGAGTTACGATTATCGACGAGGGCGATATCGTTCTCGCGACAGTAACGCCGCCTCTCACCGAAGACCAGTTGAAGAAACTTGAAGAGGGCACCGCCATCGATATTACAGCCGTGAAAACCGAAGCTGAAGAGAAGAAAGCGGAGAAAGAAGCCGAGGAAGCCGCCACCGCAGCTGCGGAGGAAGCTCCAAAAGCCCCCAAAGCATAAACATACGTGGTATTATTTTCGGCATGAGAAAACGATTTTTTTCGCATGTCTGAAACTCGTCGCGTAAAGATTTCATTTGCAACGCTCATGAAGCGATCATGGCCCGTTATCGCTTTGGCGGGTTTTTTGATTTTCGTTCTCGCCGCGCTCACGATCGCAATCATAATCAACACGCATCCGTTTCAAAAAAAATCAGGACCGGACGGAAAAGATATCGTAGTCCCGACAACCACGGCGCGCGAGTTGGTTCCTCGCATGTTGGATGGAGTGCAAGTGCCGTTCGAAGAAGCTGCACTGCAGCCGTTTGCCGTGATGGTAGAAAATTCGCCTGACGCGTGGCCGCTTGTCGGATTGGCTAAAGCGAATCTCGTAATCGAGGCGCCGGTTGAAGGAAATATTACGCGTTTTCTCGCGGTGTTTGATGCGACTACGACCGTTGATCAGATAGGTCCGGTTCGTAGCGCGCGGCCGTATTTTGTGGATTTCGCAAACGGACTTCAGGCGGTTTACGCGCACGTCGGAGGGAGTCCCGAGGCGCTAAGTTTGATTCACGTGCTTTCTTCTTTTAGAAATTTGGATGAGTTTTCCAGCGGTAAATATTTTTGGCGATCGTCGAAGCGTGCCATGCCTCATAATACATATACTCGAATTGATTTGTTGCGTTCTGCCGCGGAAGACAAGGATTGGTTAACGGCCCCGTTTCGTCCATGGCGTTACGCATCATCATCCGAATCCGGCGATGTTCGTGAGCTCACGGTTCCATATCCAGGAGTTTTTTCAGTGCGATGGTCATATAATTCCTCCACGGGACAGTATCAACGTTTTCAAGCGAAATCCGAACAAAAAGATGCTGACGGGGCTTCTGTAAAAGCTGCGAACGTTGTGATTTTTTATTCCGAGTCCCAAGTTTTGGATGATTTGGGACGGCTGCGTATTCGAACGACTGGGACAGGAAAGGCGAAGCTTTATAGGAATGGAACGCAGAAGGAGATTGTTTGGCGCCGAAGGTCGGGTGAATGGATTTCGTTCGAGGCGGTTGACGGATCGACCGTGGAATTCGCGCCTGGAACCACATGGATCGAAGTAGTGACTACGTCGGCGAAAAATGGTAGTTTGTAGTGAGGAATCTCACACTATGAATAATAACTTCTCTCGCTGCGGAACTCGCTGCGCTCAAACAGTCCTCGCTTCGATAAGTTATTATCCATAGTGTGAGATTTTTTATGCCTATCTCAAAAAAGATTATCAAGAAACGTTCATATCTCATTCGCGGAGGCGAGCCACTTCGTGGAGAAGTTCGCGTGCCTGGCGCTAAGAATGCGGCAACGAAAGAATTGGTCGCATCCCTGCTCGCGGATTCTCCTGTTACGCTCCACAACGTTCCGGAAATAGGGGACGTGGACGTGACTCTGGAAATGCTTTCCGCTCTCGGCGCGAAGGTTTCATTTAAGAAAGGAATGGCTATTGTAGACGCGCGTCGTTTGAAAACGGAAAAAGTTGCGGAAGCTTTCAGCCGAAAAAATCGCATACCTATTTTGTTGCTCGGGCCGCTTCTTCATCGTTTTGGCAAGGCAATGATTCCTGCGCTTGGCGGATGTACGATAGGAGCTAGGCCCATTGATTTTCATCTTGCCGCGTTGGAAAAAATGGGAGCCGTGATCGTGTGCGATAAAGGTTTTTACACTGCTACAACCAAACGATTGAAAGGCGCGATCATCGATCTTCCATTCCCGTCCGTAGGCGCGACGGAGAACGTGATGCTCGCCGCCGTAAAAGCAAAAGGGACGACCATAATCCGAAATGCCGCGGTTGAGCCGGAGATTATGGATCTTGCCGTTTTGTTGCAGTCCATGGGCGCGATCATCAATTTGGACGTGAATCGTACATGGGTGATCGAAGGAGTGGAATCATTGCATGGCGCCGAGCATCGCGTGATTCCGGATAGAATCGTGGCCGCGTCATTCATGGTTGCGGCTGCGATAACCGGAGGCGACGTGTTTATTCGCGACGCGCGTCAGACAGATTTGCTTTCATTTCTGAACGCGCTTCGACGCGTTGGAGTTCCGTTTGAGATTCAAGAGGACGGGATTCGCGTTGTAGGGGCGCATGGTGATGCGCCCTTGCGTCCTGTCGTTATTGAAACGGACGTTCATCCCGGATTCATGACTGATTGGCAGCAGCCGTTCGTGATGTTGCTGACGCAGGCCAAAGGCGTGTCCATGGTTCATGAAACAGTTTATGAAGAGCGGTTCGGATATACGGACGCGCTAGTAAAAATGGGAGCAAACATTCAACTTCATCGCGAATGTTTAGGCGGAAAACCTTGCAGATTCGTCAACCAAGATTATCGTCACAGCGCGGTCATCGTCGGACCCACTCCGCTCAAAGCGGCAGTGATCGTCATCCCGGATCTTCGCGCCGGTTTTTCATATTTGATAGCCGCGCTTATCGCAAAAGGAGAATCAAAACTCACCGGCGTCGAACTGATCGAACGAGGGTACGAGGATATTATTGGGAAGCTGAAAGGATTGGGAGCGGATATTGAGGTGCTGTAGAATTGTGTCATTCCCGTGCAGACGGGAATCCAGATACAAAAGGAAATATTCACCTTTGATACTGGATCCCCGCATTCGCGAGGATGACAGAATGGAGTGATTAGGCCGGAAAGTTTCAGTAGTATATTTCCATAACCCTGTCTCGTTTCGCTAGATCCTTGTGAATTTGGATTTTCATTTTCGTAAAAAGCGACTTCGCCAGCGTGCGGAGTTTTTTTGTTTGTGGAGGATCGTATTCCAAAAAGAGATTGAAGAAGGGGAGGCGGCTCGACGCGAGTTGTCGTAGGAATTTTTCAATAAGTTTTAATCCGTCTTTTCCGGCGAACAGTGCGGAAGACGGTTCGTATTTCACAACGTCAGTATCCATCTTTGTTTTATCGCTCGCAGGAAGATACGGAAGATTCGCCGTGATAATCAGTCCACCTTCTCTAATTCGCGCGAATAAGGGTAAGAGAGAAGGAGAGAGGAGGTCGGCTTTTAGGAAGGAGATGTTTTTTGCTTTAAGGCGCTTTGCGTTTTTTTTGGCGAGCGCGATGGCGGAGGATGAAATGTCGGTTGCAATAACGTGAGATCTTGGAAGATTTTTTGCGATCGCGAGCGCGATGGCGCCGGATCCGGTACCCACGTCCCAGATCGTAGGGGCGTGTGGCGCACGCCCCGACCCCGCCGGATGGCGCACGCCATGCGGGACAAGGGGAGGGCGCACGCCATGCGCCCCTACAACAAGCTCCACCAGCAATTCGCTCTCCGGTCTCGGAATCAGCGCGCGTTTGTCCGTAATAAGTCGCAATCCGTAAAACTCCTTTTCACCGAGAATATACGCGACCGGTTCATGTCTCCGTCGTCGAGCGACAAGTTTTTTGAATTTCACTGAGCACTGAGAACTGAGAACCTTATCGCTATGTATCTTCATCCACGCCCTATCTTTTTTCAACACATGCGCCATCAAAATCTCCGCCTCAAATCGCCCGAGATACCGGTCTTCCTCGCAAACGATTTTTTTTGGCTGAAGCTCGGCCGCGGCGCGTTTCAGCAATTCGGAGATGGTCATGGGGTTAGTGTAGCAAAAAACTCCCGATCGAGAGTTTTTTTCATGGTGGACGTTGGAGGGTTCGAACCTCCGACCTTTCGAATGTGAATCGAACGCTCTAACCAACTGAGCTAAACGTCCTTGATTTTACTATGGTAGCCCTTCGACAAGCTCAGGGACTAATATTTTATTGTGCGTGAAGGATATCCTAAGTCGGATTTACGGACAAGGTTTTTATTTCTCCTTCCATTTCGCCAAGAAGTCCGAACTGGACCAGAGTTTTGGTTCGCCGATTCCGGTTTCGATTGTGATTCCGAGTTCCTGACAAACGTCCCATTCGGGTATGGTCTCAGGAGAGAATCTGTCTCCGCCTTTTGTGAAAACGTGCGGACGGATTTTTCGTAACGCTTCGCGCACTGTCATGTCATTTTCAATCTCAAATGGCACAACCAGATCCGCTCCTCGTGCGTAAGACATTATTCGACATCTGGTTTGTACGTCTTGAAACGGCCGTCCTTTTTTCGCGCTTAAAAAAGCGTCGCCGTTCACGATCACGACAACAGTGTCGCCGAATTTTTTTGATTCGGATATCACGCTCAAGTGTCCCGGATGAACAGGATCGTATCCGCCGGAAGTGCAGACTATTTTTCCGAGTTCATCGCGATGAATATCGAAATAGTCGAAATCGACGATAAGGGCCGGGAGGTGGGAGTTCATGAAGTTAATAGAGTCTATCAGGTTTTGGAGGACTATCAAGTTTCTCGTCATTGCGTAGCCAATATACTAAAAGGCGCGGCAATCTAATAGAAGAAAATTATTATTCTTACTAGATTGCCACGTCGTTGCTACTCCTCGCAATGACAGTTGATTAGATTG
>ERZ1292633.941-Hain-H41-02um-R1-941-length-32213-cov-6_pt1 | contig 20066 bp, 18 predicted proteins | sample MGYA00564406_ERZ1292633 | MGnify/ENA primary metagenome ERZ1292633 (study PRJEB36523, sample SAMEA6512639) | groundwater metagenome | collected 2019-01-08 | study: AquaDiva: Metagenomics assemblies of 32 groundwater samples
GCGGCTAATGAGGTTGAGCAATCGTTCTGCTTCGAAAGGCTTTTCGATAAAGTCGGTGGCCCCACGGCGAATAGCGGCAACTGCGGTATCCAAATTGCCATGACCTGAAATCACCAAAACTGGGATAGTTGGATCGCGGCGCTTTATTTCATCCAAAAGATCCAAACCGTCGAGCGCAGACCCTTCAAGCCAGACGTCCAGCAGAACCAGCGAGGGGCGGCGCTCCGAAAGTGCCGCCAACGTCTCATCACTATTGGCGGCTGTGCGTGTTTGGTATCCTTCGTCTTCAATGACGCCAGCTACCAATTCGCGTATATCTTGCTCGTCATCGACGATTAAAATGTCGAGCGCCATTACCCATTCCTCTCACTTTGGTCAGCTATATTGATGTCTGCATCACCATGAGCATCCATAAATTCAGGTTGGTGGTGGGGTAATGTGATGGTGACCATAGTACCGCCTCCGACTCTGTCCTCGAAGACAAGCGCTCCTGCATGATCTTCGATAATTTTTTTGACGATGGCGAGGCCCAGTCCAGTTCCGCCCTCTCTGGTCGTTACATACGGCTCAATGATCGAAGCACGATCAGGCGGCAGTCCAATGCCGTTGTCGATAATTTTGATCATATCTTGGCTGTCAAAGGACTCGACCACGCCAATTATCGTGCCGTCTTTCCGCCCCGAACGCTCAATAGCTTCCACTGCATTTTTGATTATGTTCGTAAAGGCTTGTGCTAGCAACCGCCTGTCACAGACAATGGGCGATGGAGGTTCAGGCAAAAAAGCTTCAAAATGAATATCGGGGCGCGCAACTTCATGCAAAAACAGTGACTGCCGCAAGATTTCACCAATATTTTCATCGCGAAACACTGGTTTTGGCATTTGTGCAAAGCTGGAAAACTCATCGACCATGCGACGAATATCGCCCACCTGCCGAACAATAGTAGAGGTCAGCTTGCGAAAAATGCCCTCTTCATCACCCTGACGTTCGCCAAAGCGTCGCTGCAAGCGTTCAGCAGCCAATTGGATGGGGGTTAGCGGGTTCTTGATTTCATGGGCGATGCGACGCGCTACATCTGACCATGCTGCGCGGCGTTGATCAAAGAGTTGCTGCGTTATATCCTCAAATGTTATGACTATGCCATGGTCGTCCTGTGCCATTTTGGCAGCCCACGTCCGTGGTTCGCCAGCGATGTCGATAGTCAAAATTGGTGATTGCCCACCCAGCGCCACCCAGTCATCGAGTTCGGGTGCCACCACAGTCAGTGTTGTCCCGACTATGTCACGCGCATTTAATCGCAATATCTGCGAAGCTGCTTCATTGATAAGAGCTATCTGCCCATTCTCGTCAAGTGATATGACACCAGAAGCGACAGCTGACAGGACTGCTTCGGTAAATGCGCGGCGATTGTCCAGCTGCTCATTGGCGAATAACAAGGCCCGCGTTTGTTCGCTCAAACGTTCGGTCATGAGATTGAACGCCGACCCCAGAACCGCGATTTCATCGGGCCGATTGCCAGATGATCGGACCCGCGTTTCCAAATCCCCAGCAGAAACGCGTCCGGCTGCGTTGACCAATTCATCTATTGGTCTGACAATCCTGTCAGCGACGAGCAAGGCCACAAAGATGACGACACCAATAAGGAAAAGCGATCCAAGATACAGTGCGATTATGAATTGGAACTGCAAGGCGCGGGAGCGCGCAAGAAGCGCATTAAAGTCTGCAAATACTGCACGCGCACTGCGGATATTCTCCATCCCATTTATGGATGCCCCGCGCGCAGCATATAAGTATATTTGCCGCTCGGGGAGTAATGGCGCGACCGCCTCTACGCCATCATCCGTGACGTCGGTGACCAATGGCTCACCTGCTTGCAAGCGGCGTAATGTGGCGGGCGTGATACGCGTAGCAGCGGGTCTGTTATTGGGATCAATGATGGCGGCTGTCCGAGCTATGCCATCTCTGCCTATCTGGATAATTGCAGACCCGCTCAGCTCGCGGACAACTATTTGCTGAAGGTAAAACTCGTAAAATGCGTCGCTTTCAATCGCTGTTCTCGATAATTGGCCTCGTAAATCTGTTGCAATGGCTAGAGTGTCAGCCCCTACATCACGTCTTTCGTTGTCAAAATAATTTTGAGCAACGCTGACGGCACTCTCAAACATTCCGCGCGACCGATCTGAAAACCAAAAATCCATGCCGGACTGGAATAGAAATGACGCGAATATCACAACCAGCATCGTAGGCACTGCAGCAGTGAGCGAAAAAAGTGCAACAAGGCGAATATGAAGACGCGCCTCGCCGCCGCCAGTTTTACTCACCCTCCGTTTAGCAAAACGGCGGCCAAGCAACACAAGCAATGCCATCGCGGGCAACAAATTTGCCACCAAGAGCAACGAAACGGCGGTTGGAGAGAGAAGGCCGTCGCGGCCCAGTGCGGGTAGTATTAACGCGGTTGCGAGCCCTATGAGAACAAGCGCGGCCAAGGCCATAATTTCAAGATAGGCTGCTATATCCTTACGTTCCTGGTAATGTTCATTCATCACATCACCCGTATATGAGCGCACATCGTCTGGCATCTGCGCACGCGCCTCTTCGCTATCATCACAGTGCTTTGCTTGCATCATTGTGCTATTATTGCATCAAACATGTGATAACAAAAGCACAATGATTGCCTGTCGCACTATGCGCTGCCGAGCGAGTATATAGGGCTACTCGCTACTGGTTTGGTCGGCGCTTTATCCTCAATGTGTTGCGATTTATGCCTAGTACAGCTGCCGCTTTGATCTGATTCCCCGATGTCAGCGCCAAAGCGGCGTCGATCAACTCATGCTCAACTTGTACAATAAGCGCATTGTATAGCTGGCCATGCTGCATGGCACCGCGTGCCTCTTCGCTTTGCAGCCAGAGGCGGACAAAACTTGCCACGCTGTTTGTGCCCGCCCCGTTGCCACCATCGGGCATCTCACGCCCTTCGCTACCGACCGAGGATAGGATGCTCGTGACGTCTGCGCCGCTGATTTCATGGCTCCGCGTTAATAAGGCTAGGCGCTGCATGACATTGGACAATTCGCGAACATTGCCCGGCCAGTCATAATGCTGAAGCTGCACGAGTGCCTCGGCTGTTAATGACTTGATCGGCAGGCCAAGCAATGCACCCTGCTCAAGCAAATGTCGCGCCAGTAAAGCAATATCGCTCTGGCGATAGCGTAGGGGGGGAAGGTGAATGGGAATGACATTCAGGCGATAGAATAAATCTTCGCGAAAACGCCCTTGCCTAACCAGATCAGGTAAATCCTGATTGGTCGCGGCTAGAATGCGGACGTCCGCCCGGCAAACCCGCGACGATCCAATAGGTGAATATTCGCCCGACTGGAGCACGCGCAACAGCCGTGTCTGCGCCTCAATAGGCATATCGCCTATTTCATCGAGGAATAATGTTCCGCCTACAGCCTGCTCAAAGCGACCTGTCGCTTTAGCATGGGCACCAGTAAATGCCCCCTTTTCGTGACCGAAAAGCTCTGATTCAATTAGTTCTCGGGGGATGGCAGCCATATTGAGAGCGACAAAGGGTTGCGATTTTCGTGCACTGCTATTGTGAATCGCCTGTGCGACCAATTCTTTCCCAGTCCCGGATTCCCCCAATATCAACACCGATAAATCCGTCGGCGCAACACGGGCCAACGTCCGGTATACCTGCTGCATGGCGGGTGCTCGTCCCACGATCAAGGTGCTTGTGCCGTCTGCACTGGCCTGAGGATCAACGGCAATAGTATTTTCGATCCGACGGCTCACAGCCGCACGTAATGATGCGATCAATTCATCCAGATCGAATGGCTTGGGAAGATAATCAAATGCTCCTTCCGATTCTGCTCGCACAGCAGTGTCAAGTGTGTTTTGCGCAGAAAGAACAACAACCGGAATAATTCCAGACGGCGAAGCCACAATCTGCGCCAAATTATGCAGGCCATTACCATCAGGCAAGATGACATCGGTGATGATGGCGTCGTAATGATTTTTGGCAAGCATGCGGTCGCGCTCTGCAAGCGTGGACACTGCATCCAACTTTGCGCCCTCACCCTCCACGGCCACGCGGATAACCGTGGTTATCGCGACGTCATCTTCTACCAGCAATATCCGCGTTGATCGCATCAAATAGCCCCCAACATCGGATCGTGATCCGCTAGTGACAGGTGAACACGAAACCATGTCCAGCCATCGCTTCGCTCATGCTGCACAAAGCCACCCATATCCTTGATCAATTTCTCAACTAGAGCCAGTCCCAGCCCTTGGCCATCTGCTTTGCTGGTGACAAATGGATCAAACAGGGAATCGGACAAGGCATCGTCAATGCCGGGCCCATTATCACCAATGGCTATTTCGACGGGTAATGCAGTCGATCCACGCACATTACCATTGTTCCATGACAGGCCATGGCGATAAGCCGTGACTAGTCGTAATGCTGGTGATGCGCTGTTTCCTGCTGCCTCAGCGCCATTTTTCATCAGGTTCAGTAATATCTGCACCAGTGCATCATGATTGGCCAGCACGCTTGGCAAAGAGGGGTCGAACACCTCGTCTATGATGAACCCTTTTGCGAATCCTTGCGCCGCAATATCGCGTGCCTGCGCAAGGGCGGGGTAGATATTGATCGCGGCGCAGCTGAGCGTTGCATCACGCGTAAAATCTTGCATGCTATCGATAAGTTTGGCGATGCGATCCACTTCCCCGACGATCAGACCAGACAGGCTTGCTGTGTTTGCCCCCTGCGCAGCCTTGCCGAGCAATTGCGCTGCTCCCTTTATCCCCGATAGCGGGTTTTTTATTTCATGCGCAAGCATGGCCGCAGCGGCGCTGGCGGCGCGGGCGGCGGACCCGTGGCGCCGTAAAATCACCCTCTCCGCACTTGGAATAGCGTGTATGCACAGCATACGCTGCCCCGTAACAGAGCTGGCCTGCCCTATGCTAATGTCGGCAAACTGTTTGCCCGAACGCGATGGCATCAAATCAATGGCATAGGCCGAAACTGTCTTGCTTGGCTCGGCCAACAGCGCGTCAATACCAATATCATCAAGCCACTCAAAATATTGCGACGCCGCCACACCGAAAAGCGAGGCACTGCTCCGGTTGAGCAGTAATTCCGCAGCATGATTCATGCCTGCGACTGTGCCATCACTGTCCAATACTATCGTCGGGACAGGGTGCGTATTGAGGATGGAGGGTAGAAGGTCATAGCCCAATTTTGTGTGCGATGCAGGCGTCACGCTGCTGCCCGTGTCAGGAAGGGTGCATAAAACCGCGCCAGTTCGTCCAAAACCTTATGCGGATCACTGACCTGGTTCACCATGTTGCGAAACTCGGCCGATCCGTGCAACCCGCGTGTATACCAGCCAATATGCTTGCGCGCGATCGGCACTGCGACTGTTGGCCCATAATGATCCATCATCGCGCGATAATGTTCGGCGATCAGTGCATATTGTTCGTCAATGCTGGGGTCGGGGGCATGATGGCCATGTTGCAGCACTTGCATCACCTGCCCTAGCAACCAGGGCCGACCATAGGCCCCGCGCCCGATCATGACACCGTCTGCGCCGCTTTGCGCCAACGCAGTGCGGGCATCGTCGGCAGAGCAAATATCACCGTTGACAATGACTGGAATTGACACCGCCTGTTTGACCAGGTTGACGAACGACCAATCCGCCACACCGCTATAGAGTTGGTTGCGCGTGCGGCCGTGCACCGTCACCATTTGCGCACCAAGGTCTTGTGCGATGCGCGCAAGTTCCGGCGCATTGAGGCTGGCATGGTCCCACCCCATCCGCATTTTGACCGTCACGGGGACGCTGACCGCCTTGACGGTCGCTTCAATTAACAACGCTGCCAAAGGCAGATCGCGCATCAAGGCCGAACCCGCGTCGCCATTGACAATTTTTTTGACCGGGCAGCCCATGTTGATGTCAATGATCGCAGCGCCGCGATCCTCGTTCAACTTCGCTGCCTCGGCCATCTCATAGGCGTTGCACCCGGCGAGCTGCATCGAAACTGGCTCTTCAACCGTGTGCCAAGCCGATTTTTGCAGTGATTGCCGTGTTTGCCGGATCATCGCTGGGCTGGCGATCATTTCAGTGACGTTGAGGCCCGATCCATAGCGGCGCACCAAAGTCCGAAACGGCATGTCGGTCACACCTGTAATCGGCGCCAAAATAACGGGCGTGTCGATTTTCACCGATCCGATCATGATGGGGGCAAGGCGTGGCATAGGCATATAATGCGCCCCATGCCCGAAAATTAGGCAGATGGCTAGGGTTTGGTCGCGTGCGAGTGATTGAGCGTGAAGAACCTGCGCCTGCCCTTGCCTACAGCCCCCTCTTTCCTACAGAGTGTGCGCTGTGGTATTATGCGCGCGGGGTATCTATCTGGCCCTTCTCTTAGCGAATGCTAGCGGGCAATTTCATCCCTAGCGTAACAACTTATGATTCCCAAACTTGTGATCGCGTGCCATATTTTCTTGATATAGAAAGGAAAAATCACCACCCTAGGTCACAAACTGTCACCCTGTGACTCAAACACTCCATGCTTTGTGTTTAGTTCTATGTGCTCCGGCGGAGGCCGGAGCGGTGGAGAAGTCAGCTATGCCAACGCAGGGCTCCGGCGTTAAGCCGGAGCACAAATTGCCCCACTGTATTAAGTTGACACCACACCCCAAAAGCACCCCTGTAACCCGCAGGCGGCCGTTGTTTTACCCCCTGTTTAGTGTCAACCGCCCGCAGCCTCTCGTAATGACTGCCCCATGATTTCTACACAATATGATGCTCCTCCCTTTCCCCTTTTATGCGAAGTGATTAAAGCGCGTTCAGTGACAATCTCACCATCTTTTACCGCGATCATCGTGGCTGGCGGCCAAGGCACACGTGCTGACTTGGCGGTGCCAAAGCAATATGCGATGCTGGCCGGTAAACCCGTGCTGGCGTGGAGCGTTGATGCGTTTCTCGCGCATCCAGCCTGCGGTGCGATCATAGTCGTTGTGCCATCTGGCGACGAAGAGCGAGCGAGAGCCGCCTTGCCGCATCGCAAGGTCATATTTGCCGTTGGCGGCGCGACGAGGCAGCAATCGGTCGCTGCTGGGCTTGCAGAAATATCGAAATTAACGGCAAACGAGGATATTGTACTCATCCACGACGCGGCGCGCCCCGGCATCAGCCACGCCGTCATCGATCGTTTATTGCGCGCATTTGATGATACAGCCATCCATGGGGCCGTCCCCGCCCTCATGGTTGCCGACACTCTTGCGCATGGCGCGGCGTTGTTGGGCGAAACTCTCTCGCGCGAAAATGTGGTTCGTGTTCAAACTCCCCAAGCGTTTAAATTTTCCGAAATTGTCAACGCGCACGCGCACTGGGCAAGCGACGCGGCGAGCGACGACGCGCAAATGGTTCGCGCAAATGGCGGAAAGATTGCAGTCGTCGCGGGCGATGCACATCTCGAAAAAATCACTCGGGCGGAGGATATGCTGTTGGTTGAACGGATGCTGGCGGGGCGCCAAAATATGCGTGTGGCTGTCGGCATGGGCTATGATGTGCACCGTTTGGTACCGGGCGAAGGTCTCTGGCTTGGCGGCGTGCACATTGCCCATGATCGCTCACTCGAAGGGCATAGCGATGCCGACGTTGTTCTCCATGCCTTAACCGACGCCATATTCGGTGCGATTGCCGACGGCGACATCGGCGCGCATTTTCCACATGGCGACCCGAGGTGGCGCGGTGCGTCATCATATCAATTCCTCATCCACGCGGCAAAACTGGTGACAGAGCGCGGTGGAACTATCAACCATGTCGATTGCACCATTATATGTGAAGTTCCGAAAGTTGGCCCGCACCGCGAAGCCATGCGTGCTCGTATCGCCGAATGCCTCGAACTCCCGATTAGCCACGTCAGCATAAAAGCCACCACAACGGAACGATTGTGCTTTACTGGTCGCGGTGAAGGCATAGCGTCGCAGGCGATAGCCACAATCTCTTTACCTGAAATTGAGTGAAATATGAACGGCCACATCATAGCAAATAGCGCACACAGCATGGAGCAACTCGCAGCAAGGGTCATCGCCGAAAATATCGCTGCAGGGCGGACAATTGTGGTGGCCGAAAGCTGCACAGGCGGGATGGTTGCAGCGGCATTGACGGACATTGCGGGAAGCTCGGCGGTATTTTCTGCAGGGATTGTGACCTATTCCAACGAAGCCAAACAGTCGTTTTTGGGAGTGAGCAGCGAAATACTCGACACATTCGGCGCAGTTTCTATCGCTTGTGTGTGGGCTATGGCTGCCGGCGCACTGGAACGGAGCGGCGCTGATATTGCGATTGCTGTGTCGGGCATCGCTGGCCCAGGCGGCGGGACTCCGCAAAAGCCAGTAGGCACGGTGGTGTTTTCACGGGTGCTTCGTGGGCAAAATCCTGATCAGGCCTATGGTATACAGCGCAACTTTGATGCTGGGTTGAGTCGCCGCGAAATCCGCCGTCAGGCAACATTATTTGCGTTGGAATTGTTACTACCGGAAAGCGACGATTTGGGATGCTCGCCGTAAAGATCGCACGCTCTTTGCTCGAACGCTACTATCATCCGCCGCAATGCCTTGTCGAACATTTGCCCTGCCAAACGTTCGAACAGGCTAGACCGAAATGTGAAATCGACGGCGAAATCAACCACACAATGCGTTTCGCCAAGCGAGTGAAAACGCCATTCATTACTAAGATGCTTGAGCGGCCCATCGAGATAATCGACGTGGATATGGCTGGGCTGGGTCTTGTGAACACGCGAAGTGAAGTTTTCACGCAGCCCTTTGAACCCGACAATGACGTCGGCGACCATTTCTGTTGCGCTGTTCGATCGCACCCGAACCGCGCTGACCCAAGGAAGGAAATCGCCATAACGTGCCACATCGGCAACAAGTCCAAACATCTGTTCGGCGCTGTAAGGCAGTTCGCGGACCTCGTGATGGCGGGGCATTACCGGCTAAGCTCGCGCCAGTTTTGCCTGGCGCGCACCGCGCATTTGTTCAAAATCATCGCCCGCATGATAGCTTGATCGGGTTAGAGGAGACGATGCGACCTGTAAGAAGCCCTTGGCCCGTGCAATTTGGGCATAAGCGTCAAAGGCCCCTGGCGGCACAAAATCGACGACTTTGGCATGACGCGGCGTTGGTTGAAGATATTGCCCCATGGTCAGAAAATCGATGTCGGCGCTACGCATATCATCCATCACCTGATGCACCTCCATCCGTTCCTCGCCTAGCCCCATCATCACGCCCGATTTGGTGAATATAGTCGGGTCGAGGCGTTTGACAGTCTCCAGCAATCGGAGAGAGGCGTAATAGCGCGCGCCGGGGCGAATGGTGGGGTAGAGGCGTGGCACGGTCTCTATATTATGGTTGAACACATCGGGCCGTGCCGCGACGACGGCGGCGATAGCGCTGTCGGGCTTGTTGCGAAAATCGGGCGTCAAAATCTCGATTGTCGTCGCGGGAACGGTGCGGCGAAGTGCCTCTATCACCTTGACGAATTGCGACGCGCCGCCATCGGGCAGGTCGTCGCGATCAACAGAAGTGATAACGATGTGCGACAGGCCCATCGTCTGTGCTACCGTTGCCACATGTTCCGGTTCCAGCGGATCGACGGGCATAGGCATTCCGGTCTTGATGTTGCAGAATGCACAGGCGCGGGTGCAGGTGTCACCTAGGATCATTACGGTCGCGTGCTTCTTGGTCCAGCATTCGCCAATATTGGGACATGCCGCCTCCTCACACACCGTATGCAGGCCCAGCTCGCGCATCAGGCGACGCGTCTCCGCCGCAGCAGGGCTGGTCGGTGCCTTGACCCTTATCCAATCGGGTTTGCGGGCCCGCACGGAGTGCGTATCTGTGGGTTGGATGTTAGGGTCTGCTTCTGACATAGTTGCCCCATAATCGTTGATAGTCCGACTTGCCACCCCCCACTTGATGCGGCATTGCAAAATCATGAAGGGTTTGGATACATTACTCGCGGGCTATCGCCGTTTCCGTGCTGCTGATTACGCGGGTGAACATGAGCGTTGGCAGCAATTGCAAGACGGGCAACAGCCCAAAGTGATGGTAATAGCTTGTTCCGACAGCCGCGTTGACCCCGCACAGATATTTGACACCCACCCCGGCGAGATGTTCGTCGTCCGCAATGTCGCCGCGCTGGTCCCTCCGTTCGAGCCAGCCCCGGGGCAGCACGGCGTGTCGGCCGCACTGGAGTTTGCTGTGCAATTTCTGGGCGTCGAAGACATCATCGTGCTTGGTCACGGGCTGTGCGGAGGCTGTAACGCAGCTTTTACGCGGGTGATGCAGGGCGCAGAGCCGGGCGAAGGCGGGTTCATTGCGCAATGGATCACCATGCTCGATGACGCCAGAGACGCGGTTGTAGCGGAGCATGGGAGCGCGGCCACACGCCCTGCCCTGCGTGCGATGGAGCAAGCTGCGGTCGCGGTTAGCCTCGCCAATTTGCGCACATTCCCCTGTATCCGCTCAAAAGAACGCAAGGGCAAACTGCAACTGCACGGCGCCTATTTCGCGATCAGCGACGGCATGTTGCACTTGCTAGATGAGGAAAGCGGCGTGTTTTCGGCGGTGGCTTGATACGCTCCTACCGCGTCAGTTTTTTGTAGCTCATGCGGTGCGGGCGGGTGGCTTCGTCGCCAAGTCGGCGGATTTTATCTGCCTCATAGGCCTCGAAATTACCCTCAAACCACTCAACATGGCTGTCGCCTTCAAAGGCCAAGATATGCGTTGCCAGTCGATCAAGGAAGAAACGGTCATGGCTGATGACCACCGCGCAACCCGCGAAACTCTCCAGCGCTTCTTCGAGTGCACGGAGCGTTTCGACGTCCAAATCATTGGTGGGCTCATCGAGCAGCAGAACATTACCGCCCTCTTTCAGCATCTTAGCCAAATGGACGCGGTTGCGCTCCCCGCCCGATAGCTGCCCGACCTTTTTCTGTTGGTCGGTGCCCTTGAAGTTAAAGGCACCAACATAAGCGCGGGTAGGCACGTCGTTCTTGCCGAGTTTGAACATATCCAAACCGTCGGAAATTTCCTCCCACACATTTTTGTTGGCATCAAGGTCGTCGCGGCTTTGATCGACATAGCCCAATTTGACGGTGCTGCCGATGTCTATGCTGCCGCTGTCTGGCTGTTCGGCCCCCGTGATGAGCTTGAACAGGGTCGTCTTACCCGCACCATTGGGGCCGATGACGCCGACGATACCGCCGGGTGGGAGCATGAAGGTCAGGTCTTCGAACAGCAATTTGTCGCCATAAGCCTTGGTTAGATTGACCGTTTCAATCACTTTCCCGCCCAAGCGTGCCGGGGTCTGGATGATGATTTGCGCCTTGCCTGTGGTCCGGTTTTCCTGTGCCTCAACCAGCTGGTCGAACGATTTGATACGCGCCTTGGATTTTGTTTGCCGCGCCTTGGGGCTTTGCCTGATCCATTCCAGCTCGTCCTTGATCGCCTTTTGCCGCGATTCGTCCTCACGACCTTCCTGCGCCATGCGGATGGATTTTGCCTCTAGCCACGCCGAATAATTACCCTCGAACGGCAGGCCGCGCCCGCGATCAATTTCGAGCACCCATTTGACGACATTGTCGAGGAAATAGCGGTCGTGGGTGACGAGAATGACGTTGCCGGCATAGTCGATCAAATGCTTTTCAAGCCACTGGACGCTCTCGGCATCCAAATGGTTGGTCGGTTCATCGAGCAGCAAAATATCAGGCTTTTCGAGCAATAGCCGGGTCAAAGCGATGCGGCGTTTCTCACCGCCAGACAGGCTTTCGACGCCAAGGTCGCCGGGCGGACAGCGTAGCGCGTCCATCGCAATTTCGAGCTGGTTATCGAGCGTCCAGCCGTCGACAGCGTCAATCTTCTCCTGAAGATTACCCATTTCCTCCATCAATGCATCAAAGTCGAGGTCTTCGGGCGGGTCACCCATGATGGTGCTGATTTCGTTGAAACGATCCATCATATCGGCGATGGGGCGGATGCCGTCCATGACATTTTCTTTGACCGTTTTGGTAATGTCGAGCGAAGGTTCCTGCGACAAATAGCCGACGCGTATATTTTCGCCTGGCCATGCCTCGCCCGTAAAATCCTTGTCCATCCCAGCAATGATTTTCATCAGCGTCGATTTACCCGAACCATTGGGGCCAATGATGCCGATCTTTGCATCCGAATAAAATTGCAGGTGGATGTTATCGAGCACGGGCTTGTTCGCGCCGGGGAAGGTTTTGGTCATCCCCTTCATTACAAAACTATATTGCGCGGCCATGCAGCTCGTCTCCGTTGACAAATGTGGGAAAAACAGAATGCGCGGCGGTTAGCGAAAGGGGAGCCTATTGGCAACTGTGGTCCGCAAAATATCGGATACCTTCTGCCCTTGTTTGAGCCAATCGCAGCAGCTTTGCTTGATACAACACGCGGGGGAAACAATGGCCGCCTGCGGGTTTGCGGGGTGTGCTATCAACGATATACACCTGCTGTTAATTACCTCGTCACGGCGAGCGAAGTAAAGCAATCCAGAAGCAGTGCCAGAGGCTGGATTGCCGCGTCTGGCTGAAGCCCGCCTCGCAAAGACAAGGGAATGGGATATGCATTTCTGTTCGAGTGCAAAGAGCAACATAACAAAGGCCTAAACTTGCGATAGTGACGCATATTCTCACACATCAGCTGTTGTAGGAAAGGGGTAATTGGCAAAAGCATTATGGCGCGCTATCCCATGGAGATGAACAAGCCCCTTTTGGCGTTGACCGCCCTCGCCCTCGCTCTTCCAACTGCCGTACAGTCGCAAAACGCGCCGCCACCAAGCGACGTTGCGCTGGAGTTTGCTCGCGACCTGACCACCGAAATCGGGCCGAGACAAGCGGGCACCGAGGCCGAGGCGCGCGCACGCATTTGGGCATTGGCGCGATTGCAGTCAATGGGTTTTGCAAATGTCCGCGTCGAAGAATATCAAATGCCAACATGGGTGCGCGGCGAAGAGCGCGCGTCGATTATCAGCCCACACCCACAGGCGCTCGCCATCACAGCCCTTGGCAACAGCGGTGCAACCCCAGCGTCGGGAATGGACGGTGATGTCGTGGGCTTCCGCTCGCTCGCGGAGTTTGAAGCCGCCCCTGACAGTGCGATACGCGGCAAGATCGTCTATATAGGCCATGCAATGCGCCGCACACAGGATGGATCAAGCTATGGTGCGTTCGGCCCCGTGCGCTTTTCCGGACCGGGGAGAGCGGCGGCGCGCGGCGCAGCGGCCATCATCATCCGTTCGGTCGGGACAGACAGTCACCGTAACCCGCACACTGGCAACACCAATTTTCCAGCTGGTGTGACGCCAATCCCTTCTGGGGCAATATCCAACCCCGATGCCGATCAGATAGAGCGGATGATGGCGCGTGGTGCGCCCATTCGACTGCATTTGCTGTTGACGCCGCGCAATTTGGGGATGCAGACATCGGGCAATGTTATCGCAGAGGTGCCGGGGGCAGACCCATCGGCTGGGATCGCCCTTGTCGCCTGTCACCTCGACAGTTGGGATTTGGGCACGGGCGCGATTGACGATGCCGCCGGGTGCGCGGTTATCGTGGCAGCGGCACAGCGCGTCGCGGCAAGCGGACAGCCACGGCGAACCATCCGTATTTTACTCGCTGGTGCAGAAGAGGTCGGCGTGTGGGGCGGGCGCGACTATGGTGCGCGTCATGCGACGGATAATCACGCCGTAGCGATGGAAGCCGACTTTGGGGCAGGCCGGGTGTGGCGCGTTGATTTCCGCTTGCCCGAGGGTGCAGCGGGCGCCGCGAACCGGATTACAGCATCGCTGGCACCCTTTAGCGTATCGCGCGGGCGCGATGCGGCAACAGGCGGGGCCGATGTCGGGGTGCTGGCGGCGGCGGGCCTGCCGCTGGTTGACCTGCAACAGGACGGCACAAAATATTTTGACCTCCACCACACGCCCGACGACACGTTCGACAAAATTGTCCCCGAAGAATTGGCGCAAATCGTCAGCGCATGGACCAGCACATTATGGGAGCTGGCCAACGCGCCCGAGCGTTTGGGCGAGGCTGAATGATGCGCGCGCGCCAATATGTACTGAGCGCGATGACGGCGCTGGTGCTTGGTGCCTGTTCTGCATCAAATGGGGCAGGGGCAGGCGCGGACGCGAGTAAGCTCGATGCCGATATGGAAAAACGCGCCCAAGAGATTGAGGCCCGCGCCGATGAGGCAGCGGTGGCGGCGGAGCGAGAGGCGACTGCGGAACTGACGCGAATTGAGGCTGAGGCGCGCTCGGCGGAGGCTGGTCAGCAAGAAATTGCTGAATAGTTGGAGATTTTTGCAATGGTCCCCATCGCTCCGCTACGGGAGTTTTGAAATTCACCATGCCCCCGGCATGGCGTTTTCAAAACTGGTCGGGGAGACAGGATTCGAACCTGCGACCCTCTGTTCCCAAAACAGATGCGCTACCAGGCTGCGCCACTCCCCGACGGGGCGAGCCTCTAAGGCACGGCGCGCCCGCTGGCAATGGCTATTGTCGATATTCTTTCCACCGCGCCAATAGCGTTTGGGATTGCAGCAAATGCGGACGATCTATCATCTTGCCATCAATGCCGACGGTGCCCACAGCGCCAGCATCGGCAAAGGCAGCGACTATCCGCTGCGCCCATTCGGCTTCGGCCTCGCTGGGCAGAAATGCTGCATTGATGATCGGCACCTGTGCGGGATGGATGGCGAGTCGACCCGTGAAACCAACAATGCGTGCAGCCTCGCTCGATTGGCGCAGGCCCATATCATCGCGATAGTCCGCATGGAGAGTTTCAATGGCTTGCACCCCTGCGGCGTGTGCCGCGAGCAATGCTTGGATACGAACATTCTGAAACACGTCGAGAAATCGGCCGTTTTCATCGCGATTGGCGCTCGCGCCGATGGCAGTAGCCAAATCTTCCGCGCCCCAGCTCAGTGCGCTGAGCCGCCCAGCTGGGCAATCTGCAAACTCAGGCAATTTAAGAACGGCGCGGGGGGTTTCAGTGGCTATGGCGTGGATGCGGATAGAGCGAGCGCCTTCATCAGCCGCGTCGATTATGGCGGAGAGGCGCTCGACATCGCTTGGCCCTTCCGCCTTTGGCAAGACTAACCCCATGGGAGCATGGGCAGTGATTTCGGCAACGTCTTTTGCGCACCAAGGTGAATCGAGCGGGTTGATTCTGACCCAAAGCTGTTGCGGCACATGGCCTACATGGTCAGCCAAATAGCTGGCGGTCAGCTGCCGTGCCGCATCTTTCTGCGAAGCGGCTACACTGTCCTCAAGGTCGATGATAACCGCGTCCGCGCCGCAATCGGCGATTTTGCCGAGCTTTTTCTCGCTGTCACCGGGAATAAACAGCCATGAGCGCGGAAAAGCTGTCATGCGACCTCGCTAAAAAAATGGTGGGCCCGGAGGGACTCGAACCCCCGACCTAGCCGTTATGAGCGGCCAGCTCTAACCAACTGAGCTACAGGCCCCACCTGCCTCGCATCGCCCGATAGCGGAGCAAGTGCGCGGCTGGCAAGTGTGCGATTGACTATGCCGTCTTTTCAGCGGCTGCGACAATTTGTGCAAGCGATGTCGGCAATATCCCGCGTCGTGCGCAATGGTCAAAAACCCTGTCAAACCAGCGGTAAAATGCGGCCAAATCCGCCGCATCACGAACATAGGGTGTGTATCCCGGCGCGAGCGATGGTGAGTGGAACGACATGGAGAGCAAGCGCACGCCATGATCCAGCGCATGGTCTATCATAGCGCAGGCGCGCATCGGCGGCGTTCCTTCGGGGGTTAGGGGAACACGCTCCACCAACCCTGTTCGCGCAGCAATGGCGCGCAAGGTGGCGCTGCCGCGAATGACATTGAACAAAGGGGGTTTCAATCTCCCGCCCCAGCCCAGGTAGTGCGCCGTCAAGGGCAGTTCGATCAGTCTTTTCCCCGCATCTGCCCAGTGAGCGTGGGTATTGCAGCCGCGAAAATCGGGGCCGCCGTCATCACGATAATCGAAAAGAGCGCGGATTGAGCTGTCGATTTTGAACCCCTGCTCGATCAAAATATCGTAGCTGTTAGGCCCGATACCGTATCGGCCCGCGCGATAGGCGATGGGCACAACGCCGAAGCGTGCAACAATCTGCTCGCGGATTGCGGATATTTTGGCACGCTCCGTCGCGGCATCGAGATTGCCAGCATAGCTGTTGTAGCGATCAACATTTTCGGTGAATGGCGGCGTCACCCATGGGTGCAGGTGAACGCCGATTTCGGCCGCTCCGACGGCGATGGACGGACCTAGCGCATCAAGCGCCGCGTCGCATTCAGCAACAGGATAGTCCATATAATAAGCTGGAATTACCCCAGCGCTTCTAAAATAGGCCTGTCCCGAACCAAGCGCCGCAGCCGATGCAACGCCGTGCCCGTCACGGGTTAACTGACCAGCCCAGTCAAACTCCTCCTCTGTATCGACCGACACAGAAAAGCGCGTCCCGAATGCGGCATCGAATGAAATGTTCTGTTGCATCTTGCCCCAAAATACCCAGCCACACCGCCTAAAATCAATATAACGCTTTGAATGCAAAGATTATATTAAACGGCAGTGTCGAATCGACCTGCTCTCTGGTTTAGCAGCGGCAGGTTGAGAATGAATTGATTATCCTCAATCATTAATTCCCCGCCGTAAAGTTGCGCCATCTGTGCGACGATGCGAAGCGGAAAGCCTGCGCCAAGTATCTGGTCATTTCCCGCGCCCTTCATACCGCTTATCCCCTCGTGTAGAATAGATGTGGGCAGCATTTCCGACGTTTTCAGGCGCAATGACGCGATAGTGCCATCGCGGCTGCGAGCCAACGTCACGGACGGTTTCGCCTGTTGGCCTAGAAGCGGCCCAATGGCGCGTAATAATTTATGGATTATACGCTCAAGCTCGCGCTCTTCTACAGCCACAATAAGCGGCTCCGAAGGCGGAATGTCGGCCACATTACCATCGACAAGTCTGGAAAGAACGGCATTCAAACTGCCCGTTCCCGGCATGGCCCGCATTCGCCCTGCATCCAGCATAGCCGCCAGATCAATGTCCTCTAGCGCTGCCGCGAGGTGCGAAGCATCGGCGATTATCTGTTCGGCCAGTCCGCGATAGCCGTGGCCGACGGGGCCGAAAAACTGCCCTTGGATTAATTGCGCAAAACCGCTGATTGCATTGAGCGGGGAGCGAAGTTCATGAACCAGTTGCCGCATCGAATCGGCCATTGGTGCCGCATTGGGCTGCGCAGGTTCGGGGTTGGCTTCAACGCTTTGCACGCCTTCGACAATGCATAGGGTCCCAGCATATCCTGTAAAGCGCCCATTGTTGGCGTCGAAAATAGGATCGGCGTCGATTTGCCACAAGCCATTTCCGCTGTCCGAAGCAAGATAGATTCTGCCTTTGCGTATCGGAGCGCGTTTGCCAAAGGCACGCGCCACACCGGCGTCGCACCCAGTTTCGGTCGGTCGTGCTGGTTCGGCAAGCGAAATGCCGATAAATTGCGCCCTATTTGCCCCTTGAAGGGCGCGGATGTTTCCTTCACTATCGCAGCGCATGGCGATGGATTTATGTGCTGCTATTGGTTCGCTGCGATGACGATAGGTATCAATACGCCGGACCAAGTCGGCTATGTCGCTATTGCGCGGCGGGGTGACGACGGCCGTGTTTTCACTTGCGGAAAGTGCAAAATCGGCGGAGCCATAGTGCGCCAGTGCGCGCAATACCAAAGGCGCTAGGTCGGCCCGGTTGCGTAGCCGACTTCGTCCCACTGGACCAAGGTCGGGTAAGATAGCGACCCAGTCTCGGTCAGGCAGATGTGCCGTATCAACCGTTGCAATCGCTACTTGTGGATGGTCGTGCGCCAGCAATGCAATGAGCGGGGCAAAACCGGGGCGTGACCCGATGGCAGCGGCAGAACCCGCGCGGATGGCCAGAGGAATATCGCCGCGCAGCAACGACAATGCAGTCAGACAACGTAAAACCGCTGCTTCGGTCATGGCAGAGCCTGATTGCGAAAGCATGTCAACGAGTTGCCGCCAAATTGTGATCCGCCCAGATTCGTGCCCTGGGTCGATTTTCAGCACGGTATCTAATCTATCGTCAAACCGCACGGGCCATCCTTCACACACTTGGCAAGCCGATATAGTGAATATTTCGTTTGCGATAGGGGCGTTAATTGTGGCGTAGCATACTGGGACAATTGCTTTCTTTGGGAATATAATTATGCAATGGCACTGCAAAGCGCATAGGATGTTACACATGCCCCTCGGAAAATATGATTCCATTGATATTCAGATTCTGAGCGAGTTGCAGGGCGACGGTCGAATGACCAATGTTGAATTGGCCGACCGCGTAGGCTTAACCGCCCCACCCTGTCTGCGCCGCGTCCGATCACTTGAAGAGAGCGGCGTCATCAGGTCCTACCATGCGGACCTTGACCCCGCGCAATTGGGATTTGGAATCACAGTCTTTGCGATGGTGAGCCTGCGTAGTCAGGCAGAATCTGATCTGGAGGGTTTCGAGGCCCATGTCGCCACTCTGCCAGAAGTGCGCGAATGTTATATGCTAAACGGCGAGATTGATTTTATCCTGAAAATTGTCGCGTCGGACCTGCAAAGTTTTCAACGATTTCTGACTTCGCAATTAACATCTGCCGCAAATGTCAGTAGCGTAAAAACTTCGCTGACTATCCGCTGTTCGAAACATCTATTTGGCGTGCCTATTACCCAAACCGCGCCAGCCTAATTGCATAAAACAAATATGGCGGACCGGTTCTCCGGCCCGGCACATTCGTTCATATCAGGCCCCTAGCTGCCCGCTGGCGGGGTTGGTGTTGCGGGAGCAACGGGCGTTGCAGGTGGGGCAGCCGCAGCTGCCGCTTCGGCAATCCGTCCGCGCACAAGCCCTTCCCACATGCGGGCGATCGAGCCGCGAGCTCCGGTAACAAGTGCAAAAGCCTGCCCAGCCCCAGCATAATTACCAGCTGTAAATCGCGTAATGCCAATTCGCGTGTTGATAAGGTCGCTGTCACTAGGCGATTTTGTTAGCGCTAGCTGATACATCTCTTCGGCCTTGGTGTAGTTTTCATAGCCCAGATAGGCGTCACCCGCGAGGCGTGCTAGGCGGCCGTCTGCGGCAGCGGCAGCCCGCCGTTCAGTTGTCGGCAAAGAAGCCCTATCATCCGTCAATTTGTCGCGTTGGCCAGACTCGATTTCCCTGAACGTGGCATCACCCGCTGGAATCAAGTTAGCCGAGCGCCCTGCGGCGATGATAGCGATTGATTCAGCTGGCAGGCCGTCCTCAACCAAATTACTGATATATTCCAGATAATAGCGGCGATCGTTCATGGCCCCCGATCGATACATTAAGCGCATCAAATCAATCGTTTGCCCGCGATCCTCTGGCGCATTTTGCAGATAGGATAAAATCGACGCGCGGATATTAAGGTGTGTTGGGAATAGGCCGACACGCCGGATCAATAAGGCAGTCAGTTCACTCTCTCGCCCAGCTTCCTGAAGTCCGCGCGCGGTAATCCCGTACATCCGGTCATCCGCAGCACTAGCAGCATCCAATCCACCAAAATATGCGACTGCGGCATCAAGCTGGTTAGAGCGTAACAGCGAATCGAGCCGCAACAAGGGTAACCCCTCGGTCGTGGTGGACGCACCTGCTGCTATCGCCCGCTCTATATAGGCAGCAGCACTGGCATATTGCTCGGCGTTATAGGCAAGCTGGCCCCCCGCTACCAAGATGCGGGTCGCGTCCGTCGCTGGCGCGCCGTTCGATTCGATCATGCCGACAACAGCTGTGAGTTGTCGCGGTCGATTTTCCATCCCCGACGCAATGCGAAACTCCATTTGCGAAGTCAGGTAAAGTTCGTACGGTGAAACAGCCGCAGCCTTCAGCGCCGTAAGCGCTGTCTCCGAAGTCGGCCAATCGCGGGCTGTAGTAGCGGTATTTAGCGGCGCATAGGC
>ERZ1292633.2222-Hain-H41-02um-R1-2222-length-20058-cov-9_pt1 | contig 20058 bp, 26 predicted proteins | sample MGYA00564406_ERZ1292633 | MGnify/ENA primary metagenome ERZ1292633 (study PRJEB36523, sample SAMEA6512639) | groundwater metagenome | collected 2019-01-08 | study: AquaDiva: Metagenomics assemblies of 32 groundwater samples
ACGGTCCTGCTTACATTACGAATATAAAGAATCAAAGTTAAGATCTGATTAAAAATGAAAATTTTTTTCATTTTATACATCCCAGCGCTACCTCTATATCGTCAAAAGGAAAAGTTTCACCTTTTATTTTTTGATATTTTTCACTTCCCTTACCCAAAAGTGCGATACTGTCTTCCGGTTTTGCCATGGCAATGGCTTGTTTAATTGCAGAGGCACGTCCATCTGTCGCTTCAATCGCACCTGGGCAAGCCGCCAAAATCTGTCTGCGAATTTCAGCAGATTCTTCAAAACGCGGGTTGTCATCTGTTACGATTACTACATCTGATAATTCTTGTGCAATTTGTCCCATGATGGGGCGTTTTCCTGCATCACGATCTCCACCGCAACCAAACACTGTAATCAATCGGCCAACTGTACACTGACGTAGAGTTTGCAGTACAACCCGCATGGCATCTGGTTTATGAGCATAATCAACAACGATCAGTGGTTTTTCATGAATTTTTTCAAACCGACCAGGAACAGGCTTAAGACTTGGTAACAGTTTTGTAGCTTTCGATTGTGCTTCAGGTAGTAAGGCCATCGCACAACAGATATTCCAATATTGGAATTCACCTATAATGCGTAAAGTTTTGACATCAATTTGTTGCCCATTAATCCAAATAAAACCATTTTTATAATAATAAGGTGTATTTTGTCCAAATTGGACCATTGCAGGTAGTCTGGCAGAATAAGGATCGTCGGCATTTGTTACTGTCAAAACAGGTGAAAAATCCGTAAACAATTTTTTCTTAGCCAGAAAATAATCCTCTGTGTCTTTGTGATAGTCCAGGTGATCACGTGACAAATTTGTAAATCCGATCGCATGCAAAGAAACACCATGTAAGCGGTATTGATCAAGCCCATGGCTGGATGCTTCTAATGCCACATGTGTTATGCCGCCATTGTAAAGCTCGGCCAATGTTTGATGAAGATCTTCGGTTGATAAAGACGTCAAATCACTGATGACACTGGTTTTTATTCCTGCATTATTGTAGATGCCAAGTGTACCTATATATGCTGCCTTATGACCAAGCAAACCAAATAATTGAAACAAAAAATAACACACCGATGTCTTGCCGCAGGTGCCTGTTATGGCATAACAAAACTGTGGTTGTTTACCTTGGTGTTTTTCTTTGGCGGCCAAAGATGCGGCAAGGCGAGACATAAGAATCTGTGGCGAATATCATTCCCGTGACCTATACTACTAGTAAAGACTTGAAGCAGTCTAGTTGTGATTCGTCCTATTATTATTGCTCCGCATCCTGCCTTGAAAACAGTAGCTAAACCTGTTGTATCTCTTACAGATCAGGTTCGTGTTCTATTGGATGATATGGTTGAAACCATGTATGACGATAAAGGATGCGGTCTTGCTGCCAACCAAATCAATCTGTTGTCACGGATGATTGTGATGGATTGTAGCAAAGAACAAAATCAGCCGATGCAACTGGTCAATCCTGAAGTTCTTTGGAAATCTGAAGAAACCTCGATCAATAAAGAAGGTTGTCTCTCATTTCCGGGTGCATTTGTAGAGGTTGAACGCGCTCAAAAAGTTACAGTGCGGTATTTAGATGCACTTGGCACAACGCAAGAACGACCTTTTGATGGCTTTTGGGCCATTTGTGTACAACATGAAATTGACCATCTTGACGGTATTACATTTATTGATCATCTTGCAAAACAAGAACAACGTCGAATACTGGATAAGATACAACGCAGGTGATAGACTGATTTTAAACACACGGGATGGAACGCGCATGAGTAATGCCTTAAATGATCTTCTTTATGATTTGAATAATGAGCAAGACATCGCCAACATCCCCATCGATCAAATAGCCGCAGATCCCGATCAACCACGAAAAAGCTTTTCTGATGCCAGTATTGCTGAATTGGCACAGTCGATTGAAGCCCACGGTATTTTACAACCCATCCTTGTTTATCTGAAAGATGATGCGTATGTCATCATCGCGGGTGAAAGACGTTTTCGCGCTTGCCAGAAACTTGGTCTGACATCGATTCCCTGTAAAATTATGCATTACAAAACAGAAATGCAAAAAATGGAAGTAAGCTTAATTGAAAATATTCAGCGCGAAAATTTGAATGCGATTGATTTGGCGCTTTCATTCCAAGCCCTAATGCAGAAATTCGATTTGACCCAAGATGACATTGCACAGAAGGTTGCAAAAAGCCGCAGCTACGTTGCCAATATTGTGCGTTTACTGAATTTGCCGATGCCGATTCAAGAAGCCATGCGTCAGGGTAAATTGAGTTTTGGTCACGCTAAAGCATTGATGGGAGCAGAGGATCCTGAACGTTATTTGGAAGATATATTTACAGCAGACATGTCTGTCCGTGACCTTGAAAAAAAGGTGCGTGAACGTCATCAGCCGCAGCACATCAAGCCTGAAACGGATCAATCTGCTGATCTTGAATTCATTCGAGATTCTATCGAACAGCGTCTTTCCTTACCAACTGCTATCACTCTAGACCAAAAAGGTGGCGGCAAGATCATGTGTACATTTGAGAATTTGGGAATGCTAGATCATGTCTTACAGATTTTGGGAAAATGACGTGATCGACGTGATATCATGATGAATCGGATATAAAAGAAGAACGATGATGAACCTAAATGAAGAAGTATACCAATTTGTTGAAAGTATTTGGAAAATAACGGCAGAAAATCGTTTAATAGAACGCTTGAAAGATGCAGCACTTGGAATTTATCTAAACTATCAACGTCACAAAAATCATAAAATGCAAAAGACAGCGTTGACTGAAGCGATTTTATTGGCTGATGATGCGCGCGGTTTGCTAAAGCTAGCAGTGCAACTTCAGTATATAGCTTATGATGATTACAAAAAATGGGATGAAGATGTTCATAAAATTGTTAAACGTTTGATTACTGAAAAAACAATTACCTTTGGCGTTGGAGATCGTGATCGTGCCAATCCTCGTTCTGGAGACAGAGATCGTATCAATAGTCGTCCTAATGATCGTGATCGCAAAAAACGAGAAGAAAGCAAGTAAAATAAAACATATAAAATTTAATTATTTTGATTTATAATATAAGTATAAAAAGAATATTCCATCAACCTATGTTTCCTGCCTTATTTATAGATCATCATCGGCATTGGTGTAGACGCAAAAAACAAAGTCATTGTGTACCACAAGATTTCGATTGCACGATCAATTGTCATGATGGATGCTATGTCATTGAAAAAGTCAAAGGGTGTTATGATCGCGTGATTGCTATTCGGATCGTGAAATCTCATGATGCTTGTTTTGAAACAATCCAACAGTTTTCAGCTTGTCAATTTTGCGGTGCATTTTTTGCAAACATCCGAAGGGATAACCGTCACCATGGTGGTACCATGGATATTGTTGCTGATGTGTACGATGCTGACAGTTTCCCCGTAGGTACGCTCATATTGATCAATAACTGTAATACGTCACGGCATTCTGATCATGAACATACACGTGTTTCATTTGATCCTTGCGCTGCGTCGCATCAACCTCATCACCACCATAAGCCGTATACATTATCAGATAACTGTATACACCTTCATACGTGGTAGACTGAGGAAACATTAACTTCCGGGGCAATAGCTTCAGGAGATGTTGTGCAACTGACCGATCGTGGAATTCAAGTATTGAAAACTGTCTTGCAAAATGTACCTAAAAAGCCTGGTATTTATAAGATGCTGGGTGAAAAAGGAGACATTCTTTATGTGGGAAAGGCGAAAAATCTAGCCAATCGCCTGAATCAATATACGCAGATCAACAATCTGTCACAACGTATTAGACGTATGGTTGCGCAAATTAATACTGTTGAACACATAGTGACCAAGAATGAAATGGAAGCTCTTATTTTAGAATGTAATCTTATCAAATCGTTGCGTCCTCCTTTTAATATTCTCATGCGTGATGATAAAAGTTACGCTTATTTACAAATCCCAAAAGGACATCCTTTCCCGCGTTTGGTGAAATTTCGCGGTATTCGCAGCGATGATGCTTATTATTTTGGTCCTTATCCATTTGGTATGGTTGCCGATATGACGTTAACTTATTTACAAAAGATTTTTCGTATTCGCAATTGCACAGATCACGAATTCAGTAATCGTACGCGTCCCTGTTTACAATATTTTATTAAGCGTTGCTCTGCCCCTTGTGTTGAGCTAATTGATGCCAAAGAATATGGCACTTCTGTCCAGCATGCGAAAAAATTTTTGGAAGGGAAAACGGCTGATGTGCAAGAATACTTGACTGATAAAATGAATACTCATAGTCTTGTGCTTGAATTTGAAAAAGCAGCTATCTATCGGGACAAGCTGCAGTTACTAAGTCACCTTAAAACGAAACAGTCTTTAAATGTGGAAGAAGCTGATTTAATTTACATTCACAGTGATCATAATAAATTATTCTTGGAAATTTTATTGATTCGTTATGGCCGAGATTTGGGGCATCAGTCTATTCAATTAGATCATTCTGAATATTCAGATTTGGGTGAAGGGATGGCTGTGTTTTTATTGCAGTTCTATGAAAAATATCCAGTTCCACAAAAAATCATTGTTAATCAAGAACCATCTGATGTTAATTTGGTGAAACAGTATCTTCAATCTCAAAAACAAGATCAAATTCTCAATCTACAGATCGTTGATAACAGTCACCAACTGATGAAACTCGTTCAAAAACAGATTGGCCGCACAGAAGAAAAAGTGGAATATGTTTTGCAATCTCTATCTCAGCAATTGGTTTGCACGGTCAATCGTATCGAATGTTACGACAACAGTCACACGCAAGGTGTGCATGCCTATGGTGTCATGGTAGTTGCTACTCAAACAGGATTTATGAAAGCTTTGTACCGTAAATTCCAAATCCAAGGTGTCAAAACAGGTGACGATTATGCCATGATGCGTCAGGTGCTGCGTCGTAGGTTACAACATCAAGAATGGCCTTATCCTGACGTTATTTTGGTTGATGGTGGCAAAGGTCAGATCAGCGCTGTCCAAGAAATTCTGAATGAACTGAATCTGAAAATTACAATTGTTGGCATTGCCAAAGGTGAAAAGCGCAATGATGGACACGAACGTTTTTACGTCAATGACGATACAGAAATGGTATTGGATGACCAATCCCCTGTGCGGTATTTCCTTCAACGTCTACGGGATGAAGCGCATCGTTTTGCAATCACTACCCACAAGAAAAAAAGGGACACAGCTGATGTTTCTCGCCTTGATGATATCCCGGGCATTGGCTCTGGACGCAAAAAAAACTTAATCCAGCATTTTGGAAGTGTAAAATCTCTGGCTTCAGCGAGTATAGATGATTTACAATTGGTTAAGGGGATTAGTCCAACGCTGGCGAAAACCATTTGGCAATTTTTCAACGACAGATGATCCAAGGGACACTGGCAGACCTTATTAGCGTGACACGTTTCGTGTTGGCACCTGTTGTGGCAATTTTGCTGTGCATGAAACAGTCTACAACCATGATGATTGCCATTGCATTGTTTCTATTCGCTTGTTTTACTGATTATCTTGATGGACGTGTTGCGCGTTTATTTGGGGTGACACGTTTGGGCGCTGTTTTAGATCATACAGCTGATAAATTTTTAATCGTATTAGTGTTGTTGACTCTTAGTTTTATTGGTTTATTGAAACCATTTGACAGCATTCCCACTGTTATTATGGTGGGACGTGATATTTTACTGTCGGGCATACGTGAACTGTCTGCGAAGTTTTCACTTGAACTGGGAACGGATTACTGGGGAAAAGTGAAAACTGTTTGTCAGATGGCAGGTATTATTTTCATCCTATTTTCATTTTTCATTCCACGACTTTATATGGTAGGAGCAGGATTTTTATGGCTAGCAGCACTGTTATCTCTATTTAGTTGCTTTAACTATATCGTCCAATTTGGACGTTTATTGTTGGGTGTTCGATAACGATGGAAACGGTAGTGTCAAATAAAAAGCCAAGCGTATCACACCGCATACATGACTGGATATTAGAGCGTGTCAAGCGCCCTAATGCAATGCGGTTATTGTTTACCGTGTCTTGTCTTGAAAGTTTTATCTTTCCTATTCCGCCAGATATTATCTTAGTGCCTATGGTGCTAGCCTTGCCTCATAAAGCTTTTCGGATCGCCTTGGTGACCACGGTTGCCTCTTTAATCGGCGGTGTTATTGGCTATTATATTGGCTCTGCCTTCTTTCATTTAATTGGGGAGCGGTTGCTTGAATTCTATGGATTTCAGGATGTTTTTGCTCGGTTTCAAGCGGATATGCAGAAATGGGGATTTTGGATTATTAGCTTAAAAGGGCTCATGCCCATTCCATTCAAAGTTGTTTCTTTATGTGCTGGGATGACTCATTTGAAAATGAGCACTTTTCTTTTTGCAGCTTTAATTGCGCGCAGTTCACGGTTTTTTATGTTGGCTTACGCTGTTAAAACATTTGGCCCAAAATTCGCTAATCAGTTTAGAACATACTTCGTGATGTTTATTGTTTCGGTCATCGTTGTTTGTTTGCTTGGACTTGGTGTGCTTGGTTGGCTGCATTAGACCATGGCAGTACCAATCAAATTGTTGTAGGATTGTTTTGTTGGGGACATCATCTAATTCTCGTGTATGTCACTGAAATGCTAACAGATTTGACAACCCACATCTTGACAGGTTTAGTACTAGGCTGGTGGTGGCACCAACACTGGCCTGTGTGGGGTCTTGTAATCGGTATCACCTTGGGTTTTGTATCCGGCATTTGGAGAGTCTATGCATCCCATTGAACAATTCAAGATTCACACACTGATACCCATTCATATTTTTGGCGTCGATATCTCGATTACAAATGCTTCTGTGGTTATGTTGCTTGCATGCTTGCTGTGTATAGGATTACCTTATTTGGCCCTAATTCGAAAAGGTAAATTACTAGCTTTGCTAGAGCTCTCATTTGAATTGGTCACAGACACCATGCAGCAGTACGCCCACGATACGCGATATTTTTCTTTTATTTTTTCGATATTTATTTTTGTACTGCTGGCTAACATGTTAGGCATCATACCGCATGTTCATACAGCTACATCTCATATTATCGTGACTTTATCGATGGCATGTATTGTGTATATGTCGATTTTGATCATGGGGCTGACACAAAAAGGATGGAAATTTTTTCGCATATTCTTGCCTACCTCTGTACCTCTGTACTTGGCCCCTTTATTTATCCCCATCGAAATCATTTCGTTCTTGTCGAAACCCTTCAGCATGGCCATTCGCTTGTTTGCGAATATGGTCGCTGGACACGTGGTCCTCAAAATATTTGCTGGCTTTGTGATCAGCATGTTGGGACTGAATTGGTTTATCAAGCCGCTCGCAATTTTGCCTTTGGCCATGAACAGCATCATGACTTGTTTCGAAATAGCTGTAGCTTTCATCCAAGCCTACGTTTTCACGATCCTTGCTTGCATTTATATCAGTGAAATGCTGGGAGATGAGCATTGATAGATATTTGTAACGCCCGGGAAAACAACTGCGGAATTATTGTAACATTGCGTCCATCGCACATTCCTTATCTGCAAGAACTGCGTGCTGCTGGCATGACAATGGTGCGACTCAATGGCAGTCATAACACTGTTGATTGGCACCGTAAAACAATTCAAACTATTCGATCAACCATTCCTGGCACATCTATTTTATTGGATATCCCTGGACGAAAATTGCGTTTGAACATTGATAGAGAAACACCAGTGCATGCTGGTGAAACCCTAAATTTACCACTACCTACTTGGATTCCTGAAGGCACAACAATTATTTTTGATGATGGCAAGATCATGGGAACCATCATCCTTAACAAACGGCTCGTACAATTTCATCAAGATGGACAATTACGACCACAAATCGGAATGAATATTCCTTCTGTACCCCTACAAGGTCCTTTGCTAACAACAAGGGATTTAGAAATTATTGATCTGGCACAAACCGAAACCGTTGATTATATCGGACTTAGTTTTATCGAATCCTCCGAATTAATTCACGCCGTCCATAACTTATGCGATAGACCTTGCGCTGTGAAAATAGAAACACAATTAGCCATGCAAAATTTAGACAATATTTGTAAACACGCGGATATGGTGATCGTTGCGCGAGGAGATTTATCGGTAGAATGCGGATTATTCAATGTGATCAAAAATCAAAAACAGATTTTACAAACCGCAAAACATTACAACAAAATTGGTGTTGTTGCCACAGGATTACTAGCATTATATCCACCCCAGCAATCAACCATTGCTGACATCCACAATGCAATTTCGGATGGTGCAGATACTCTACTGGTATCCAATGATTTACCCGATGGTCAGAATGCTGTTGAAGCTGTTCATACGCTGAATATGATAATCAATACTGCGTAACTGTCCCACTGACGTCATCCCTGACAAACGCAGCGAGATCGGGTATGATGGCCAAAATGAGCATTTATATTATTTATTATTAATTTAAGACAAATATATATATTTCTGTTATAATAATACTATGAAATTAATATCAATAAAACAGGAGTATACATGTCTTTATTTCAATCGACTCCGTATATTATTTATTCGGATACGCGATTTACGAGTAATGATTTTGGGTTGGCGTGGGGTGATGTAGATGGTGATGGGATCAATGAATTATTAGTCTCTCCTCTTTTTATTACTGCTAGTGATCAACCTGTTTTTCTAACTTATAACGGTTCTACGTTTGTCACTAAAAATATTGTCGTCAGCGATGGAGGATTCTCAAGCGATTTAAATCCAAACTTTGACATTTTCGATATTGATAATGACGAACAACAAGAAGTTCTGCATTACAAAGATAATGGTACTCTCGATATTTGGAAATATAGTGATAATGCATTGCGCAAAACAGGAGTCATTACTGGTATTGGAAATAATGAGGAAACAGGCATATCAGCTGCAAAAATTAATGGAACAATTTATTTGTTTACTGCAGGAGGAAACTCTTCTAGCGACATTTTAATTTATAGTGTTTCAGGCCTTACGGCAACATTCCAAACTGCATTTATCACAGGACTTACAAATGGTGCTTGTGATATTTCCATAAGAGATATTGATTGTGATGGTCACCTAGAGATGGCAGTATCAGGCTGCGACACAGATCCAAAACATATAAAATTTTTCCGCCTAATGAACCCTTCAAATATAACCTCATGGTCTGATCTCTATGATGATTTACTCTTGTCTGACGTTAACTCTACCACTGAAACCATACAATTTGCCAACCTTGAAAACCCCTGCCGTTGGGATTTGGTAGTGACAACCAGTGTGGGCACAAATCCTGCCGACATCCTTGTCTACCGTAATATAACAAATTCTTGCGATACGGTTTCAAATTTCCAGCTAACAACACCTTGCGGACAGATAATCAGTGACCGCGTTTGCTGTCATGATGACATCATCGCATCATGGACTGTCAACAATCCGAACTCAACTTGTTCTGATAACAATGTTGGTTTCATTCAATTAACAGGACCTTGTGATGATATGACGCACACACTCAAGAGAAATACAAATGAACATCTATTTTCTTTGACTGATTGCTGTACAGGACCTGGTCAAGTAACGTTTTTCCGTGCAGGTTGCTCTGATGCTTGCGATTCATTCACGCGTTCGTTTATATTTTTCGAAACAACAGTTGATGCGGGATCAGATCAATGTATTTTATTTGGTGCAACAGCGACAGTTGGGGCAGGATGTACAGATCCAAATACAGAATATTGTTGGACTGGCGAAAATGAAGATGACTTCGTCAGCGATAGACATGTCTTGCATACGATTGTTCGCCCTTGCCAACCAGGCTGCAACAAATATGAAGTAAAAGCACATGATAATGAGTTCCCAGAATGTAAAGATTTTGATTGTGTTGACATCACCGTATCAGAACCATTCATTATGTGGTCCGATGTACACCAATCAGATGGTGGTAACAACTGTACATTTTTTGCACATTTGCTGTCCTCTGATACGTACACCGATAAATTCCATGTTACGTTAAAAGATACTTTAACAGGATCAGATATTGTAGATATCACTGTTTGTACCCCATATTGCTTTACGCAAACAGTCAACAAACCTATTCTACCCGGCACAACGCAGTACATATTAACAGCTGCTTTATCCGACTTTGAAGATTGTTGTCATGCAAAAGTATCCAGTGATTTCTTTTGTACCAAGCCACCCGTAGCACTGCCAGGTGGACCATCCACATTTGAAATGTTGATCAGATTGTTTGGTTTCTTATTCCTCTTCATCTTCTTTGGTTTAATTTTTGTTTAAACATGTCTCACGCTGAAAATGGGTTACAATACGTTTTTAAGATATGAAACAACTTTTATGATCGAAGAAATTAAAAAAATATTAGATGAAAAAAAGTGCGAAGATTTGGTCGTCATTGATGTTACGGATAGAAAAATGTTATTCGATGCCATGATTATTGCGACCTGCACATCGAATCGGCATATTAAATCGACAGCGGATTTTCTGTATGACACGTATAAAAAAACAAACAATGTAAGAGTAGACGGAGATTCAAGCAGTGATTGGATCGTTGTTGAAATTGATAACACCTTGGTTCATCTATTCAAGGCCGAAACTCGCGCTCTATACAAGTTAGAAGAATTATGGGAAAACCGTCCAACGGATCAATGCAATACCGTCCCCGTTCCCGGGTCTTGACGCAAGAATCTAGCGGGACTACGTTCGATCTTTTCGGCTAATTTTTTAATAGCATCCATTGCTTCGGCCCCATTTTTGAAAAACTTCTGAATGTGTCCACTGTTGTCACCCAGCAGATTTTTTAGGTTTGATTTGTTCGGGCCAACAATGGATAGCACATGTCCTTGAATTTTCTCAAACTTGGATAAATTACTATTCAGCAATTTCAACATATCAATCCATTGCTGTTTTTGTGGACCGCGAAATAATTCTCCAAAATCATCCAAGACGGTCTGTATTTGTGTGGCAATGTGCGGGGCAGATTCAATTACTTGATCAATTCTGGATCTTTGCGAGCAAATCACGGGAACATGACCTCTTTTCTTTGGTTTTAAAATTGGTGCTTGATTCGATCCACCATGTACAGCAATGATGGCCCCACCAGCAATATTTTTGACTTCAACAGCTGCGTAAGCATCCGTTTTAATGGGAAAACCCGATAGTAAACAAATCCGAACCACTACTCTTTCAATATCTTTTGGATGAACAAAAATATCTTTCACACGCCCTGCATTAACGCCGTTGTAAACAACGGGATCTCCCCTTCGTAGACCGGAAACTGTATAAGGAAAATGCACATCATAAACCATTTTGCACTGATCATAATTACTTTTATGGAGCCAAAACAGAATAAACATAATGATACCAAGCACACTAATAAATCCAAGACCTATTTTGGTATATTGCACCTGATACAGCATGTCGCCAGAAATAATTCATATACACTAATCGTATTATGGCATAGCCTAAAAAAACGGTATACAATGTTGTAAAGCACTGAAACGAATATAAGCATGCTTGCCCAGGTAACTGAACAAGACCAATCACAGTACGGTATCAAACGCACATGCCGTTCATGTGGTGTATGTTTCTATGATCTTGACAAACATCCCAGCGAATGTACCAACTGCGGTGCGATTTACGAATTACATGTCAACACAAGAAACCGTCGTAGTAACATTATCGAGGCCGATTTCTCAGCCAATGTATCCTTCCTTGATCTAGAAGAAGTAGAAGCTATCCCGGTAGATGTTGAAGAAACTTCCTTGATTGAAGATGAAAATCTTTTCGGCGATTTGATGGAAGAAGAGTAGGACCATTTAATGGTCATTCTCGCGAAAGTTAGGATGACAGACCATGCGATATTTATTTCCGATAAGTTACACTACAAGTTGTTTTCCGCGAATTCCCAATTCACCAGCTTGTCTAGAAATTGTTGAACGTAATCGGGACGACGATTTTGATAGTCTAAGTAATACGCATGCTCCCACACATCACATGTAATCAGAGGCTTTTGACCATGAATAATGGGCGTGTCAGCATTAGCTGTTTTTACGATTTGCAAACCTTTTTCAGGGCTAGCAATCAGCCACACCCACCCGCTACCAAATTGTCCAACACCATTTTGCACAAATTCTTTTGCAAAATTCTCAAAAGATCCAAAACAATCTTTGATCAATTTCATCATCCGATCTGAAGGTGCTTTGTATTTTGGCGTCATTGAATCCCAATAGAACGTGTGATTATAAACCTGCGCAGCATTGTTAAAAATAGGAACATCTTTTTGATATGATCCGTTGATAATTTCTTCAAGAGACACATCATCATATTTACCAACTATCAGTTCATTCAGTTTGTTCAGATATCCAACATGGTGTTTGTTATAGTGGAACTCAAGAGTTTTCCCTGAAATTGTAGGTTCAAGAGAAGATCCAGAATAGGGCAAGGGTTTAATGCTAAGCATAAAAAAATTATCGCGTTTTTGATACGATATAATGGAGTTATTTCTGACAATTAATCAACTGTTCAGGCAAAACTGTTTGATGAAATGCTCGCAATTGATCAATAGATTGTTGCAATATCTTTTCTTCAGTTTTAGTAAGTACTAATATCTCAACGTGTACAAGTCCAGTTTGATCGATAATACAGGACTGTCCTATATAAATATCATCATCCTGGTAGGGCGCACTAATGGTCACGCGAGTTTTTTTATTTTGAGTCATCGGTAGAATCATATGATAAATTGCACTTGCTGGCCCAAAATAAGGGGATTGATGTTGATACAGTGCCGTAATCGTTGTGCCCGCTACACGTGTTTCCTGAACCGCATTAGCAATATCGAATTCATTCATACATTCGCAAAGAGGTTGACCATTCACGGTTGTATAGTTTGGCAACGGGATCATCTTATCGTTATGAAGTCCTATAACGCGGGTATCAATCGCTGCAAAATTTATTCCATTTACACTTAAATGTTTTGCCAGATAATAACGAAACCGCGCTTCATCCAAACTTCCAGCCATACCAATCACACGCTCTTTAGGAAATCCTGTAATTTTTTGCAAAAACCAAGTCATTGTGTCAACAGGATTTGTCACAACAACAACCGTACTTAACGGGGCGTACGTACGGATAGCAGGCCCAATATCACGAAAAACATCAAGATTCATTTGAAGCAGGTCGTCTCGTGTCATGTGCGCTGACCTAGCCATACCAGCTGTAACAACTATAAAATCGGCATCTTTAATTTGAGAAATATCTTCAGAGCCAATCATAGGCGCCATATAAGAACTTTTTGCAGCAGACAAAGCTTGACCTATGTCTAACACCTTACCATGGGCCCTACCTGGGGCAATATCATACAGAAAAATCTGAATATTTTTCACAAAGACAAGATGCTGCGCTAGTACGCCACCAATTGCACCAGCACCCATAATAACAATTTTTTTCATGATGCTTCTTTCAAAAACCTTTCGCCTGCACTAATGCCTTCAGCGTCTATACTGTGACCAAGTCCAGAGCATGTTATCGGTGTAACATGAATACCAAGATCGGTCAAAGCTTTTTCCGCTTCGGGCATGTGGTGGTATGACACAACAGTATCATCTGTGCCATGTACCAAAAGCACCCGTTTTAATGCCGCATTCTCAATAAAAGTACGCATAGGATAATAAATGCCTGCATAATCAACGACAACTTCGATTTCAGGTTCGCAAACTAGTAAATCCAAAGCGATCATCGCCCCCTGCGAAAATCCAACAGGAACAATCTTGGGCAGAGGCACATCATATTTTTTCGAAAGTACTTTCAAATAATCCTGCAACATCGGTCTAATTTGGTTCAATCCATCTTTGATATCATCAGAAGTGATCTGAGCGACATCCTTAAAATCAAACCACATAAAACCATTCGGTATGTATGGATGTGGGTACGGTGCATTGGGAGCAATAAATAATGTGTCAGGTAGACTATCTTGCCAGTGTTTACCTATGCTGAGTAAATCTTCACCATTGGCCCCATAGCCATGCAAAAATAGAACAATACGTTTGATCTCAATACCAGTTTGAAATGAAAATTCCTGCATCATATACATATAACGAAAAAGCATCTGCTCTATCATAAATCAAATTGGTTATGTATGAGTATAAAAAATATTTCATTCTCTATACTTTTATTAATCTGAAATTAACCTTTATTTCTTAGTTTGATAATAGAGTTTTTAATATGAGAAAAATGTGAGTAAAAGCTATATCGATTTGGTATTGAATGCTGAACGTCTTTACCGCGTATTCTTGGACGTGATGCGCGTTGAATTAAAACGACTGAAAATTGACGATTTAAATAACACACAAGCTTTAATCTTATACAATATCGGCAAAGATAAAGTCACCGTTGGGGATATCATCAGCCGTAAGTACTATCTAGGCAGCAATGTTTCCTACAACCTGAAAAAAATGATCGAAATGGATTATGTCAAGCAGGATAGATCAAGTTTTGATAAACGCACCGTTTTTGTGACATTGACAAAAAAAGGTATTTCTCTGTTTGATGCAATCGAAAAAGCCTTAGATAGTCACACAAAAACACTAACGAAAGAACAAATTTCGCCATCGAAGTTGGATTCTATGGAGACAGATATCCGGGTGATGGAAAAATGTTTGGTGCGCATCATTGATGATGCTATCTAGTCCTGGTATATTGGACCTTGAAGGCGTGTAGCTCAATTGGTAGAGCATCGGTCTCCAAAACCGAGGGTTGAGGGTTCAAGTCCTTTCGCGCCTGCCATTAATTTTGGGAATCAGAACCAAGTTTGAAGCCGTCCTCCAGGACAAGATGCGAAACACCGCAGGGCCGGATCCCGGTTCTAACAGACTCTACACGCAGTATTTTAGAGTCTGTAATGCCCGGAAACAACCATCATGACGCAATTTCGAATGATGCTTGGATTGTCATTGCAAAAAAATACGAGGAGTCCGTTAGTGATCTTCGCAGTCTATTTGAGACTCCTCATGGAGCACATGCCGCCGCCTGCCACGCCTCTCCTTGCATCTGAATGAAATGCTGCTGTGGCGGGTATAACGCAATAAATTGAGGGCAGAATTCTGTATCGCAAATTCCGATTAAGTTTATACAATCTGCTTTTTGTGGAGTGGTATTACAACTAATAATAACTTCGGCCTGATTTAGATTGTCTGCCAGATTTGATGTAATAAAGATAAGTTGGGTCATAGGATCAGCATTATCCAAATCGGTCATGTGTGGTAAAAATGACAATTGTTTAAATTGCCACAAGGCCTGATCCAAACTAACGACCATAAGCTGATTTTGGCAAATGATTTGAATGCGCTTGCCTTGCCCATATAGTTTTTCTACGAGTTGGCATACTGCCTTGGTAATATCGCTTGTTTCGTAGAGACGAATGTCCATAAATCCCCCTTATGTTTAGGTGTCATCCTGACAAACGTCAGAATCCAGTATGAAAATCTGCTTACATCAACACACAGAATGCCATTTTATCGCAAAACCTGTTGATGTACGCATAGAATGCACCAGGGGCATTATATCGTCGGTCTTCCATAGTTATACCCCGCCACAGGCACGGAAAACTTCGGCTTTTGGACAGTAGCATAGGTTAATTGGAATTCTTCTAAAAGCGGTTTAAACGTCACCGTTGTGCTCACAATCGCCATTTGTCCCAATGTTTTCAAAAACCATGCCATTGATATATCTGCAGGTACTGCCGCACCATTTTCAGCAAAAGTTATATCTATCCCAAAATGCTTAAAAATTGTCTTCAAGAAATTTTCAAAGTGTACGTTATATGACACATCAAGCATTCCCTGTGGAGGTAATACGGGGTAAACAATTTTCCTGATTTCTACAGGCAGACTTTCCCAATATTCGCGGGCTTTGTCAAACGTACACGTGATTTGCACGCCCGCGAACACATTGAATTGTTTTGGTAAAGACAAAATGGGAGCGATACCAGTTTGCACAAACTCTAGCATTTCAACCGCTGTATTTTCTGCAAAAAGCACAGCTTTTTGAGATGCAGAAGTTTCAAATTTCATGCTGTATTCACCCATTAGCATGTCGTTACATTCGGACATAACGTAATGGTTAAGACGCTTTTCTTCAATGTTTTTTTGTTCAGAAGCAATATCCCCTGATAGGGGGATAATTGTGAACGGTGCAATCTTTTTTGGTGCGTTCTTACCTGTGTATTCTTCAATCGTGATGTGGTAATTCGTGCCACCAAATCCAAAAGCACTAACCCCAGCACGTCTTGGATGCTTGTCAGTTTTAAACCAAGGACGACATTCTGTGTTGACGAAAAAGGCGGTACCCGCAACATCAATCGGGTTATCGGCTTTGATGGTTGGCAGCAGTACACGATTGACAAGACTACCAACAATTTTAGCCATACCAACAGCACCCGCTGCCCCTTTTGTATGACCATATTGGGATTTAACAGATCCTATAGCACAATAATTTGAATGCCCATTCGTGGTAAAAATCTCACACATGGTTTCATATTCGGATTTATCACCTGCTTTAGTTCCCGTGCCGTGACCTTCAACCATTTCAACTGTTTCAGAACTGTAATCAGCGTCGTCATAACATCTGCGTAATGCACGCTTTTGACCTTCTGGAGAAGGCGCATAAATACTTTTAGCACGTCCATCTGATGATCTGCCAATCCCTTGGATGACACCGTAAATTTCATCCCCATCCTTTTCTGCATCTGCAAGACGCTTCATAGCAATCATGGCGATACCTTCACCCAAAAGAGTTCCATCTGCATCTTTTGAGAAAGGACGAATATCCATTGTAGGAGATAAAGCCGGTGTCTTGCTAAAACACATAACCATAGGGATAGCGTTAGACGTATCAACACCACCTGAAATAACCATTTTTGTATTGCCAATCAGCAACTTATCAATAGCATAACTGATAGCTGCCAAGCTGCTGGCGCAAGCGGCATCAACCACACAATTTTCTCCACCTAAATTCAGGCGATTTGTGATGCGCCCCGTGATCACATTGATCAAAAGTCCAGGGAAGGTATTTTCTGTCCAATCCGCAAATTGTGCCGCATACAAATCAACAACATCTTTGATTTTGCTTTCATCAATGCCCACTTTTCGCATAGCCTTAACAATTTTGGGATACTCTAGACGACAAGCCGATTCACAAAATAACTTCGTACCCCCTGTAGCCCCCAAAATTACACTGATATCTTCTAAGGGAGTTTCTGTTTTGCGCTGAGCTTGCGCCAAAACATGCTGCGCTACGATCAAGCTCAGTAGCTGGGTTGTATCAATGTCACTGAGCATTTTAGGAGGAATGCCAAAATCGACAGCTGGAAAATCTGTATGATTTAAAAATCCACCTCGGTAACAATATGTTTTGTCACGGGCTTTAGGATTTGCATCAAAATAATCATCAATTTCCCAATATTCTTTAGGAACATCAGTAATGAAATCTCTTTTTTCCCAAACATGACGCCAAAAATCACGAAAAGTTAATGACCCCGGCATGAGGGTAGCAACACCGATAATGGCAATGGGACAGTCACGCATATGTATTTATGCTGTTAAGAGCTCACGCTCTTTGATACCATATCTCCACAGCTTTGTCATTAGCGCGCCTGCAAGGATTGTTCTATAATGTTGCATGCCGTTTTGTTTTGAAAATTATTATGTCGCCGTCTCAACCCTCTGTATCTGCTAATCCATTTTCTGTTTTAGCTCAATACGTCAAGGACGTATCCTTCGAAAATTTACTCATGGGTAATCCTAATGCCTCTGAGATTGACGGAGAACCAGAAATTTTAATCAGTGCAGATGTAAATAATACGCAAGCACAGAACACACCGGGTGCGTACGAAGTCTCTTTGTCTGTTAATGCTGTCGCGCAACACAAAGGACAAAAAATTTTTGTTGCCGAAGTAACAAGCGTAGCTCTGATTACTTTTGAAGAAGAATTTGTCAAAGAATTTGCCGATTATGTCGATCCTACCTTATGCATCGAGATTCCGTTTTATTTGTTCTTCGAAATTCGCAATCTAATTGCAAACCTGAGCAACATGGGTGGATACCCTCCTATCTTCGTACGTCCCATCGATTTTGGTGCTATGTATCAAGAAAAAATGCAACTGAGCACTATGACAAAACAGTAGGTAATTTTTGATGTTCATTGTTTTTGAGGGTATTGATGGCACGGGCAAATCAACACAAGCCAAACTGTTTTCAGAATCATTAAACAAAAAAAATATCTCTCATACTTTAACTCGTGAACCGGGAGGCTGTCCCTCGGCAGAACACATTCGTCATTTGGTTTTAGATCACGAATTTTTACCAACAACTGAATTATTACTCATGATCGCAGCACGCAATGAACACTGGCATAATACGATTCATCCGGCACTGCAACGCGGAGACTGGGTTGTGTGCGATCGTTACATTGATTCGACACGTGCGCATCAAGGGTTTGAAGCAGGAATTGATTTAGGGATCATCAATCAACTTCATAAGTTATTGCATATTCCTACGAAACCAGATCATGTTTTTGTTCTCATGCTTGATATCGACACAGCACTAACGCGCGCGCGCAGTCGCAAACAGCAGGATCGTTATGATCACTTTGGTCGTCCTTATTACGAAAAAATTTATGATGGTTTTCAGGCGCTAGCTCAAACTGAAAAATACTATCATCTGATTGATGCAAATCGCTCTCCTTTGGAAATACATCAAGAAATCTTATCGATAGCAGGGCAATCCAATGAACAAATTTGATGTGATGTATTTTTTTAAAGAAAGTCATTTTCGTGGTGCGAGGTGGGGGCGACGCTGGCTCGGACAACCAACATGGGGGTCCCGAGCCGCAGGCGAGACGATTGTCCATTTTTCAAAAAAAAACAATTTAATTCAAATTTATTCATTTAGATCGTCCTGATTGTTATTCAATCCCTAGAAGCTCTACATCAAAGTGCAGCGTAGAGTTGGCAGGGATAACACCGCCTACTGCTTGTGGCCCATAGGCAAGAGCTGCTGGAATGATCAGCTTTCTTTTTCCGCCAATTTTCATGGTCGACAAACCTTCGTCCCACCCTTTAATGACCTGACCAATGCCCAATCTAAATTTAAAAGGTTGACCACGATCAACAGAGCTATCAAATTTTGTGCCATTGGTTAACGTTCCTGTGTAATGAACTACAACGGTCTGACCATTTTCCGGTATAACGCCAGTACCCTCTGTGATTTCCTGGTATTGCAGGCCTGAAGTTGTCGTAATTACGTTCGCATTTTGCATCTTACATCCTACAATTAAAACGCCAAAAACAATGGCTCCTATAATTCTGTATAGCATGTTCTTCCAATCACTTTCCAGATAGAATAAGTATATCTGGTATACAACGTTTTGTGCGCGCTTGACAATTCAACTGCAGCTGTTTAATAAACCGTCAAAACAGAGTCGGGCACCTTTGATGCAAACGTTAGTGGCTATTCCAGAATATGCACCAAGCACAGCCGAGCAGCTATTAAGTGAGCGTTATGTTGCTCAAAATGGAATGTTATTGTTACGTCAAAAGATGGGGCAGGCTTACCGGCAAAAAGACTGGAAAAACTATTTGCAGTTAATCCGCTTTGAAATAGACATCAAAAAAGGACGTATACCTTTTGATCAGGCGTTAAAAAGCCATACTTTATTTGGTTGAGAGATGTCAGTAGCTCGTATAGATGTCCTCATTAGTTAGAGCTTGATGAAGCGTGGACTTTCGTTGGAGCAAAACAAACCCCCTGTTGGATTTGGTGATTTGACGCTTAAGATGTTTACGGATAGAATAAAACTCTTTCTTCTATTAACGGTTTATTATGTTTTGTTTTGTATTTTTATTCCCCAATCTTTTTTGTGCGGATGCGGGGGGGGGGGGGGGGGGGGGGGGGGGGGGGGGGGGGGGGGGGGGGGGGGG